>ENA-ORBV01002630-ORBV01002630.1-microbial-mat-metagenome-genome-assembly--contig:-NODE-2630-length-37605-cov-44.750533_pt1 | contig 37605 bp, 27 predicted proteins | sample MGYA00237777_ERZ505514 | MGnify/ENA primary metagenome ERZ505514 (study PRJEB26160, sample SAMN06269048) | microbial mat metagenome | isolation source: Oligotrophic lake microbial mat | place... | reverse complement strand
GTAGTAGAGCTCCTGCGTCGCTCACTACAGGATTAACAATCCGTAGTAGAGCTCCTGCGTCGCTCACTACAGGATTAACAATCCGTAGTAGAGCTCCTGCGTCGCTCACTACAGGATTAACAATCCGTAGTAGAGCTCCTGCGTCGCACACTACAGGATTAACAATCCGTAGTAGAGCTCCTGCGTCGCTCACTGCAGGATTAAACAATCGGGAGTAGAGCTTTTGTGTCGCCATTATATTATTTTTACCGCCACATTTATGACCACTACTTTCGCGGTATTAGGAAATGACGGGGCATTACGAGACAATGTGAAACTATCCCTCAAGGAAAGAAAAGCACCATTTTGTTTATTCAAACAAAAATATCTACCTTTCGACACCGTTTGAATGATACACCACCTAAATTCAAAACATTTACTATGAAAAAGATTTTACTTCTTTTGCTGGCAGCTGCACCTTTTGTTGTACAGAGCCAATGTACAACAACCAATGCTACCGATTGCGATTGTTTGGACGGTAGTTCTGATTGCGACCTGTTACCCGACATTACCTCTTCCGACGATCTTTTAATGGAAGCGGGCTCCTTGATCGAAAATCCGGGTGAAATTTTGCTTTCGGTTGGAACTCCAAATATTGGTCACGGGCCATTACGTGTTGTGGCAACCGATTATTATGTATGCGGTGGCGATACTATTTTAGATGCAAGCGGTTTGGAAACTTGTCCTGACGGTTCATCTCCACACCAGATAATTGATCAAAGAATTTACCATAAAAGCGGCACTACCATGACTTATTGGGATACAAATGCCGGTTCTATGACCTATCACCCGGACCATGGTCACTTTCATACTGATAATTGGGGGGTGTATACTTTGCGAAAAGCTGTTGAAGGTGTTGATGATCCAACCGAATGGCCAATACTTGGTTACGGAACAAAAATGGGATTCTGTTTGATGGATCTTGCAAATTGTGCTTCACCGGGTAATTATGGTCATTGTCGTGAAGATGATGGAACTGTTGTCACCAACGATATTGAAAATTATGGTTTAGGTGGAGGTAATTATAATTGCGCTATTACCAATCAGGGAATTTCTGTTGGTTACCTGGATATTTATGATTATTATTTGGATGGAATGACAATTGATGTTCCGGCAGGAGTTTGCAACGGCGATTATTATATAGTTGTTGAAATTGATCCGAACGGAAATTATTTAGAGGAAAGTGATAATAATAATGTGAGTGCAGTACCCTTTACATTAACGGATCAGCCGGAAGATGTTGCTTCATTACCTGTTACCTATACGGGTGGTTCAATGATAACTCCCGGTATACTAACTATTTGTGCAAGCGAATCCATTGATTTGAGTACTTCGCCAATTGGAATTGCATATACCTGGTCGAATGGAGCTACAACAAACACCATAACGGTTACAGAATCGGGTGAATATTATTGTTATGTTGAACGCGAATGCGGAAATTTATATACGGATACTATCACCATCGAATTTATTGAAACTACACCTCCTGCAATTGCAGCAGTTGAGGCTGTTTGTGCAGGAACACCTGCAATGATTACAGCAACTGCGGCTGGAATTGTGAATTGGTATGATGCTGCAATTGGTGGAACATTATTAGGAACAGGAACAACCTTAACCACCGCAGACCTTTTTGAAAACACAACTTTTTACGCAGAAAATATCGACGAAACAATTACCTATATTGATGCGTATGTTGGTCAGGTTGATCACGAAGGATCTGATTATAGCACAGGATCTCCATATAATGGTTATGAAGTATTTGATACATATGAAGATATTACTTTATCTTCCGTGAAAGTAATTACCGATTTTCCCGGTGAACGTCAAATTGAATTAAGAAATGCTGCGGATGTTGTACTGGAATCTTTATTGATCGATATTCCATCCGGAACAACAGTAATTGATCTGAATTTTGATGTTCCTGCCGGAGCAGGATATCGTTTAGGTACCAGTGATGATATTAATACCGAAACTTTTGGCGAGATATCTCCAAAATTAAAGCGCAGTAGCGCAGGCACTGACTATCCATATAATATTGATGGGTTGATGAGCATAACAAACAGCAGTTATGACGAAAGTCGTTTTTATTATTTTTACGACTGGCATGTAACAGGAACAGGAATTTTTGCTTGTCAAAGCATAAGGACACCTATTGATGTAGAGGTTAAAGTATGTTCTGCAATTGGAGAGATTTCTTCTTTAAATTCATTTAATGTTTATCCAAATCCTGCAAATACAGAATTTAATATCGCATTAAATACTACTGCTGTTGAAGAATTAATAATATCAGTTACAAATGTTACAGGTCAGCAGATCTTTAATAAAACAATTTACAATGCAAATGGAGAAATAAATGTTCCGGTTAATATTTCCGGAAATGCTTCGGGTGTTTATTTGGTAAAAGTTGTTACTGAAGGAAATGCAGTGAGTAAAAATATTATTGTAGAATAATCTCTGAGTTAAGCGCCTTCATCTGATTGTAGGAATTTGCTTTTCAATAAGAAAATAAAACCCCGAGATGAGCTCTTTGTGCTCGCTTCGGGGTTTTCGTTTGCATGTAGTTACGCAATACGAAATTCCGGAATGGGGAAGAATAATCTAAATGACAGAACAATTCCGAATAGTGTTATGGATGGAAGTAAGGATGGCTGGAGGATAATTAATTATGATTAATTGGTGCCATTATTTATTCATGTATTCATGGCGAATTAATTATATCTTTTTGTAGCTATAGCTTTTAAATAAAAAACCCTTCCGCATTACACGAAAGGGTTATAAATTTATATTTCTCTGAGTTAATCTTCTTTAAACAAATAATGTATCCCTACATATATGCCTCCAAAAAAATTATGCGAAGCAGCGTATCCTGTTACTTCTCTGGTTGGTTTCGAATTAATATCCGTTAATCCGTAATACACTTTAATTGCAGGCGTAACAAATAAATTATCATTAATATAAATATCAACTCCCGCATCGGCAGAAAAACCAAAATCTAATTTAGAAAAATAATCTTCCATTGGTTCGATAGCATCAGTTTGTGCAAACTGTGCAACAACGGTATCCAAAATAACACTATTATCCAGTGTAACAATATTTCCATCTTGATAAACATCTGCTTCAAATGTTTGGTCAGCAGATAATAATAAACCTATGGTTGGTCCAATCATTAAATGGTAGGAAATAATAGATTTTTTTGCTCTCGTGGATTGATATCTGAACAAAATAGGAATGGATAAATAATTAAGATCCACATAACGAAATGTTTCCACTTTAATTCTTTTTCCTTGGCCATCATCAGCAAGACTGAAAGAACTCGATACGTCTGAATAATCCTGACCCAGCGGTGCATAATTCAATTCCAATTGAACACCCATATTATCCGTAAAATTATATCCTACAGCAACCCCGGGCACTACTCCGAAGTTTCTAATATAATCCAGTTCTTTATATCCGTAAATATTCTGATTTACGATCCAAACGCTGTTAAATCCAGCATTTAATCCGGCGTGAAAACCTGTCTGACCAAAGGCACTAAATGCCGCAAGGGATAGGATAAAAAAGAGTATTCGATTTTTCATATTTACTTTTTAGAGGTTTTACAAATTGTATTATATTATTGACTCAAAATTACTCATTAGTATTGGATGAACGATTGCCTAACTAATTATTTTGTGATATGAAAGGATATTTCTCCAAATATTGAATATATCTTAATATTAAGATAATATCAACTGCTATTTTTTTAATCCAATCTCCCGAAGTCTTTCATTTAAATAATCTCCTGCGGAGATAGAATCATAATTGATCGGGTTTTGTGTGGTAATACAAGAGGAAAGGCATGTGAGATCCATTTCTGATTTTGGGTGTAAAAAGAAAGGTATGGAGAATCGCGGTGTGTGCCATCTTTCTCGTGGTGGATTAACTACCCTATGTGTGGTTGATTTTAATTCATTATTAGTGAGGCGCTGCAACATATCGCCAACATTAACTACAATTTCGGTAGGCGCAGTTTTAACGGCAACCCAATTTCCGGCAGTATCCATAACCTCGAGCCCATCGGCACTAGCTCCCACCAATAAGGTAATCAAATTAATATCCTCATGTTGTTCAGCCCGAATTGCAGATGCAGGTTCCTGCAGAATTGGCGGATAATAAATGGCTCTTAAAATAGAATTGCCATTATGAATCTTATCATCAAAATAAAATTCATCCAATCCTAAAAACAAAGCAAGTGATTGTAAAAGATAACGACCTGAATTTTCAAAACTTCTGTATAGTCTGTATCCGAGATCGTTAAATTCCGGTATTTCAGTAACTCTCACATTTTCCGGATAATTATCGGAAACTACTTCACCATCAATAACTGTTTGACCAATTTGCCAGAATTCTTTTAAATCAGCTGCCTGACTGTGTTTTGCATGTTCTTTTCCAAAGGAAGTATATCCTCGTTGCCCCGCTAAACCCGGAACTTCATATTTTCTTTTAATGTTTTCAGGCAGTGCAAAAAAATCTTCCACCGACTTATAAAAATCATCTACCAATTTTTGATCGATACCATGATTTTGAACTGCCACAAACCCCACCTCCTGATAGGCTTTACCTAATTCAGCAACGAATTTAAGTTTCCTTGCTTGATCTCCTGATGTGAAATCTGCAAGGTTTACGGTTGGGATGGAGTTCATGATTGTAAAAATAAGAGATTGTTGAGAAATGAACAAGGGGAGGGGGGAGGAGAAATGAGAAATGAGTGGTGGGTAATGAGTAATGAGTAATGAGTAATGAGTAATGAGTAATGAGTAATGAGTAATGAGTAATGAGTAATGAGTAATGAGTTGACATTAACTTGGGTAGGTAAATTAAAATTCATCATTAATGCTTTGAACGGAGAATAAGGATTAATGAGGGCGTTTCACTACTTACCAAAAAGTCAATAAATTTTCAATTTTCAATTTAGTAATTTGAACAGTCGCATTATTCAGGAGTAAAAGTATAAGGCTTTCATGGATCTACTCATTACTCATAACTCATTACTCATTGCCTGAAAGTTAATGGAATCTCATCCTGATACCCGATACCTTATGTGCCCAAAACAATTTTCAAACCACAACCGGTTAAATAACAAATAACAATCAAAAAATATTAAATATTTAACGGATCCTTACCATGAAACTTTGGCAACCACCCGATTAACTCCGAACACAAATACCTATTCCTTTATTGCACAATCAGAAATTAAATGTTCCAACTTTCGAAAAACAATCACGATACCCCATCACGGTTCCAGTCTTCCATAAAATCTAGGAAACGGAATAGATTCTCTTATATGCTGGCTTCCGCTGATCCACATTACCATGCGTTCGAGGCCGAGTCCGAAACCTGCATGCGGAACGGAGCCATATTTGCGCAGATCGAGGTACCATTGAAAGGCTTCCACCGGCAATTTTTCATGTTTGATACGCTCGAGTAACATGTCGTGATTGTCTTCCCGTTCGGCGCCACCAACAATTTCGCCATATCCTTCAGGAGCCAGTACATCCACTCCTTTTACATATCTCGGATCTTTAGGATCGCGTTTCATATAAAAGGCTTTTATTGCAGACGGCCAGTTATAAACCATTACAGGGCATAAAAATAGTCTGGTTAATACCGTTTCGTCAGATCCTCCAAAATCGTTTCCGTGTTCGAAGTTTTTTGCAGAAAGCAACCATTGAGGAATATTATCTGCTTTTTCCTGCAGGTCTTTTATCTCATTTTTCAGGGTGTCGATCTTGTTTTTATTGAAATTGACCTCCCCTTGTTTTAATGTGCCTGAAGCAATTTTATTTTCGCGCTCAGAAATTTCATTTTCTAATGTCGTGATGTTTGTTTTTAAATCGAGAAGATCGTTTTCCAATGTTTTAATACTATTTTTTCCATCCACATCCTGTTCTCCTCTAATAATTTTCACCGCATCGTCGTAATGAATTCGCGGAAATTGCAGTGATACTGCATTGGATAAAAATGTGGTGTTACGTTCCAAAATTTCCAGTTCTTCCTTGCAGTGTTCCATAACATCGGCAACTACTGATTTTAAAAACTGTTCAATAAGGTCCATGTCCATGTCGAGATCATAAAATGCCATTTCGGGTTCTATCATCCAGAATTCGGAGAGATGGCGCCTGGTTTTGCTTTTTTCGGCACGGAAAGTAGGTCCGAAAGTGTAAATTTTGCCATGCGCGAAGGCAAGAGATTCGCCATATAACTGGCCACTCTGACTGAGATAAGCAGGTCTGCCGTAAAAATCGGTTTCAAATAATGTAGAGGTCCCTTCGCAGGCATTTGCTGTAAAAATGGGCGCATCCATTTGCAAAAAATCATTTTGCTGAAAGAAATTGTGAATAGCAAAAATTACCCTGTTGCGCAACCGCATCATTGCCCATTGTTTTTTACTGCGCAGCCATAAATGGCGATTATCTATTAAAAACTCAATTCCATGTTCTTTTTTCGCAATAGGATATTCCTCTGCAATCTGAATAATTTCCAAACCTGAAACCTGTACCTCATATCCACCCATTTGACGCTCGTCTTTAACAACAGAACCAATCAGCGACAAGGAACTTTCCATGGTAAGTTTTTTTGCATCTTCAAATACCTCTGCATTCACCTTATTTGCATCCACTACACATTGTGCAAATCCGCTTCCATCACGCAAAATAATAAAAATCAAGCCTTTGCTTTCGCGCTTATTGCTTACCCAGCCCTTAAGAGTTACCTCTTTTCCTTCAAATTGACTTAATTCTCGTAAGTATTGAAATTTTTCTATACGCATATATTAAAAATTAATGGGTGCAAAATTACGATGAATTTTAATGTTGAAGCAACGAAGGGTCTCGAATTCAATAATCAATTTTTTCTTTCCATACAATAGAAAAACAGCATAAACAGAAATAATTTAGGGGTAAATTTGGGGCGGGTTAGATTTGATAAACAATGTTACACCAAAGACTTAGTCAAAAATTATTACAAAAATTATCACCACAGCAAATTCAGCTGATGAAATTGTTGCAGGTGCCTACCGACCAATTGGAGCAGCGGATAAAGGAAGAATTGGAATCGAATCCTGCTTTGGAAGAAGGAGATAATGAGGAAGAGGAACTTACCAGCACAGAAGAAATGTTCCGGGAAGAAGAGGGTGGCTCTGAGGAGGGTGGCGACGAAAAAGATGATGCTACAAACGACGAGCTTGATCTGGATGATTATATCAACGACGATGAAACTGCTGATTACAAAACACGGGATGATAATTATGGTGATGACGATGATGATAATAAAACTGTGCCCTATGCAATAAATGATACGTTTCATGAAAATCTGAACAAACAATTAGGTATGTGCGACATGGATGAACGCCGTGAAAAAATTGCACAACAAATTTTAGGAAGCATTGACGATGATGGATATTTAAGAAGAGAGATTTCGGCTATAGTAGATGATCTGGCGTTTTCGCAAAATGTTGTTACAGATGAAGATGAGATTATTGAATTGTTGGATATGATACAAGGATTTGATCCACCGGGAGTTGGTGCCAGAGATCTGCGTGAATGCTTATTATTACAATTAGAAAGAAAATTACATACTAAAAGTGTAAAAACGGCAATCAATATTGTAGAAAATTATTTTGAAGAATTTACAAAAAAACATTACGAAAAATTAGCAAAACATTTAAAGGTTGAAGAGGGAGAATTAAAACCCGCTGTTACGGAGATCATAAAATTAAATCCTAAACCGGGTGGATCAGCTAAAGAAGATGGCGGAGCTGCTTTTCAGTATATTATTCCCGATTTCACAATTATTAATAATAACGGGGAATTGGAATTAAAATTAAATTCACGCAACGCACCTGAATTGCATGTAAGTCGCGACTTTAAAGAAATGGTTGTCGACTATAAAAAAAGCGCATTAAAAGATAAAAAACAAAAAGAAGCTATTTTATTCATCAAACAAAAAATTGATGCTGCCAAATGGTTTATTGATGCCATTAAACAAAGGCAACATACATTGTGGAGCACAATGTATGAAATTATGGTGCATCAGTACGATTTCTTTTTAACGGGCGATGAAACACAAATGAACCCAATGATATTAAAAGATATCGCAGAAAAAACAAATCTCGATATTTCAACGGTAAGCCGTGTTGCAAATAGCAAATATGTACAAACGGAATTTGGCACGTATTCCTTAAAATTCTTTTTCAGTGAATCGTTATCTACCGATTCCGGTGAAGAAGTTTCTACCCGTGAGGTAAAGAAAATACTTTGCGGTTTAATTGAGGCAGAAAATAAAAAAATTCCCCTGAGTGATCAGGAATTAATGGAAGACTTGCGCAAACGCGGTTATAATATTGCAAGAAGAACAGTGGCGAAATACAGAGAACAATTGGATATTCCTGTGGCGAGGTTAAGAAAGGAATTATGATAAAAAAGATCTTCGGACATTTTTTTTCCATACTTTTCGTTCCGCTGTTGTTGCCGCTTTACGGATCTGTATACGCTATTTATTCAAATCCATTTAACTATCCTGATCAACAGTTGAATAAATTAATGTTGTTGCGGGTAGGATTGCTCACTTTTGTTTTTCCGGCATTTACTATTTTATTATTAGCCGCTTTAAAATTTATTAAATCAGTGGATGTTTATGAAAGGCAAGAGAGAATTATACCGTATATAACAGCAGGTTTTTTTTACATCTGGGCTTTTTATGTATTTTATAAAGAAGAATTTTACCCTCAGATAACTTTTATATTATTAGCCTCCACCATTGCCATATTTTTAAATTTCATGATCAATGTTCTGGTACTAAAAGTAAGCATGCACGCAAGTGGAGCAGGAGGAATGGTAGCCACAATAATGATATTACTTCCATACGCACATTATAATTCTCTCGGTATATTCATTATCACCATATTATGTGCGGGATGTATAGGTGTAGCGCGTTTAGTATTAAAAGCACATACCGAACGCGAAGTATATCTTGGATATTTAACGGGCTTCTTCAGTTTTATGGTCGCGTATAATTTTTTTCATTTTTGAGTTGGAGGAAAAGGGACAAGGGTATCGGGACAAGGGACATGGGAAAACAAACGGTGGGATAAAAGGGTATCGGTATAAGATTTGAGTAACACATAGGCAATGAGTGATGCCCGCCCGGATGACCCCGGTCGGACGGGAGTAATGAGTAATGAGGTATGAGTAATGAGTTATGAGTAATGAGTTTGATCTGAGTAGGATTAGAACTCACGCCTCACGAAATGAGTAATGAGTAATGAGTAATGAGTTTGATCTGAGTAGGATTAGAACTCACGCCTCACGATTCAGGAAATGAGTAATGAGTAATGAGTAATGAGTTTGATCTGAGTAGGATTAGAAGTCACGCCTCACGATTCAGGAAATGAGTAATGAGTTATGAGTAATGAGTTTGATCTGAGTAAGATTAGAAGTCACGCCTCACGATTGACGAAATGAGTAATGAGTTATGAGTAATGAGTTTGATCTGAGTAAGATTAGAACTCACGCCTCACGATTGACGATTCACGATCTGAAATAAATTCAGGAATCTATAATTTCAATCCACTAACAAATGACTTTCACAAAATCATATCCCCCACTGCAACAATGTCTTCATTTTTAAGCCAGCCCACATTTCCATCCGGCATTTTAACTTCTGTCCAATTATTATCTGATTCTAATACCTGCACTTTTAAACCTTCGTGAATTAAAAACATATTAGTGCTGCTTTCGTTGGGTTCGCTTTTAACTATGGAGCTTGGCGACATAACAATTGCAAATTGATAATTCTTATCATAATTATTTCTGGCAAATACAGAAACCAGGGTTAAAACAAAAATGACGAGTGAGATCACAAAACCAAAAAAACCATATCGCTGAAAGTTTCTTTTTTTAGCATATCGATAAATTGCAAATCCGCTGAGAGCTGTCCATAAAAATAATATACAAAAGAATGCCCAACTGTGAACGGAGAAAATTTTAATAAAATTGTGCGACCAGATCGTAACTAAAGATTGATTTATAGGATCCATTTTATCTCTTATTCTCAAATTTACAAGTTCGAGATTGTATTTAATATCTTCCTTTCGCCCATCATAAAATAATGCGCGTTCATAATTTAAAACAGAGAGGCCTAGTTTATCGGTTTTATAATAACAATTCCCAAGATTGTAATATAAGGTTGCGCTGGGCCCGTTTTGCGCCAATAAGTTTTCGTAAATCGCTATCGATTTTTCATATTTGCCCTTCTCGTACATTACATTGCCATATACAAAGGTTGTAGTATCAATATTAGTAGCAGTACTATCCGCCTGGCCGAATAGCGGCAATACAAGAATAAAAAAGAAAAGTGATGAAATACATTTTTTTCTCATTTTATTTCCGTTTCCAATTTAGTAATAATATCTACTGCATCTTTATACACATGCTCCAGAGTAGCAGAACTTAACTGTGGGGCAAATAATGAAACTTCGCAGGTGTTTAAGAGTTGTAATGTATTGTCAGATGTGTTTTCTGAAACCTGTTGGCGCAATAAAACCTCGCGAATATTTTCCTTTGAAAGATCTCCTTGTTTGATATTGAGTTTATCTCCCAAATATCCCCACATTGTTTTAATAATTTCGTCGTAAAAGGCTTTTGTATTATTTGTTTTAACAAATTCATTAGCTTTTAACAATCTTTTTTTTGCCGTAATGTTTGCTTTTGAATACTTGAGTGCTACATGATCCTTTAATATTTTTTTGCGTTTGCCGGTCATCACAAAAATTCCAATACCGGCAAAAAATGGCAGTCCGAGTAAAGTATAAAACACTCCGGTTCCATAAAACCGATTTGCCGAATTTTTATAATTAGGTCCGGTTTTTTTGATATACCTGATATCGTTTGCGAGCATCTCCACATCCTCTTTATTTGCGGCATAATTTCCTGCTGAAGGATTATAGCCGGGACCTGCTTCTACATTTACTTTATAAGTTTCGGATGTTATTGTTTCATATTTTTTCTTTGCCGGATCTAAAAAAGACCACGAATATGCAGGAATCGTAAACTCTCCGGGGGACCTTGGAATCAATAAGTATTCATAGGTTTTAGTATTTCCGTTGGTAGAGGTTTTAGGATCATATGTTTCCCAACCCGGAGGAAGATCTAATTCTGGTGCATTAAATAATTCCAAATTTCCATTGCCGGTAATCATTACTCTGTAAGTGAGTGGTTCATCTGTTTTGGTAGATGTTGCATTCAATTCGGTTTTCATACTGAATTTACCAACGGCACCATTAAAATTGGCAGGGGAATTTACAGGAAGTTCAAGCACGTTCACTTTTACCGTTGAAGAAGAAACTGATGCCCGCACTTCTTTATTTCCTGAGCTGAAGGGATTGGAAAAAAAATCATCTAAATAATCCTGCATAGGATCAGCTGATTTAGTTTTTTGTTTTTTCAGCTGCACTCCAAATAAACCGTCCAGTGTGATAGGATCTATCTCTAATTTCCCTGCCTTTTGTGCTGTGAGTATTGTTTTTTTAAAGGTGCTCACTTCATACACTTCTCCATTTATTGTTTCAGTTTGTGATTGTTGTTCACTTAATTCAATTTCCTTTGCATAAAATCCATCGTATTTCGGAACCTTTACGGCTTGCATAATTCTATATCCGTAAATGGAAGAATTTTTTTTGACACAAAATTTCATCGTAACTGTAATATCTTCCCCTTTAAATATTTCCTGATCACTAACCTCCGTTTTTATTAAAACGTTTTCCTGTATGTAGGTATTAATATCGGCACTGGCTTCGTTTTGTTTCGTTGTTTGCTCCGTTGAATTGTTTTGTGTTGAGGTTGGTTTATCTACAATCTCCACAACAATAGGTTGTGAAGAAAGTGTTTTATCATCCACCTTAACATAAGCGGCTCCAATTGTGAATTTTCCAATATTTTTTGGCTGCAGCACATAAGCATAAGCAATAGATGATGTTACCTTCCCATTTGTGATCATTGTGCTCGACGATTGATTCGGACCTCCCATTACCATAAAATCGGCCATTGCGGGAGGGCGAAAATCTTTAATAGAACCACCATTAATTAAAGTAATGGTCAGTTGAAATCTTTCGCTAAGTGCAACCTTCGATTTACTCACACTTGCAGTTAAAGAAGTCTGTTGTGCAAATAATTGCACAATAAACAATATCATAATACCGGTTGTAAAGAACTTTTTCATAATTACCAATCTTTTTCTGCCTCTGCTCCTGCGGCCTGTACTTTTTGTTTATTTACCTTTTCCTGTACATTTTTATCATCCTCATTCAGTGCCTGCATTATGCGTTCTAACTCCTCTTTACTATACTGCTTTGGTTGTGATTGTTTTTGTTCCTGTTGTTGATCTTTTGGTGGTTGTTGGTCTTTGTTCTTATCTTGCGGTTCCTCCTTTTTTTGTTCGTCTTTTTTCTGATCCTCTTTCTTATCGTCTTGATTTTTATTTTGTTGCTGCTGTTGCTGTTGAATCATTTTTTGTGCGTATGCAAGATTGTATTTAGTATCGGCATCTTCCGGATTATTGCGCAATGCCTGTTTGTATGCATTAATACTTTCCTCATACTTTTTTTGTTGCAATAGGGTATTTCCCATATTGTGATAAGCCTGTGCTCTTATTTCCGGATCATCTGTATTCTCTGCAGTTTTTCTAAATTGGTTAAGCGCTCCTTCATAATCTTGTTGCTGAAATAAAGAATTTCCCAAATTAAAATTACCGGCATCGGATGCAGGATTTGTGATCAATGCATCATTATAACTTTTTTGTGCGCCATTAAAATCCTTTTCATTGTATTTTTGATTTCCTTCCTGAATTGCAACATTTTCTTTTTGTGCCATTAATAAGGAAGAGCTCAACAATAAAAATATAATTATTGTATATTTCATATCAGCTTTTTTTGTCTGCATCAAATAAATTAATTTTTTCCAGCCATTTCGGTTTTTTGTCCGATAAAAAGAATTCCAATGTCAAAAATAACAATCCAATTCCCAAAAATATCTGAAAGTGATTAGCATATTCAGAAAACTCAAAACTGTCGTCTTTTGTTTTATCCAATGCATCAATTTCTTCATATACTTTTTGTATTACTTTTCGTCCTTCACTAACATTCATGTATAATCCGTTCGACTCAGAAGCTAATTGCTGCATCATTTGTTCATTCAGTTTAGTTAGCACTATATTGCCTTCTTTGTCTTTTTTAAATCCATCAGATATATTTCCTTTTTTTAATGGAATAGGCCCCCCGTTTTTAGTACCAACGCCTAGGGTTATAATTTTAATATTTTTATCGGCTGCTTCTTTTGCCATTTCCACGGCATTTTTATCATGACTTTCTCCATCTGTAATGATGATAATTGCCTTTCCTTTTTTGGAGCCTTCTTCACCACCGGTTTCAAATTCCACTAAAGCAGTCTCAATTGCTTTTCCAATATTTGTTCCTTGAGATGATACCATTCCGGTGTTAATGGTATTCAAATACATGAGTGCTGCACGCGAATCGCCGGTCAAAGGCATTTGAACGTAACTCTGACCTGCAAAAACAATGAGACCTATTTTATTGGAAGCAAGTTTTTCAATCAGCTGACTCGTTGTGAGTTTTGCCTGTTCAAGTCTGTCGGGTTTTACATCTGTTGCCAGCATGCTATTGGAAACATCAAAACAAATGATCACTTCTGCACTTTCCCCGGTTATTTTTTGTTTTTTTGATCCCATACGAAGATTTGCAAGTCCGATAATGAAACAAACGAGTGTTAGCAACAATAAGGAGAACTTTATCCACTTTCTTTTGAGTGAATTTTGTTGCATCAGGCGATTGATCAAATGTTCGTCACCTAATTTTTTAATTGCCTTGCTTCGCCATAAAAGATAAAAATAAAATAGCGTTATTGCCGCCGGAAGCAGAAATAATAAATATAAATATGTATTATTTTCGAATTGCATTTATGTTACTGATCTAAAAATTGTAAACGTTAAAATTAATTCAATTAATAATAAAATTAATCCGGCCAAGGCAAACAGGTGAAATTGTTCATCGTATCTCCGGGTAATATCTACTTCTATTTTTTGTTTTTCAATAGTATCAATCTCTTTATAAATTTCTGTAAGTTTTTCTTTTGAAGTTGCTTTAAAGTATGTGCCTCCGGTAATATCCGCAATTTCCTTTAAAGTGGTTTCATCAAATGAAATTCGCGGATCGAGATCAAAAACCCTTCTTCCATTTTTATCTACAACCGGAATAGGCATATTTGTTTCACTTCCCACCCCTATGGTATAAACACGAATATTTAATTGTTTGGCAGCATTTGCCGCATCTATTGGCGAAAACTTTCCACCCATTCTAACTCCATCAGTAAGCAGTATTATTACTTTGGTGCTCAACTTCGTGGTATCTGCCAATCTGTTTACCGCCATAAATAATCCATCTCCTATTGCAGTGCCATCTTGCAGATACCAATTATCTGCATTATCAACCTGTGTTTTTAGTAATTCATGATCGAGTGTTGCAGGACATTGGGTAAATGTTTCTCCGGCAAAAACAACAAGACCTATTCTATCACCCGGGCGACTGTCAATAAATTCTTTTGCTGCAACTTTTGCTGCTTCCATTCTGTTTGGCCTGAAATCGATTGCATACATACTTGTTGAAACGTCGAGCGACAACATCATATCTATTCCCTCTGAGGAAATTCTTTTATTGCTGAAACCCGTTTGTGGTCGTGCAAGAGCAATTACGATCATGATTAAACTCAATATCCTCAAAACAAATAAAGCAGGCAACCATTTAATTTTAACAGGAGTATTTTTTTTGTTTTGTAAACCCCCTAATGAAGAAATTTTAAACTCTACATATTTATCGCGACTGCGATTTTTATAATAATAGATGTAAAGAGGCAGCAATAAAAGCAGCAGAAAGAACCATGGGTCCTCAAATCTTATATCTTTTATCAGATCCATCATTGTTTTAAATCCGGTTTTGGGTCTGCTGGTTTAGTTGTTTCTACAAATGCAAAAGCATTTTGCATAGCCTGTATATTTTCATTTTGAAGTGGTCGTGATTTTGCAAATTTTACAAGATCAGCCAATTCGAGAATGAAACGAATATATTCTATTTGCACTGCGGATAAATCTACATTATTTAATTGCGCAATTATTTCATCGGAGGTGCTCTCTAATGCATTAATACCGAAACGTTTTTCCATATAGGAACGGAGAATTTCTGTTAATTCGGAATAATATTGCTTTAAATCATCCTTTTGCCACAATTTATTTGCATCCAATTCTTTTAATAGTTGAATTGTTTTATCGTAATAAGAAATAGTGTTTACCTTTTCTTTTATTGCGATCTTTATCTTGTTTTTAAAGAATACAAAATAAATGATAACACCAATTCCTGTGAATAATAACAATCCGCACACAATAAATATCCATGTATAATTTATAACCTTAACCTCAATTACTTCTTTTATGGGCTTTATTGTTAATGTGGTGTCAACCGGTACCGTTTGAACAGTAAATAGGGCAGAATCTGAAAATACAAAATAGGTTGTTGTATCGCGTAATTTTTTATAGGGTATTTTTATTTGTGGAAGATAATAAACTCCGGAATCATAAATACTGTATACTATTTCCTGACTTAAGTGAAATGCATTATTTATCCTCGTTGTATCTATTGGGTTACTCGTGATGAGATCATACGATGTTAAGTCATTTTCTGCGGGCCAGTCTAAAATATAGGTAGAATCGGCAGTAACATTTAATTGTACCCGAATATAATCGCCAATCAAATATTGACCCTTATCCGTTTTAGCAGTTGCGCTTACCTGTGCGTTCAGCAGATATGGCGCAGTTAATAAAAACAATATAATTAAAATTCTAATCTTCATGGCACGTTAACGCATCATTATTCTCTTTCTGAAAAATTTATGTAATTCGTTGATATAGGGTTTTTCACTGTTAATACTTATAGTATCTGCGCCACTTTTCGAAAAGGTGGTTTTGAATTGTGATACATTTTCGATAAAATTCTTTTTGTATTGAACTCTTGTATTTTTATTGGAAGTATCCACCCACATTACTTCATTTTTTTCTGCATCAAACATTCGAAGAATTCCTACATCGGGCAATTCTTCCTCCCTTTTATCATGGATATGTACACCAATTAAATCATGTTTTCGCGCCGCAATTCTCAACGGTTTCTCATAGTCCTTATCTATAAAATCACTAAATACAAATGCAATACTTCTTTTTTTCACCACATTATTAAAATATTCTAATGCTAACGAAATATTTGTTGCTTTTCCGGCAGGATTAACTTCTAACAGGTCGCTTATTATCCGCAATATATGTGATTTTCCTTTTTTGGGAGGAATAAATTTTTCGATGCGATCAGAAAACAATATCACCCCAACCTTATCATTATTATTAATAGCAGAAAAGGATAACACTGCAGCAATTTCTGTGATCAGTGCATTTTTCATTTGAATTTGAGTTCCGAAATACGACGACTGACTTACATCAATAATCAACATAACAGTTAATTCCCGTTCTTCTTCAAATACTTTAATATATGGATGACTCATGCGTGCAGTTACATTCCATTCAATATTGCGCACATCATCTCCAAAAGTATATTCCCGCACTTCGCTGAAACTCATTCCCCTTCCTTTAAATGCAGAATGATATTCTCCCGAAAAAATATTTTGCGAAATACCCTTAGTTTTTATTTCAATGGATCGGACTTTTTTTAATAATGCTGCCTTATCCAATTTGAGTTATTTTTTAGTTTTGTAATTTGACAATTTATTAATTTGGCTCTCCGTTTTGTTGCTATTTGAAACAATCATAAATTTTCCTTCGTTTTGAACTTTTACAAACCCCTTCAACTTTAACCTCCCCCTTTTATCACGGTACCTCCACTACATTCAGGATCTCGGTAATAATATCTTCCGAAGTGATGTTTTCTGCTTCTGCTTCATAGGTCAATCCGATGCGATGGCGAAGTACATCGTGACAAATAGCACGTACATCTTCCGGAATTACATATCCTCTTCTTTTAATAAAGGCATATGCTTTACTTGCCAAAGCGAGATTAATGGAAGCACGCGGCGAACCTCCGTAGGTGATCAGGTGTTTTATTTTATTTAATTTAAAATCTTCCGGTTTTCTGGTTGCAAAAACGATATCGAGTATATAATTCTCAATTTTTTCGTCCATGTAAACGTCCTTCACACGATTTCTTGCGGATAATATTTGCTCGGGAGAAATTACCTGTTTTATTTTTATTTCCCCTCCGGCCACATTTTGTCTGATTATGAGTTTTTCATCCTCCTTAGTGGGGTAATTTATCACCACTTTCATCATAAACCGGTCCACTTGTGCCTCAGGCAATGGGTAGGTTCCCTCCTGTTCAATTGGATTTTGAGTTGCTAGTACTAAAAAAGGTTCCTCCAACTTATAGGTTGTATCTCCAATGGTAACTTGTTTTTCCTGCATGGATTCCAGTAGCGCACTTTGCACTTTTGCCGGCGCCCTGTTGATCTCATCAGCGAGAATAAAATTAGCGAAAATTGGCCCTTTTTTTACACTGAAAACATTGTCTTTTTGATTGTAAATGAGGGTTCCAACCAGATCGGCAGGAAGCAGGTCGGGCGTAAATTGTATTCTTGAAAATTTTGCGTTTATTGCGCTGGCTAATGTCTTGATAGCCAATGTTTTAGCTAGTCCGGGTACGCCTTCCAACAAAATATGTCCCTGCGAAAGCAAACCGAGCAAAAGCCTGTCAATCATATATTTTTGCCCGATAATTACTTTGGATGTTTCCAGGCGCAAAAGGTCAATAAAAGCGCTTTCTTCGTGAATACGGTCGTTTAGTTCATTAATTTCAGCAGATGCCAAAGTTTCCATGCATTATAAGTTTAGTCAATTTCAAAAAAACACGAGGTAACAAAGTTAACACTCTCCACCCCGATTAAATTTGGTGTGCAAAGTTAATTAAGGTTAAAGTAACGATAAACATTGTTAACCAACGTTTTATAACAAAAACCCTTCCCATGCCTACCTTTAGCAAATAATTTTAAAAAATAGCATTATGGAGAATAATACACAGGTAACTTCACGTTTAGGCACAACAGCATATAAAACTTTACTCAGCAACGGTCGAACAGAAATAATAGCTGATGAACCAATCGAAGTAGGTGGTTCAGACCTTGGTCCCGCGCCCCGTGAATTACTTTGTATGAGTTTAGCGGCATGTACTTCCATAACACTTCGTATGTATTCCGTTCAAAAAAAATGGGAGCTTGGGGAAATTAAGGTAGATATTGAAATGGAAAATAAAGAGGATCATAGCGTATTTCACAGGAAAATATCCTTTGAAAAAACGGTTACCGAAGAAATGCAAACAAGATTGTTGCTTGTTGCCGATAAATGTCCGGTGCATAAAATTTTATCTAAAACAATAAAAATTGATTCGAAACTAATTTCTTATTTATAAAAATGGAATCGTTAACCGATATTAAAAACAGATCTGATATTAAAATAATTATTGATGCTTTTTACGAAAAAGTAAAACTCGATGATACTATCGGGTTTATTTTTAACGAAATAGCGAAAGTAAATTGGAAAGACCATTTACCGATCATGTATGATTTTTGGGAAGCAACGGTATTAGGCACAATTGTGTATACCAGAAATGCGATGGCGCCTCATTTTAAATTAAATGAAAAAGTAAAATTAACATCACACCATTTTGATAGATGGCTAAAATTATTTATTGAAACGATAGATAGTTTATTTGCAGGTGTTAATGCAGAAGAAATGAAAAGGAGAGGAAAAAACATCGCCGCATTAATGCTTTATAAGATGGGAGATGAAAATAAATTAGGTTTAGTTTGATCTTATCCCGGATACTCCACAAAATTATTCTCCGTTTCGTGCAACTGAATTTTAATGTCAAATGTTATACCTAAATGATTTCTGAATTTTTCCCAAATCACCTTTGCAATGTTTTCAGCAGTGGGATTTAAATATTTAAAATCAGGAACATCCAGATTTAAATTATTGTGATCAAAAGGTTCGATCACTAATAGATTAATGAGATCTTTTACTGTTTTAAGATCAATTACATATCCGGTTTCAGGATTTATATCACCTGTTATTTTTACAATTAGCGTGTAGTTGTGCCCATGATAATTGGGATTATTGCATAATCCAAATATACGATTATTTGTCTCCTCGTCCCATTTCGGATTAAATAACCTGTGTGCGGCATTAAAAGTGGCTCTTCTGCAAACTGTAGTTCTCATATAATTACAACAAACAATGAACTGCAAAGTTTGTTAAAAAAACAGAAATGTTGGTTATTTTATGTTTTTATACTAATTAGATTTTTTCCAAATAACATTTTTGGCTTAATTTTACCGATTAGCGACGAATGGTCAAGGAAAACACGATACATACCTTTATAGTGCCCTCAATTGATGGCGGAGAGATTGATTTTTCTGCATTTAAGGGAAAAAAAGTGCTTGTGGTGAACACAGCAAGTGATTGTGAATTTACTACACAATATCGTCAATTACAGGAGTTATTCACCAATTTTAAAAACAATCTTGTAGTAGTGGGATTTCCCTCTAATAATTTTGGCGAACAGGAACCAGGCACCAATAAAGAGATAAGAAATTTTTGCTCCTATCGTTATGGAGTTACCTTTCCACTTGCTGCAAAAAGTGAAGTGATAGGTGAAGCGATAAATCCTGTATTTAAATGGCTTAACGAACAGGTGCTTGATGGTGATCTCAATAAATCTATTACCTGGAATTTTCAAAAATTTCTACTAAACGAAGACGGAAAATTAATTGCTGTATTTCCACCGTCTATGGATCCTATTAATGAGGAATTATTGGGGATGATGAATTAGAATTGAATTTTCTTTGTTCAAATGACACTAAAAATGCAAGGTTCTGAATTTGAAATTATGTGAAGTGAAAAAAATATTTTTGCTTGCGAAGTTAATTTTCCAACATTCCCTTTTCTCAACTATGCGACCTTCATGATTTCGCGACAAAAAAAATCCACCGTATCACTTAACTTTATCCCCAAAACGAACTTGTGTTTTTTAAAGATGTAACAGGACATATCAAGATCAAACAACAACTGATAAAGGCGGTACACGAAAACCGTGTGAGTCACGCCCAGCTGTTTTTAGGGCCGGAGGGATGCGGAAATCTTGTTATGGCATTAGCCTACGCACAGTTCATAAATTGTGAAAACAGAACGGAAGATGACTCCTGTGGAAAATGCCCCAACTGTATTAAATCTCAGAAATTTATCCATCCCGATATTCATTACACATTTCCTTTTGTTAAAATCGAAAAAGAAAAAAAAGAATTGAGTGCCGATTACATGCCCGAATGGAGAGAGTTTTTGAAAAAAACACCCTATGCAAATTACAACCATTGGATTTCAAGCATTGCTGCAGAAAATAAACAGGGAAATATTACTGCAAAAGAGTGCTCCGATATACTGCGTCGTTTAAACATGAAAAATTTTGAGGCAACGTATAAAGTTTTAATTCTCTGGTTGCCCGAATTTCTAGAAAAGGAAGGAAACCGATTATTAAAAATAATTGAAGAACCGCCCGATAATACTGTTTTTTTGCTTGTTGCCAACGACCAGGAAAGAGTGCTGAATACCATAATGTCGAGATTGCAGATCGTAAAATTCAATCGGCTAACCGATGGTGAAATAATTGGATCACTAATGGATAAATTCCATATTCCCGAGGCTCAGGCTAAAAAAATTGCTGCTTTGAGCGATGGCGATTTTAATGAAGCTGCACAACTTGTTGAAATGCAGGAAGATGGAGAAGGGATTTTGATCAGAGAATGGATGGAAGTTTGTTATCGCCAGAATGTGAAGGGTTTATATGCCTGGAACGACAAATTTGTAAAACAGGGCAGGGAAAATCAGAAAAATTTCTTTCAATACTGTCTTCACTTTTTCAGGGAGATATTGCTCGTAGAAGCAGGAGCAGCAAGTATTTCAAAGCTTACAGATGCTGAATTAAAAACAGCTGCAGGGCTCGGTAAGCTGCTCGGAGTAGATAAAATTACCCGAATACTCGAACTGTTTGATAAAAGTATTTACTTTGTAGAAAGAAACGTGAATCCAAAAATTTTGATCACTTACGTTTCCATCACCCTTTTAAAACAGTTTCAACCAAATTACAATTACCGTGAACCATTTTTTGAAAAGTGGTCCATTTAAAAGATATACAAAATGAGTTGTGCAGGATGTTCAGTTGGTTCCAATAGCGGAACCCCTACGGGATGCAAGAGTAACGGGCATTGTGCCACCGGAGGATGCAATAAATTAAACACGTATGATTGGTTGCGTTTTCTTCCTGTTCCGGTGGGGCAGGAGTGCAATGTGCACGAAATAAGTTTCAAAAATGGGATACGCAAGGGCTTTTATGCCAATAAAAATAAGATTGATGTAATGACAGGTGATATGGTTTGCGTAGAAACCGATAGTGGTTTTGATGTAGGCAGGATCTCCCTTTCCGGTGAATTGGTGAAATTGCAGATGAAAAAACGCAAAGTAAATGCCGACAGTCAGTTTTTACCTATTTTGCGCAAATCGACAGAAACCGATGTGCAAAAAATGATGGAAGGGCGCGCCATGGAAGGTGCAACGATGCTAAAAGCCAGAAAATTCGCCCGTGAACTCAATCTTGATATGAAGATAGGGGAAGTAGAGTATCAGGGTGATAAAAGAAAAGCGACATTTTATTATATTGCTGATGATAGAGTGGATTTCAGGGAATTGATAAAATTATATGCAAAGGAATTCCGAGTTAAAGTAGAGATGCGTCAGATAGGTGCGCGTCAGGAAGCAGGAAAAATTGGCGGATTAGGATCTTGTGGTCGCGAATTATGTTGTTCAACATGGCTTACCGATTTTAAATCTGTAGGAACAAATGCTGCGCGATATCAGAATCTGAGTATCAATCAATCTAAACTATCCGGGCAGTGCGGCAGATTAAAATGTTGTTTGAATTATGAGTTGGATACTTACATGGATGCATTACATGAATTTCCAAAAGATGCTGATTTTTTGAAGACGGAAAATGGAGATGCGCGTTTAGTAAAAACAGATATTTTCAAAAAAATAATGGTGTATGAATACAGTGATGCGAGTAAACAATATGCATTAACTATCGACAAGGTAAAAGAAATTCGCGCCATGAATGTGGAGGGAAAAAAACCGGAACATCTGGAAGGCTTAAAAGTGGAAGCCGAACCTGCTAAAAAAGAAGTGGATTATATTAATGTTATTGAACATGTTAGTTTAAAAACAATAGAAAAAGCAGGCAAGAAGAATAAAAATCCAAACCAAAGAAACCCGAATCAGCGAAATCCAAATCAAAGAAATCCAAACCAAAAACCGCAGAATCCGTGGCCTCAAAATCAACAAGACAATAATCCAAACCGGAATAAAAAACCGGAGGATAATGTAAATCCAAATAGAGATAATAAAAATTCGAATAATAGGGATAACAGGAATCCGAACAACAGGGATAACAGGAATAATCCCAATCGCAACAACCGGAATAATGCAAACAGAGATAACAGGAATAATCCGAATAACAAGGATTCCAATAACAATCCTGAAAATAAAAAATAAATTTGCTTTGAAAAAAGTATTCCTTTTTAATTGTTTAGTATGCACAGCAATATTTTTTTCCGCTTGTGAACAGTCGCGCGTTTTCGATAAAAACATTTCGCTGGAAAAAGAGGGATGGTTTTATGGTGAAAAAGAAAATTTTGAAGTTTCTGTTCTCGATACAGGTATTGCGTACAATTTATATATCAATGTTCGGCATACCGACGAATATCCTTATAACAATCTCTGGCTAAACATGACCACAGTGTTTCCTGACAGCACAATACAGGAAAATAAAGTAAGTGTAATTTTATCGGAATCGAATGGGGAGTGGACAGGCACTTGCATTGATGGTATTTGTTTTAATTCCGTGCTCGTTCAAAGTAATTTTTTACTCGGCCAAAAAGGAAAATATACCATATCACTTGAACAAGATATGCGTATGAATCCGCTTCCTTTTATTTTAAGTATTGGTGTGAAGTTGGAGAAATTTGGCATCAATGCTACACTATAATTGAAATGGATTTTAAATCAAATTATAACTATTGAATAGAGTATTTTGCAATAAATTAAAGACTTATATCTTTTTGTACAGAAAATAATTTATCTCAGGCCATTCAAATCCAATTTATTCCGGCTGCAATTTATTAATGTAACCTTGGAAAAAACACAATCGAAAGACTCCAATTGATTTTCCTTCCCTAAGACCTCAGCGTTTTTCGAAACCTGTGCGGTCGAGGGCGTAAATTACTTCATTTAACTTCACCATTTCATCTCCAACAGTTGCGGACAATGATCGCTATGCATAGCATCAGGATAGATTTTAGCACTTACAAGATCGTTGGCTAAATTTTCCGAAACTGCGATATAATCAATGCGCCATCCTTTATTATTTGCCCTTGCATTTGCACGGTAGCTCCACCAGGTATATTGATGCGGATCTTTATTAAAAAAACGAAGGCTGTCTATATATCCCGAACCGTAAAAAGTATCCATCCATGCGCGCTCATCCGGTAAAAATCCGGAGCTATTTTTATTTCCCTTAGGATCGTGAATATCTAATGGTGTATGTGCAATATTATAATCGCCGCAGATAATTAATTTTTTCCTTTTTTTGTGTACATCTTTTAAATGTGCAGAAATATAATCGAGGAATTGATATTTAACTCCCTGACGCACATCACCGGTAGTTCCGGATGGAAAATAAATGGAATAAACGCTTTTATCTCCGTAGTCTGCCCGAATAACTCTGCCTTCAAAATCATAATCCATGTTTCCACAACCAATCACTACATTATCGGGTTTTATTTTGGAAAAAATGGCAACTCCGCTGTATCCTTTTTTTGTTGCAGGGTGCCAGTAATGGTGATACCCCATTTGATCGAATAGCGAAACATCCAATTGGCCGGGTTCTGCTTTCAATTCCTGAACACAAATTATGTCAAATGCATGTTCGCGAACCCAGTCGAGCCAACCGCGGTTCATAGCGGCACGAATACCATTCAGATTATAGGTTATGATCTTCATTTTAAATTTTTATATCCTTTGCTTAAAATTGTAAAAGTAAACAGGAGTTGGTATCTTCGTCGCGAAATAATACACAAATGCTTAAAAAATTAACTTTTTCTCTGTTATTAACAGGTATTAGCTTGTTAACATTTGCCCAAACTCCCACTCAACCTTATATCATTTTAATTACCTTGGATGATATGAATACCATGATGGAAGGATACGAATATTTTCCACAGGCAAATACACCTAATATTAATACCTTAGTACAAAATGGAACAGTTTTCACCAATGCTAATTGTGCCTCACCAAAATGCGCGCCGGCACGAACTTCTCTTGTTACAGGAAAAGATGTTTTATACACTCAGGTGTATGACAACACAAGTTATGCATGTTATAATTTCAGAAAAAATTTTCAGGTAGCTGATGGTAATGGCGAAGTTTATACCTTGCCCGGATATTTAAAAGACAACGGTGATTATTACACTTATACTATTGGAAAAGTATTTCATTGTTATGAAGCTTTTTCTGATTATGATTCTGTAACCCCGAATCCTTGTTTAAAATCTCTATCGTGGAATAATGCATTTGTTTATGTTGAAGATGATATAATTAATCCTATAGGCGATGCAGCGGATGAAGGAATATTCACCTTAAAATGGGCGCGTCTCGACGATACTCTAATTGATTATATGGAAGATGATGTTTCTGTTGACGCTGCTATAGAATTTATAGACGATTTTGCTGCTTTTGGCACTGATGTTACCTGCGGAAACCCATTCTTTTTAGGTTTAGGAATTAAAAAACCACATGCTCCGTTTTATGTTCCCGAAAGTTTTTTTGGGGAAGATTATGTTGGCGATATTTATGCAGAACCCTATAATAAACCCTATAATGAACCCTACAATGCATTTCCTTACAACGGACTTTTAATGCCACCTCAACCAAATCCGCGTTGGGCAGATTATGATTCATTGAGTTATATGGGCCAATTATTTGCATCCGATAATGAAGCGGAGCTTTTCGATGATTATGGTGCGAGTTTAATTACCCTGCCTGAAATTGAAGCAGGTATTAGTGATTCTGAAAGAATTGAAATATTAAATGAAACACAAAGAGCAAATGCGAACATAGCGTATCTCGCAGGTATTAATTTTTTAGATTTTGAATTAGGAAGATTTTTAACCGCTCTTCAATCACATCCCGAAATTTATAATAATTGTGTAATTATTTTAACGGCAGATCACGGATTTTCTCTTGGTACAAAAAGGCACTGGGGTAAATTTTCCATGTGGGAGCCGGATGTGAGAGTTCCGCTGGTATTTGTGGACATGCGAAATCCCGAATATCAGGTTTGCGGAAAAAGCGTAAGCACTCTCGATATTTTTCCAACAGTTTTAGACCTAATTGATCTTCCTGAACCAACATTTGCTGCCGGCGGAAGATATCTTGATGGCCATAGTTTTTTACCGCTTGTAAATAATCCGGAGCTAATGTGGGAGAAACCATCACTGTCCACAGTTAAAACAAAAAATCCGGTTGGCATAGTGAACGACGCATCTTGTTTCCCGCAACACAGTATCCGTAATAACCGATTTAAATATATTAAATATCAGACAAATAATGTTCCGCCGCTATTAACCTGCGATGCAGATGCAAGTATCCGTGAAGAAGAATTATACGATATGGGCGTTAACCGTGAAACAGACCCTTATGAATGGAACAATCTGATTAACGATCCGGCATATGCACCTGTTGTTAATTATATGCATCAGTTTTTACCCGACAGTGCATTGTATCTTCAAAAGGCATTTATCGTAAATATTGCTAACGCAGGCACCTTACCTTGTTTCCTGAAAAATAACAGCAAAGTAAAATTACAGGCAACTTTATATAATTCGGAAGGAGTTTTACTAACAGGCGCAGGATATACTTTTAAATGGACAAATAATTTAACGGGGGCAGTATTTACAGGAAAAAATTACAATTTTAATATGCTTACTGTTTCACCCGCAGTTTATGCGAGCAACGACAGGATATTGTTTTATCTGGAAGTAACAGAAACAGCCACTGGCGATCTGGTTGCATTTAATACAAGAACATACTTTATTAATAATACAAATACACCTGTTGGTGCTTTTACACTTACTAATGATATTCCTTCATTATCCACCTCTATAAATACTTATTCCTTATCAGGAAGTTATACAAATACGTATTGGAATTTTGGTGATGGAAACACATCAGAAGATTATAAGCCCGATACACATTATTATACTGCTCCCGGCATATACACAGTTACTAATTATATTCAATACGGAAATGGTTGTTTAAAAAATTATTCTCGCACAGCAAATTTATTGCGGGAAGGTTTGCCGCAATTCGAATGTGTTTTATATCCTAATCCGGCAAATACACACCTGAATATTACATTGCAAAATGATCTTTTAGATGCTCAAATTCAAATATTAAATACATTAGGGCAAGTAGTTTATAGCGATGTTAAAGATTCTCAGAATAGAATGTTACAAATCAATATCGAAAACATTCCAACGGGATCCTATATTTTTGAATTGCGTACAGGTAATTTGAATACTCATTCCAAATTTGAAATCGTAAGGTAATTTTGTTGCCTCAATAACTGCAAGCAGCCTTTAAAAGCAGGATGCTTGCAGTATTTTTTACTTCGCTACTTTGCTTCGCTAAGTCAAAGCCATATTTCACATTAAAAATCTTGCATTTCATCAGAAATATCCACTGCCAAAGGGGAATTGCTGTATTTTTATTTAACATAATCTGCCAAAATGAGTTATCAGGTATTAATGCTGGCCAATCCTTACCGAATTTTCTTGCGTTTTTGTTCCGTTGCTGTCGATTGCTTTCGATATATATACCCAATTAAAAAAAATTTAAACTTTTTCAAAATAGGACCCCCTAATAAGAATTTTTATACACACAAACACACACAACATGAAACGTACTTTTTTAACAACGCTGGTAATATTTGCGATTGTAAATGTGCAGGCACAAGCTGAATTGCCAAAACCAAATATCATTTACATTGTGATCGACGATCTTAACGATTATCCGGAACCATTTAAAGGACATCCACAGGTAAAAACCCCTAACCTTAACGCCATTGCCGATAGCGGAACTATTTTTTTGAATGCATTTGCCTCCTCTCCGGTTTGTGCAGCTTCCCGCGCAAGCATCTTTACAGGAAAAGACGCCACTTATACAGGAATATTAAATAATGAGGATATTAATTGCACCGATTACAGTGCGAGTTTTATTCCGGGAAATTACATTATAACACTCCCTCAATACCTAAAAGACAGTGCAGGATATTTTACTGCGGGTTTCGATAAAATTTTCCACTGCGACGCTTCATCAAATGAATTTGATACAGAAACTGCGGATGTATGTGCTAAAACAAAATCATGGAATAAATTTATTACTGCAGCACAAGGTCCGGGTGTAAATGCAGCGGCAATTGCAACCGACGAAGATATCACACAATTAAAATGGTCGAAACTGGATAGCAGTTATGAAAGTTCGCTCGAAGATTATGCTTGTACTGACAGTGTTTTACAAACACTCGACGATTATTTTGAACACCCGGAATTATTTTGTGACCGTCCCCTGTTTTTGAATGTTGGTTACCATCTTCCGCACTTGCCAATGTATGTAACGGAAAATTATTATCCGGAATATTATCAGGATGATATTTATGCAGAGCCATTTGATAAACCTTATAATGATCCTGCAAATGCATACCCTTACAATGGAATAGTGATGCCTCCGCAACCTCAAATTGCATATAGTGATTACGACCACTTAGGAACCTTAGGTAAAAATTTTGCAGCAACTTATGTTCACAATGGTTTTATCACAAATATCGAAGCTATCGAAACCTTGCCAATTATTGAGGATGGACTTAATGACGAAGAAAGAATATCCATACTTACAGAAGCAAAACGCGCAAATGCAGTAATGGCTTATATTGCATCCGTTCAATTTGTAGATGCTCAGGTTGGCCGAATTATAGAAAAATTAAAAGAAAATCCTGCTGTTTATAATAATAGCATAATTATTATCAGCAGCGATCATGGTTATTCTTTAGGAGAAAAGAAACATTGGTCGAAACGCACTTTATGGGAAACAGATTTACGTGTTCCTTTAATAATTACTGATGTTCGGAATATGCAAACCCAGACTTGCAATAGCACCGTTAATCTACTCGATGTTTTTCCAACTATTTGTGATTTAGCACAGATTAATTATCCTCTTTTTCCGGGTGGTGAAAACTATTTGGATGGTTCCACATTGGTTCCTTTTTTACAACAACCTGAACTCAATATTGAAAAACCGGTATTAAGTACTTATCGAAGGGAAGGAGATGAGGAATCGTCCTGTTTTCCGCAATATTCTGTGCGCAACAATAAATATCATTATATCATATATCGGTCGAACAACGGTGGAGACGGTTTGGGATGTGATTATGAAAACTCAATAGTAGAAGAGGAACTTTATAAGATCGGAAAAAACCGCGAAGGTGATCCAAACGAATGGAACAATTTAATAAACAACGAGGATTACAAATCTGTTATTCATTATTTGCAGCAATGGTTACCGGATAGTGCAAATTATCTTCAAACTGCATTTACTATAAAAATTCACCCCCCGGTACTTCCATGTTATTTACCGAATCACGGAAATATAAAATTATTTCCGGCAGTCTTTAATCAGGAAGGAAACCTGCTATTAGGTGCCGGTCTTGAACCATACTCCTTTAAATGGACAAACAATATTACAGATGAAATATTTTTAGGTAAGATCTATAACTTCAATATGGCCTCAATTCCGTCGGATATTTTTGACCTGAGTGATGAAATATTATTTAATGTGGAAATTACGGAAATTGCTACGGGTGCACTATTGGGTTTTAATACAAAGGTTGTATTCATCAATAATGTTAACATTCCTGACGTTGCTTTCGATCTTGAAATTGACGAATTACAACAAAGCGTTGACGTTGTTGATTACACCATTAATGGAACTTACGACGCAACGCATTGGGCTTTTGGAGATGGCACTGCTCTGGACGAGTTCTGGCCGGCAACACATTATTATGCCTCCCCCGATACCTACACCATTTCAAACACTATTGATTATGGAAATGGGTGCCAGCTAACCGTTAACCAAAATGTTACAATTTTAAGGGAAAGTGTGCCGGAAAATACGTTTACCGTATACCCAAATCCCGCTTCAAAAACTGTTAATATTGTGCTTGAAAATCCTGCTGTTGAAGTTGAAGTTCAGCTAATCAATATGTTAGGGCAAACAATATTAAAAAACAAGTATGATACTGATGGAAATTTGATATATTTGAACGTTGAAAAAATTTCAGCCGGAAGTTATATCCTTAAAATAAATACGAAAGATTATACGGCTTCCCAAAAAATTGAAATTTTTTAGATTAATAATTTTAATCAAAAAATAAATACATGAAAATAAGTATTACACTACTCCTTATTGTATTCTCTCTCTTTCAACTTGGTGCGCAGGCTCCACCCAATTTTATTTTTATTGTGGTGGATGATCTTAACGATTATATTGAAGGGTATAACGGCCACCCTCAGGTAGAAACTCCGAATATAAACGAAATTGCATCTAATGGAACTACGTTTTTAAATGGATATTCAAATTCTCCCGGCTGTGCTCCTTCCAGAACAAGTTTTTTATCGGGTAAGGATGTTGCCTATACCAAGGTGTTCAATAATGAAGACTACATGAGTAAATTCCGATCAAATTTTACCGCCGCGGAGGGAAATGCAGAAGTATTTACCTTGCCTGAAATTTTAAAGGACTCGGGTGGTTATTATACCTATGCATTAGAAAAAATATTTCACAATGCTGCATCTAACGACTATGATAAAACCACTCCTGATTTTTGTGAAAAGGGTTTATCCTGGAACAAAATGAAGCATTTTGATGAAACACTGGACTTAATAGCCATATTGGATGATTATTCTTTTGCTCCGAATTTTAATTGGGGAATGATTCCGGATTCATTGGAACCATTATTACAGGATTATATAATGACCGACAGTGCAGTTCAATTTATTAGTCAATTTGCAAATGGCACCTATAATACCTGCGACAGGCCATTTTTTTTAGCATTGGGTTATAATCGACCACACTCCAGTAGGTATATTCCTCAGAAATATTTTCAGCCATATTATTTACAAGATATTTATGAAGAACCCTTTGTTGCTCCTTACAATACTCCTGCAAATGCTTTTCCATTTAATGGTCATGTAATGCCTCCTCAGCCTGAACCGATTTATAATGATTACTACGAACTTCCTGATCTTGGAGTTGGGCAAAAATTGGCTGATTTTGGAGAGGGTTATTTGGAATTAATTGAATTTACCGATGACCTTCCTTTTTTGCCTGAAATTGAAGTCGGCTTAACCGATGAAGAAAGAACCGATATTCTAATGCAAACGGCCGCTTCAAATGAAGATGCTACGTTTGTTGCTGCGGTGCAATATATTGATGCAATGATCGGCAAAGTTTTGGATACCCTTAATGCATATCCCGAATTACTTGAAAATACCATCATTGTTTTGATAAGTGATAATGGATATGCCATGGGAGAAAAAAGACATTGGACAAAATGGGCGTTATGGGAAACTGATCTCCGAGTTCCTTTTATTATTGCTGATCCATCGAGACCAGGAAATCAGATCAGCACAAAAAACGCATCACTATTAGATATTTTTCCTACCATTTGCGATTTAGCTGACGTTGATTATCCAACCTTTGCCGATGGAAGTAATTATCTTGACGGACATAGCATAGTACCGTTGCTCAATAATCCCAATTTACTGATCGAAAATCCATCATTATCCACCACTAAAAAAACAACAGGAATTGGAAGTTGTTTCCCGCATTATTCGGTAAGAAATGAAAAATATCATTATATACGTTATCAAAAAAACAATAACGGAGATCTTGGAATTACCGTTTGTGATATGGGTGGTATTTATTACGAAGAAGAATTATATGAAATAGGTATTAATCGTGAAACAGATCCCAATGAATGGAATAATTTAGCGGCAGATCCTAATTATGCACCTGTTATTGATTATCTCGAAGAATTTATGCCAGGAGGTTCCTTGTATTTGCAAAAAGCTTTTACAGTAACCACATCTACAAAACCTTTACCCTGTTTTTTGAGTAATAATACAAAAGTTAAAATTTCTTCATTTTTATTTTCTGATTTAGGTGTTGAAATAACAGGTGCCGCATTATCCAATTATCAATTTAAATGGACAAATAATTTAACCGGTGCAATTTTTTATGGCAGAAACTACACCTTCAATACTTTATCAATTCCTGCTGCAGTATTCGCAGCAAATAATAAGATCATATTTTATCTGGAAGTAACAGACCTCACCAGTGGTCAACTTGTGGCATTTAATACTAAATCGATATCCATCAATACTGCAAATACACCCGGCTCTAACTTTAATCTGGTTGTCGATAATGTATTAAATAGTGTAGACATTATTAGTTATTCAATTACTGGCACTTATACTAATACCTATTGGAATTTTGGCGATGGAATCGTTTCTGAAGAATACCTTCCTGATACACATTTTTATGCAGCGCCGGGTACATATACTGTCAGAAATTACATTCAATATGGAAACGGATGTTTGAAAAGTAAAGCCCGTACTGCAACAATATTGCGTGAAGGGGAAAGTGAGCTGAATTTTGACATTTATCCAAATCCTGCTGCCAATTATATTATGGTAGAGTTAGAAGAACCTGCAGAAAAGGCAGGATCATTGCAAATCATAAACATTCTTGGCGAAACAGTATTAACGCAAAAGATAGAACCGCAAAATAGTTCAATACAAGTTAACACATCCGTGCTTGTATCAGGAACTTATATCATTAAAGTAAATACGGATGTTTTTTCAGGAAATAAAATATTTGAAATAATAAGATGACCTAATACTAACATTCAATTAATAAAATTTTAAGTCCATGAAACTTAAATATTTGTTCGTGCTTTGCGTGTTTATTTCCCAGCTTTTAGTGGGACAAGCACCGGTAGAAAAACCCAATATTCTATTTATCGTTGTAGACGATCTAAACGATTACATAGAAGCTCTTGAAGGTAATGCCCAGGTTAAAACACCAAATATTAACCGCATTGCCGAATTAGGTACTGTATTCACAAATGCCTTTTGCTCTAGCCCATTATGTTGCCCATCCCGAACAACCTTTTTAACCGGAAAAGCAGCGGAATACACCAAAATTTATAGTTCCGCCGGATATAAGTGCGGAGATTTCAGCAAAATATTCACTCCAGCAAATAACAATGATGAATATTTTACAATACCCGGATATTTAAAAGATTCTGCAGGATATTTTACCTATTCTCTGAATAAAATATTTCATTGTTATGAAAATTATCAGGAATATGATGATAGCACGCCGAATCCATGCAATAAATCTTTATCATGGAATAAAATATTTGTTTATAATGACACCTCCGTTCTTTCGCCCGGAGTTACCATTGATGAAGAAGGACTGAACGGAAGCGAATGGGCAGCAATAAATGATACACTCGAAACTTATATGATGGATTATATTGCTGTAGACTCCACCATTAAATTTATTCATAATGTTGCCCAGAATGATGATATCATTTGTAACAAACCCTTTTTTATTGCACTTGGAATTAAAAAACCGCATAAACCATTATATATTCCTGAAAAGTATTTTTCAGATGATTATATAAAAGATTATTACGCACTGCCTTTTGATATTGCATATAATAATCCCAAAAATGCATTTCCGGCAAACGGTGTGTTAATGGCGCCACAACCCGAAGTTCCCTTTTCCGATTATTATGCGCTTCCAACTGATGGACTGGCTCAACAAATGGTTGCCGGAGCAGATAATGATTTTGAAGTCTGGGCAAATACATTAGACCCATTGCCTGTAATAGATATCACCCTCACCGATGAACAACGTATAGATATTCTTGCCTGGTCAAAACGCGCAAATTTGACAATTGCCTATATGGCAGCCATAAATTATATCGATACTCAGATTGGAAAATTATTGGACAGCCTCGAAAATTATCCGGAGATATATCACAATACCGTAATAGTTTTTATTGGTGATAACGGATTTAGTTTAAGTGAAAAAAAACATTGGGGTAAACGAGCATTATGGGAAACGGATGAAAGAGTTCCGCTCATTATTGCAGACCTCAGAGAACCGGTAGCGCAAGTGTGCAATCGCACTACAAACTTATTAGATCTGTTTCCAACCTTTTGTGATATTGCAGAGGTAGCACATCCCGAATTTTCTGATGGTTCAGATTACCTGGATGGCCAAAGTTTAATTCCTTTATTAAATAATACTACAATGAGCTGGGTATGCCCGGTACTATCTTCAATCAAAAAAGAATATGGCACTGAGGGTTTTTGTTTTCCTCAATATTCTGTGCGTGATGAAAGATTTCATTATTTGCGGTATCAATCCAATGGCGGAACAGGAATTGTTTGTAATGAAGCAGCAAGTTTTTTCGAGGAAGAATTTTATGAAATTGGTGCAAACCGCGAAACAGACCCGTATGAATGGAATAATTTAATAAACGACGAAGATTATGCTCCGGTAATTAATTATTTGAAAGAATTTTTACCTACAGGTTCCTTATATCTTCAAAAAGCATTTGAGGTGCGGCTGTCTACTAAACCATTACCATGTTTGTTAAATAATCATGTTGCCTTTAAAATAAATACTACGCTTTATAATGAAAATGGAAATTATATTTTGGGTGCAGCATTAACAAATTATCAGTTTAAATGGACCAATAATCTAACTGCAGATATTTTTTATGGCAAAAGTTATACCTTTAATACCGCTTCCATTCCGGCAGCAACATTTGCAGCTAACGACAAAATCCTTTTTTATGTGGAAGTAACTGATATTACCAGCGGACAACTTGTGGCGTTTAACACAAAAACGATGTATATCAACAATACCAGTTCCCCTGTAATTGACTTTTCATTGAGCAGCGGATTAGGTTTACTTAGTGTTGATATTAATGATTATAGTTTAACAGGAACCTATGCAAATTCTTACTGGACATTCGGTGACGGCAGTACTTCACAGGAATATTTACCGGATACACATTATTATGCAGCCTCAGGAACTTATTCTATTAGAAATTACGTACAATATGGAAATGGTTGCACAAAAAGTAAAGCACATAATATTGTAGTTTCCCGAGAAGCACCGCCGGAAGCATCGTTCACAATTTATCCAAATCCCGCATCCAACCTTATTTACATTAATTTTAATGCAAAAATTGAAACTGGCTCCTTACAGGTATTCAATATATTAGGCCAGACTGTGCTCTCCCAAAATATAGTGCCTGAAACGAAACAACTTACGTTAAATGTTACTGCATTACCGGGAGGAAATTATATTGTTAAAATAGATTCTCCTGAATTCACAAGTGAGAAATTAATTGAAATAATCAGATAAATCAAATTGCCATACCTCATTAAAACAAATAAATTAACACCATGCAATTTAAAGTATTATTTTTCTGCCTTTTTTTTATAACAATTGAACTATCGGCACAGGTAATACCTGAAAAACCCAATTTTATATTTATTGTAGTAGATGATCTCAACGATTATGTTGGAACATTTCAAGGTCAGCCACAGGTACAAACTCCGGTGATGAATAATATTGCAACACAGGGAGTATCCTTTTTAAATGCCTTTTCTAATGCATCCGGTTGTGCACCAAGTCGCACCAGTTTTTTGTCAGGTAAAGACCCGATCTATACACAAGTGCTTAGTAATGATGACTACATTGGCGTCTTCAGAGATAATTTTACGGCCGCTAAAGGGAACGAAGAAGTTTTTACTTTGCCTGAGATATTAAAAGATTCAGGAGGATATTTTACATATGCAATAAATAAAGTTTTTCATTCTCCCTCTCAAAATGATTATGATAAAGACACGGATGACCCTTGCAATAAAGATCTTTCTTGGAATAACATGAAATATTTTGAAGAGTCTGATGCATTTGTATTGCAAACAGATGCGTATAAAGATTTCGGATATTTTGATTATGGAGTTATTCCCGATTCTTTAGAGCCCTTTATGCAAGATTACATAGCAACTGATACTGCCATTCAATTTATTAACGATTTTGCGAATGGCACTGCAAATACTTGCGACAGACCCTTCTTTTTGGCACTGGGGTATAACAAACCGCATTCGGAAAGATTTATTCCGGAAAAATATTATTTACCTTTTTATATGAATGATATTTATGATGTCCCTTATATTATTCCATATAACGAACCCTACAATGCCTTTCCATTTAATGGAATTGTAATGCCACCTCAACCCGATCCTATTTATAACGATTATTATTCTTTGCCGGAAAATGGTCTCGGTAGATCAATGGCAAATGTTGGAAATATCTATTATCAGATCGAAGATTTAGTGAACTCTTTTCCGATTCTTCCGGAAATAGACCCAATGCTTACAGACTCGCTTAGAGAGGATATTATTTTCCAAACGATTGCTTCAAATTCTGTAGCCAACTATATTGCCGCTGTGCAATTTGTGGATACTCAAATTGGCCGTGTGTTGGATGCTCTAAACGAGCACCCGGATCTAGCCGAAAACACTATCATTATCTTGGTGAGCGATCACGGTTATTCTTTGGGTGAAAAAAGACATTGGACAAAATGGTCTCTTTGGGAAACAGATCTGAGAATTCCATTTATCATAGCTGATCCTACCAGACCGGGAAATCAGATTTGCAACAACGTAGTTTCTCTTCTCGATCTGTTTCCAACAATTCTTGATCTTGCTGATGTAAATTACCCTGTATTTGCAGATGGGTCTCCTTATCTTGATGGTCACAGCATTATTCCCTTATTAAATAATACGGCTTTGGAACTAGATAATGTTTCCGTTACGGCGACAAAGAAAATTTTTGGTCCGGGATCTTGTTTTCCACACTATTCCATTCGGAACGAAAATTTTCATTATATCCGATATCAAAAAAATAACGGGGGCGATATGGCTGCAAATATTTGTGACCTCACTGAAGAATCATTTGAAGAAGAATTGTATGAAATTGGAGTTAATCGCAAAGTAGACCCCTATGAATGGAATAATCTCATATCCAACCCAGACTATGATCCCATTAAAAAATTTCTTTCTGAATTTATTTTGGGTGGCGACCTCTATTTGCAAAACCCAAAGTCAGTGCAAATTAACAATAAAACTTTACCTTGTTTCCTCAATAACCACACAGCTATTAAATTTAATACCACCCTTTTTTCAGAAGTTGGAAACCTAATTGGCGGTGCCGCCTTAATCAATTATCAATTTAAATGGACAAATAATTTGACTCCCGCTATTTTTTATGGCAAGAGTTATACTTTTAATACTTCAACAATTCCCGCCGGTCTTTTTGGCTCAAATAACAAGATCATGTTTTACTTGGAAGTTACAGACTTGCTCACCGGAAAACCGGTAGCATTTAATACGAAATCTATTTACATTAATTCAGCGAATATTCCTGTTGCTGATTTTAATGTGGTACCCGGAATTCCATTACATAGTGTCGACATTATTGATTATACCATTAGTGGAAGTTATTTTAACACCTATTGGACCTTTGGAGATGGAACCTCTTCTGAGGATTATTTACCTGATACCCATATATATTCGACTTCAGGAAATTATACTATTAAAAATTTTATAGAGTATGGCAACACCTGCCTTAAAAGCAAAGCCCGCAATATAGCAATTTTGCGCGATGGGTTTACAGAGCTTAATTTTTCCATTTATCCCAATCCGGCGAACGATCTGTTAAATATAGTATTAGATGAACCGGCAACTTCTGTAAAAATTCATATAGTTGATATATTAGGAAGAGTGGTTTTTGACCAAACATTTATTTCACCACAAGGATCAATTCAGATCAACACAGAAAAATTAATTCCCGGAAATTATATTATTAAAATTAATGCAGGAGAGGTAGAGGGGAATACATTACTGGAAATTGTGAGGTAAAAGAAAATTTAATTTCTTTTACTACTGCTTGTATTTAGAAAAATATTAATCATGTGTTAAAGAGATATGCTTAGACGAATTATTTCAAATTATACAATCACCAAGAGATATATTGCTGTCTCTTATACACATCTGACGCTGCCGACGAATAGAGAGGTGTAGATCTCGGTGGTCGCCGTATCAT
>ENA-ORBV01002629-ORBV01002629.1-microbial-mat-metagenome-genome-assembly--contig:-NODE-2629-length-37608-cov-8.495137_pt1 | contig 37608 bp, 38 predicted proteins | sample MGYA00237777_ERZ505514 | MGnify/ENA primary metagenome ERZ505514 (study PRJEB26160, sample SAMN06269048) | microbial mat metagenome | isolation source: Oligotrophic lake microbial mat | place... | reverse complement strand
TTTTCAAGCAGAAGACGGCATACGAGATTCGCCTTAGTCTCGTGGGCTCGGAGATGTGTATAAGAGACAGGTGGGTAGATGGTCAACGCGCCGCGCACCGGGACGACGGTCCGGGTCGAGCCGCTGTGGCTGGACAGCTACGCCGGCGGGGTGCGGCTGACGGCTGGGGAGTCGCCGTGAAGCCGGCCGGGCCGATGGCGCTGCTGGCCGCGGCCGCCGCGCTCGCCGTCGTGGGGGTCGGGCTACTGGTGCCCGCGAGGGATTCCGCTGGCGAGGTGACCTCGCCAGCCGTGACGGATGCGGCTGCGGGCTCACCCACCGCGTCGACGCTGGTCACGACCGCCGCATCGGTGAGCCCGGCACCTGCCCCGGCGTCACCCCCCGATCGGCTGGCCGGACCGGTGACCGACGACGAGGTCGCGCGGGCCTTCATCCAGGCGGTGCCCGCCGCCGAGGGCATCGACCCGGCGGTGTCCGCAGCGCTGATCCAGGCCGCATCAGACGGCCTGATCGGCTGGTACGGCGAAGCGGGCTGGCGCGACATCCGGATGCAGGCAGCCGTTGTCACGGCCGCCGACGCTGCGGCCAGCGAGGCAGCGGCCGCCTCGGTGACCGCCCTGTGGTCGGGCGAGCACCCCGTCCTCGGCGGCAGCGATCGCAGGCTGGCCACCGTCACCCTGGACGCCGGCCCCGCACCCGGACCCGCCTGGATCGTCCGGACCGTCGAAGGAGGACCCGCTGATGGCTAGCTGCTCGTGCTGCGGCGATCCGGAACCGGGCGAGTTCCGGCTCATCACCATGCTCGTCATCGGCCTGGCCCTGACCGGCGTGGCCGTGCTGGTGTGGCCTTTCGTCGGCGACGTCGCCGGTGACGTGCTCACCTGGCTGCGGCAGCAGGATCTCATCGTGCCCGCCGAGGACGCGGCGCTGCGCCTGCCCGGAGACATCGGGTTGAGCTGGCGGACCCTGGCAGTCGGGTTCGCCGTCATCGTCGTGCTGGGCTGGCTGTTGAGCCAGCTATTGCGGGCTCTGGGCCTGTCCAGCAAGTGACGGTGACTGCGCAACAGTCACGTGCGACCCTGCACAAAGGGCAGGTTTGATCCTGCACAAAGGTCAAGTTTGCGTCTGCACGATGGTAGTGTAGGGCTGTGGTGTACCTCCCTCGCGTGGTCGACCGCGAACTCGACCGGCTCATGGCGGACCTACCGGCCGTAGCGATCGAGGGCCCGAAGGGCGTCGGCAAGACGGCCTCGGCCATGCGCCGAGCAGTGTCGACGATCCGCTTGGACCGTACGGAGGAACTCGAGTTGCTGCGAGCCGACGACGCCAGAATGCTGCGCCGCGCAGGCCCGGTGCTCATCGATGAGTGGCAGCGCTATCCCCCGGTGTGGGATTCGGTTCGGCGTGCCGTCGATGACGGTGCAGCGCCCGGCTCGTACCTGCTCACCGGGAGCGCCATACCGGCCGAGGCACCAGCGCATTCCGGCGCCGGGCGGATCGTCAGCCTCCGCATGCGGCCGTTGTCGCTGGCCGAGCGAAACCTGGAACCACCGGTGGTGAGCTTTGCCGATCTGCTGTCGGGTGACAGACGAGCGCCTACGGGTGAGAGCCGACTGGTGCTCGCGAATTATGTCGAGGAACTCCTCGCGTCGGGATTCCCCGGGATACGGTCGCTGGCGTCGACCGTGCGGACAGATCAATTGGATGCCTATGTCGACCGGCTCGTGACGCGCGAATTCAGCGAGCAAGGAGCGGTCGTCCGTCGACCCGCGACCTTGCGGGCCTGGTTGGCCGCCTACGCGGCCGCCACGGCGACGACTGCCTCTTACACCTCGATCCTCGATGCCGCGGCGACAGGTATCGCGTCCAAGCCCGCGAAGACCACGACGAACGCCTACCGGGATGTGCTGCACCAACTGTGGCTGGTCGACCCGGTGCCTGGCTGGCTGCCGACCCGCAGGCCGCTGGCCCGGTTGACCCAGGCGCCGAAGCACCACCTGGCGGATCCGGCGCTCGCGGCGACGATCCTCGGGGTGGACGCCGACGGGCTGATGAGCGATGCCACTCTGCTCGGCCACCTGATGGAGTCCCTGATCACCCTCAGCATCCGGGTGTACGCGCAGGCCGCCGGCGCACGTGTTCATCATCTGCGGACCGCGGGCGGTGAGCACGAGGTAGATCTCATCGTCGAGCGCCGCGACCGCCGGGTGCTGGCGATCGAGGTCAAGCTGGCGCCACCGGACGATCACGATGTGCGTCATCTGCACTGGCTGCGGGACCAGCTGGGCGACGACGTGGTCGATGCGGTGGTGATCACCACTGGGCGGTACGCCTACCGCCGCCCCGACGGGATCGCAGTGGTGCCGGCTGGCTTGTTGGGACCGTGAACAGCCTGGTCACCACCCCCGGCTGCCTGACGCCTACCCGCCGCTGGAGTGACCAGGGAACAGGTGGGCCGACGGGTCCAGGGTGACGGCGATGTTGTTGACCGCGGTGGCCGCCTCGCCGAAGCCGGTGGCGATCAGCTTGACCTTGCCCGGGTACGTCGCGACGTCGCCCGCGGCGTAGACGCGCTCCCGCGAGGTCTGCATCGTGGTGTCGACGGCGATGTCCCGCTTGACCAGATCCAGCCCCCACTCGCGGATCGGGCCGAGGTCGGCGTTGAAGCCGAGCGCCGCCACGACCGCCTGCGCGGGCAGCTTGTCGATCACACCGTCGCTGTCGCGGATCTGAACCTGGGTGACGTGGTCGTCACCGTCGATGGCGACCACCTCGCACCCGGTTCGCATCACGACCGACGACGCGCGGACCTCTTCCACGGTGCCGGCATGCGCCCGGAACTTGTCGCGACGGTGGACCAGCGTCACCGACCGCGCGATCGGACACAGTGTCAGCGCCCAGTCGAAGGCGGAGTCCCCGCCGCCCACGATCACGACATCCTTCATCGCGAGGTGTGCGGGGGACGTCACGAAGTGCATCAGACCCCGGCCCAGCCACTCGCCACCGGCCGGCAGCGGCTTCGGCGTGAACTCCCCGATCCCCGCCGTGACCAGCACTGCGCCTGCCTCGACCGCGGCGCCGTCGGCCATGGTGACCCGCCAGCCGGGCTCGCCGTCGAACCGCTCGGACAGGGCCCGCGCCTGCCGACCCAGCAGGTAACGCGGCGCCCACCGGGAGGCCTGCTCGACCAGCGCAGCCACCAGTTCCCGCCCGAGCACCGCGGGGAAGCCGGCGACGTCGAAGATCAGCTTCTCCGGGTACATCGCCGTGACCTGCCCGCCTGCTTCGGGCAGCGAATCGACCAGCGCCACCCGCAACCCACGAAACCCTGCGTAGTACGCCGCGTACAACCCCACTGGCCCTGCGCCGATGACCAGTAGGTCCGTCACTGCCACCTCGGTTTCCACCACGGACACAACTGTGCCAGAGGCACTTGCCCGCGCATGATCGGCCACCTCGGCGCTACGGTCGGGGGGTGTTGTTGTCGGATCGTGACATTCGGGCCGCTATCGCCGCGGCCGAGATCACTCTCGACCCCTTCGACGCCGACATGGTGCAACCCAGCAGCGTCGACGTCCGGCTCGACCGGTGGTTCCGGCTCTTCGACAACCACAAGTACGGTCACATCGACCCCGCCGTCGAGCAGCCGGAGCTGACCAGGCTGGTCGAGGTCGAGGCGGGCGAATCATTCCTGCTGCATCCCGGTGAGTTCGTGCTCGGCTCGACATACGAGACTGTGGGCCTCGGCTCCGCGTTGGCCGCCAGGTTGGAGGGCAAGTCCAGCCTGGGTCGGCTCGGCCTGCTCACCCACTCCACCGCGGGGTTCATCGACCCCGGCTTCTGCGGTCACGTCACCCTCGAACTGAGTAACGTCGCGACGTTGCCGATCGCGCTGTGGCCGGGGATGAAGATCGGCCAGCTGTGCTTCTTCCGGCTGTCCAGCCCGGCCGAGCACCCCTACGGCTCCGGCCCCTATGGCAACCGGTACCAGGGCCAGCGTGGGCCTACAGCGAGCCGGTCATGGCAGAACTTCCACCGGGTCACGGTCTGAGGTGCCGGGTCTACGGCGGCGCAACGCGCCCGACAAGTACGAATACCTGCGCGACCGTCACGTGCTGGTCGTGCCGACGACCGTGGACCCGTTCGACGTCGACGCCCTGGTCCGGACCTGGTTCCCGGCCGCCGACCTGGGATCGACCGGGCGGGCGGAACTTTTGGGCGCCGGCGTGCTCAGTGGCCCCGTCAGCCTGTCCATGGAGGACGCCGTCGCGGCGGATGTGGCCACGCCGTGGACTGTGGTCTACGACCTCCAGGTGCGTCCCGACCGGGAACGACGTCCCCCCTCGCGGCGACCGGATGGCCTGCACCGCGCCTTCCCTGCCGGATTGCCCAGGGGTGCTGAGCTGCTGGGCCTGGAGTTCCTGCTCGGTGCGGCGCGACGGCTGAGTGGTGGCGTGCGGCCGGCGGGCGCAGCGGAGATGCTGCTGCCTGATCCGGCGAGCGCGATCGACTTCAGGGTCGTCTCGCCTCGTTGGGTTCGGCCGGCCGACGTCGCGACGATCGCCTCACAGGAGGGGGGAGAGGACGTCGCGATCCTGTCCGAGGGCCACCTCATCGGATCGGCGGCGGTCTCGCATCCGGACGGGGCTCCGTTCGAGGTCAGACTGGGGCTTGGCCCGGCGGGCGGGGTATCGGTGGTGGCGCGTGTGGCTCGGACGCCGGAGCCCGCGGTCGCAGGTGAGTCCTTCGCGACGGCGCCGACGGCGATCTACGACATCCGATGGCAGGCGCCGGACCCCTCGTGGCGGTTCGCCGAGAGCCTGGAGGGCGTAGCCCTGGCGTGTCGCGAGCGGGCCCGGGAGCCGATCGAGTCCATCACCCGGACACTCGCCGAGCTGGGTGGGGGCACCGTCCTGGACGCCGACGGCTTTCTCATCGATCGTTATCTGCTGTGATGTTGGCATCCGATCGGGCGTAGTTGAGGGCAATCGGGGGACTCGTCACCGTATGGCGCACATGTCCGCGCCATGGTGAGGCCGGTTCGTGTTGACTGATCCGGTGACCTCTTCGGCGCCCACTTCGGCGGTCGGTGTGGCTCGTCAGGCGATCTTCGATCGCGATGGCCGGATCTTCGGCTACGAGATGCTCTTCCGGATGCCACCGGCCAGTCAGGCGCCGGTGATGACCACCGAGGCGCAGCATGAGCGCGCCACCGCAGAGGTGGTGCGCGCCATGGTGCTGCGGCAGGCCACGGCGGGCGGCGACCGCGATGCCCTGCTCTTCGTCAACTTCCCGCGCGCGTTCCTGGTGGGTGACCTACCGCTGCTGCTGCCCCCGGACCGGCTGGTCGTGGAGGTATTGGAGCACGTGGTGCCGGACGACGAGTTGATCGGCGGGGTCCGCAAGCTGCGGCGTCGCGGGTACCGGTTGGCGGTGGACGACTGGGGCGGCGAGGACGGCCGAGACCAGCTGATCGCCGAGTGCCAATTCGTGAAGATCGACCTCGGGCTGGTCGAGCCGGGGGCGCTCGGGGACCTGGTGGCCGGGGTGAACCGACGGTGGCCGCAGGTCAGCGTGGTCGTGGAGCGGTTGGAGACGGCGGCCGACGTGGCGCTGGCCCGCGATTGCGGCGCCGACCTGTTCCAGGGCTTCCACCTCGACGCCCCGGAGTACCAGCCGACACCCCTGCCCTGACTCCCCCCTCCCCAACGCCGTTCGTGGACAAATGGCGACTGTTGGGTCTCCGCTGGTCGCCGTTAGTGGACAAATGGCTGCTGTTGGGTCTCCCCTGGTCGCCGTTCGTGGACAAATGGCGACTGGGGGGAGGGCGAGGGTCAGGAGCGGGAGGAGCTGGCGGGCGGGTCGTCCGGCTCGGCGGGCTGACCGCGGCGGACGGCGGCGAGCAGCAGCTGAGAGACGTCCAGCACCTGCAAGCTCTCCGGCGCGGTCCCGTCGGCCTGCTTCGCCGCCACCCCGTCCGACAGCATGATCCGGCAGAACGGGCAGGCGATCGCGATCGCGCCCGCCTTGGTGGCTACCGCCTCCTCGGTACGGTTGGCGTTGATCCGCGACCCGATGGTCTCCTCCATCCACATCCGGGCACCGCCGCCGCCGCAGCAGAACGACTCCTCGCTGTTGCGGGGCATCTCCCGCAACGTCAGGCCGGAGGCCGCGATCAGCTCGCGCGGCGGGGTGTAGACGCCGTTGTGCCGGCCGAGATAGCACGGATCGTGATAGGTCACGTTCGTCAGCGCCTGAGCGTCACGCCCGACCGGCGCCACCGGCACCAGCCGCCCGTTGCGCACCAGCCGGTTGAGCAACTGGGTGTGGTGCAGCACCTCCAGCCGCAGCCCGAGCTGCGGGTACTCGTTGGCGATCGTGTTGAAGCAGTGCGCGCAGGTCACGACGACGTGGCGGGCGCGGGCCTCGCGCAGCGTCTCGACGTTGGCCGACGCCAGCTGCTGGAACAAGAACTCGTTGCCGGCCCGGCGTGCCGGGTCCCCGGTGCAGGTCTCGCCGTCACCAAGCACGGCGAAGCTGACCCCTGCGGCGTACAGCAGCTCCGCGACGGCCCGGGTGGTCTGCTTCGCCTGGTCGTCGTATGCCCCCGCGCAGCCGACCCACAGCAGGTAGTCGACCTCGGCCAGCGTGGCCACGCCCCCGTCGTCGTCACCGACGACGCTGATCTCGAACGGCAGGTCCTTGGCCCAATCCAGCCGCGCCCGGGGTGACATCCCCCAGGGGTTGCCCTTGGTGTCGAGGTTCTTGAACAGCCCGCCCAGCTGCGAGGGGAACGCTGACTCCAGCAACACCTGGTGGCGCCGCATGTCGACGATGTGGTCGACGTGCTCGATGTCGACCGGGCACTGCTCGACGCACGCCCCGCAGGTGGTGCACGACCACAGCACGTCCGGGTCGATGATGCCGGCCAGCGACAACACGTCGTCGTGCGGCGAAGGGGCCGCCGTCGGGCCTGCACCGTAACCGCCTGGGGCGGGACCGACCAACGGTCGCAGCACGGCCGCACCATGGCTCGTGCCGTCCGGGTCGGTGCCGCTTGCCTGGGCAACGGACTGCTTGATGAACGGGTCCTTGACCAGTGTGGGAGCCACCTCGAACGCGTGGTCACGCAACGCCGTGATCAGCAGCTTCGGGCTCAGTGGCTTGTCGGTGTGCCAAGCCGGGCATTGGCTCTGGCAACGCCCGCACTCGGTGCACGTGGTGAAGTCGAGCAGCCCCTTCCACGAGAAGTCGGTGATGACGCCGACGCCGAGTGTGGCGTCCTCCGGCATCTCCTCCAGCAGTTCAAGGTCGACCGGCTTTCCCTCGAACGTCATGGGCCGCAGCGCTCCAAGAGCGGTACCACCGGCGGCGTCACGCTTGAACAGGATGTTGAACGGCGCGGTGAACCGGTGCCACGCGACCCCCATCGATGCGTTCAACCCGACGACGACGAACCACGCCATCGAGACTGCGATCTTGAAGGCGGCGATGATGGCGACCGCGACCTCCAGCCCGGCGACACCGGCCCCGTCGAGTCCCGCACCGATGAAGGAGCTCAGCGGGTAGTGCCACCGCGAGGCGTACTCGGTGGCCAGCGCCGAGTCGATGGCGTACTCGACCGACCGGATCGCGAGGATGCACACCGCGACGACAAGGATGGTCGCCTCGACGTAGTACGCCTGCCAGCTGGTCGACCCGAAGAACCGGGATCGGCGCGAGGGCAGCTGGAGCCGGCTCACCTGGCGCACGATGATGAGGGTCAGGATCGCCAGCAGGGTCGCCGTCGCGATGATCTCGACGAACCACTCGTACGGCGGCCAACGCCCGATGACCGGCAGCGCGAAGCGCGGGTCCACCAGCTGCCCGTAGGCCGTGACCAGCGTCCCGATCAGCGTGACGAATCCGATCATCACCAGCCAGTGCGCGACCCCCGGTACCGACCACCGCAGCATCCGGGTGTGCCCGAGGACCTCGGTGACGGTGTTCTCCAACCGGCTCCACGGCCGCCGGGTCCGCGTCCGGTCCGCCGTGCCCAGCCACAGCAACGTCATGATCCGCCCGATCCCGGCGGCGAAGGCGCCGAGGCCGATCAGCGTGGCCACCAAGGCGACCGCCAGTGCCAGGTACCCGGCTGTGCCCGCCGAGCTCTCGGTCGTTCCCGCGAGCGTCACCCCAACTCCTTCCCCGTCAGTGAGGAGATAACGCTACCCCGTGGGGTTACCAGACCAACGCAGTGAGCCACACCACCAGCCGGCCGAGCAGCGGGACCGCCGCGATCAGCATGCCGAGCACGATCAGCGCGGCGACGATCCGGACGATCGGTGCGGGCCGACCGGGTTGCGAACCGGCGCGCATCAGCCGAAACATCAGGCGTGCTTCGAGACTTTGCGCAGCAGCGCCTTGGGCAACCGGCCGCCGTTTCGCTGGGCGTAGAGCCTGGCCGCCTGCCGGGTGGCGAACACCCGGGCGAGGTTGAGCAGGGCACCCGCCACCACGGCATAGACGATGGCCTGGCCCAGCCCGGTCTCGGGGTTCTCGGGCGCATCGGGCGGATGGTGCCCGGTCGCCGCCTGCCACCCCGTGGACAGCGCCCGCTGCGCGACGGCAGCCCCGACCAGCGTCGCGAGCGACGCCATGACCTTCCACATCAGCCCCAGCATCCTCGCAGCGTGCCCGCCTTGTGGGCTCCGGGCAAACCCACACCTCCACAGCACCCGGTCGAGGCGGTCATACTCAGGGCTTGTGGTGATCCCGCGAGGTCGAGGCGCGAGCCGGGCGCTGTGGGACGTGACGTCGCGGGCCGGCGCGCGGGCCGCCCTCCTCATGGCCCTGGTGACCGCTCTCGTCCTACTCGGGGTACCCGCAGCCCACCCCGCCACCGCCAATCCCGGCACCGTGATCGCCGGTGGTGCCGGTCGCGGCTCCGGACCGGGTCAGCTGGCCAGACCCGAGCAACTGGCGCTGGACCCCCAACAGCGGCTGGCCATCGCCGACTCGTTCAACAATCGAGCCGTCCGCTGGGTTCCCGCGACCGGCACGAGTGGAGCGGCGACGGTCCTCGGCGGTGGTGCGCTCGGCGGCCTCGGCCCCTACCCGGCGGGCGTGGCCGTCGACGCCGCCGGACGGGTCTTCGTCGCCGACACCTTCAATCATCGAGTGGTGCGCTTCGACCCCGGCGCCGCTGCCGGCGTGGTGGTCGCCGGCGGTCCCGGCACCGGTGATGCCAACGCCGGCCCGGACCCGGATCGCCTGAACAATCCGACCCAGCTCGCGCTGACCGCCGACGGCAACCTCTACATCACCGACACCGCCAACGACCGGGTCTTGCGGTGGCCGCCGGGTGCGACCCAGGGTCTGGTGGTCGCCGGTGGCCAGGGCAGGGGGACGAGGCTCGGGCAGCTCGCGCTGCCGGTCGGGCTCGCTGTCGATGGGGCCGGGAACCTGTGGGTCGGCGATACGCAGAACCACCGGGTCCTCCGCTACGACGTCGCGACGGGTCAGCCGGCCGTGGCCGCCGGCGGTACCGGGGCCGGCGCAGGTTCCGGCCAGCTGTCCGGCCCCACGGGTCTCGCCGTGGCCGCCGACGGCACCCTCTTCGTCGCCGACACCCAGAACCACCGGGTGATGCGGTGGTCGCCAGGGGCGCGCAGCGGCCAGGTCGTCGCCGGGGGCCGCGGCGACGGCGGTGCCGCGAATCAACTCGACCTGCCGGTGGACGTGGCGCTGGACGCCACCGGTGGGTTGCTGGTCTCCGATCGTGACAACGACCGGGTGCTTCGCGTGGCCGCCGGCGGCGTCAACGCCGTGGCGATCGAACCGCCCAGCCCCCCCGGGCCAACCGCGGATCCGGCCGCCGTCGTTCCGACGCTCACGCCCACGGTCGCCGCACCGTATGTGACCCCCGACGCGCCGTTCTACGCGCTCGACCCGCAGGTCGTCGCGTCGATCATCGCCGCGAACGGCGGCTTCGCGATTCCGCTGACCCCCTCGCCGACGCCGCCGCTGACGGGTAACGCCGTGCCGCAGCCGCTCGTCGCACAGGGGTTCCCGACCAGCACCGCGCCGACGACCCCGTGGTCCCGCCCGCTCGCCGCCCCTCGTGGGCCGTCGGGTCTGCCCCTGACCGGTGTGGAGCTGCTGCAGCTGCTGGTGCTCGGTGGCGGCTTGATCGTGGGCGGGATCGTCGTCGTGCGCCGGACGGGTCTCGGACGCCGCCGCCGCTGACCGGACGGCGCTGACCGACGGTCGCCATATCCGAGCCCCGTCCGCCATATCCGAGCCCCGTCCGATCCCGCACCGCAGCGCACCCACATTTCGGCTGCCCGACATGATCCGTTCACCCGCGGCCGGGGTCGACCATGTGTACTGGTCCCATGGTCCAGCCTACGGCGTTGCCGCCCGCTGCCCTCACCCCCGCCGCTCTGCACGAATTCGCCGCCCGCGCCCCGCTGGGCCGGCGCACCTTCCTCGTTGGTTCCGCCTCGACCGCGACGCTGGCCGGTCTGTCACTGGCCGGTGCCGGTAGCGCGGTCGCCGACACCGGCATTCGCGGGCCGGGCCTCGCCGACCCCTTCACGCTGGGCGTTGCCTCCGGCGACCCGCTGCCCGACTCGGTGATCATCTGGACCCGACTGGCGCCCGATCCGGCGGCGCCGGGCGCGGGGGTGCCCGAACGCGGGGTCCGCGTCCAGTGGCAGGTGCGGGACGGCACGAAGGTGGTCCAGGACGGCTCCGTCCGCACCGACGCGGCGCTGGGCCATTCGGTGCACGTCGACGTCTGCGGGCTTCGGCCCGATCGCGAATACACCTACCGCTTCCGGGCCGGCGGCCACGTCAGCCCGGTCGGGCGCACCCGGACCGCGCCCCGGCGCAACTCCTCGCCTGACGTCCGCACCTTCGCCGTCGTCAACTGCCAGGACTGGCAGAACGGCTACTGGGCCGGCTACGCGGCGCTCGCCGCCGAGCACGTCGACGCGATCGTCCACCTCGGCGACTACATCTACGAGTACGACCCCAACCCGACCGCGGTGCGTCAGCACAACCCCTCGCAGACCGCGGGGCTGGATCAACTGGTGACGCTCGGCGACTATCGGGCACGGCACGCGCTCTACCGCAGCGATCCGGCGCTGCAGGCCGCGCACGCCAGCGCGCCGTGGATCGTGGTGTGGGACGACCACGAGACCGAGAACAACTACGCCGGGCTGATCGACGAGATCGACGACACCGGTGACCGGTTCCAGGCGCCCGACGTGTTCGCCCGGCAGCGCGCCGCCGCCTACCAGGCGTACTACGAGTTCATGCCGATCCGGGCGCGGTATTCCCTCGGCTCGCCGGATCTGCGAATCTACCGGCGCTTCGACTTCGGCCGGCTCGCGCGGCTGCACATGCTCGACACCCGGCAGTACCGCACCGACCAGCCGGGTGGGTTCCCGGGGGACTTCGGCACTGTCGAGGCCGGCGCGGCCAACTCCGCGGGCACCCTGACCGGAGCAGAGCAGGAGGCGTGGCTGGTCGACGGTCTGGAGACCTCGCGTGCCACCTGGGACATCATCGGGCAGCAGACCCAGCTGGCCCGGACGCTGTTCCTCAACCCCATCCCGCCCAACGTGCCCCCCGTGCTGGCCAACCTCGACCAGTGGGACGGTTACGTGCCGGCCCGGCAGCGGCTCATCGACGTCCTCGCCGCCCCCACGCTGGGCCGTCGCGGCGGCGCGACCAATCCCGTCGTGCTCACCGGCGACATCCACTCGACCTGGGTCAGCGACATCAAGCAGTCCTTCGATGACCCGGCGTCGGCCACAGTCGCGACCGAGTTCGTCGCGCCGTCGGTCTCGAGCGACTTCCCGGTGGCGTTCGTGCCGGTGGTGCTCGCCTCGAACGCTCGGTTGAACCCGCATGTGAAGTACTTCGACGGCATCGGGCACGGGTACCTCAAGCTCACGGTGACGCCGGATACGTTCACCACGGAGGTCAGGACCACGGCGGTCCTCACCGACCCGGCCGCGCCGCTGAGCACGACGTCGACCTGGGTGGTGCAGGCAGGGACACCCGGCGCACAGCCGGGCTGATCAGGGGGTCGGAGTGGCCTCTGCGGCGTCGGCCGCAGCGTCGATACGGGCACCGAGCGAGGCTAGGACGAGTCCCGCCAGGGCAGACGGCTCGCGGGCGTCTACGGCCTCGGACGGCCCCCAGCCGGCGGCGGCATCGGTGATCCGCGTCAGCGAGTCCAGGTCCGCATCCGGGCCGAAGGCGACGGCGATTAGCCCCAACGGTCGCTCGGGGTCGGCGCCGGCCTGCAGTTCGGCCTCGAGCTGCTCCAGCGTCAGTCCGGCCGAGTCCTCGTTCTTGCCGTCCGTGATCACTGCCACGGTGGTGACGACCTCAGGATCCCAGCTCTGCTGGGCCGACTGCATCGCGGCAAGCGTGACGTCGTAGAGCGAGGTGCCGCCGGGTTGGAGGATGCCGGACAGCTGCGAGATCGACCCCTGCAGGAGTTCCCGCTGGGTGGTATCTGCGGCGGGAGAGTCCAGCCGCTGCAGCGGGGAGACCACGCGGTAGTCCTGGGTGCCCTCCAGTTCCGAGGCGAAGACCCACATCCCCACCCGCGTCGAGTCCGGCAGCAGCGGCAGGGCTCCCGCGAGCGCCTGCGAGGCGATGTCGGCGCGCGACAAGCCTCCTCCCGCGTCGGCGAGCATCGAGGTCGAGATGTCCACGACGACCAGGATCTGCGACGGCCTCGAGAGGATCGCCAGTTCGGTCGTCAGCGCCGTCAGGACCTCCAGCGGCAGCGCGACCTCGTCCGTTTGCGCCCTCGGTGGCTTCAGGCCGAGTTCCATGGCCGCGGTGCGGCCCGCATCCGACGTCAGCGCGTTCACGAAGGCGTCCAGTCCGGCCTGGACGTCCGTGGCCCGTTCCCGCTGCGAGACGATGATCGGATAGTCAAGCATCGGTGCGGGCCCCGCCGGGATGACCTCCACCAGTCCGCCGCCGTCGCCCCCCAGGCTGCGTCGAAGGTCCGCCTCGCCGCTGATGACCAGCGGCGCATCGGGGTCCGACGGCTCGATGGCGGCGAGGCCCTGCTTCGGCGAGATGACCCGGCCCCGCTGCTGGTTCAGCGCGGTGGCCACCGTGATCTCGCGTACCGCGGCCGGGTCGGCCGACGCTTCGCTGCGGGCCGCGGCGAGGGCCAGCAGCGAGGGCGCGTGCTCGCGTGGGTCCGGGACGGCGAGTGAGCGCTGCGAGGTCAGTGCCTGCGCCCAGGAGGGCGGGCTGGTGGTCCAGCCGGCCGAATCCGCCGCCGCCGTGCTCGTCGCGATGACGACGGGGGACTGACCGACGCTGCCCGCCGCCTCGACGGCGGCACCGCCGGCCAAGGCCTGGGTGAGCCAGACGCTGGAATCGGGGATCCATACATCCGGCGCTGTGGTTGCGCCCCCGACCATCGCTTGCAGCACGCCGGTCGGATTACTGTCAATTGCCCGCAGGCGGACGCAACCCGTGGCCCAGGTCAAGGGAATGCCATCGGCAATCGACTTCATGGCGGGCAGGATCTCTGCCGTCACCGCGACAGCTAATTCCGTCGTTGTACCGCAGCGGTCCGCAGTCGTGGTGAGGTCGGGAGCGGCGGCTTCGGCCTCGACGTCCGGCCTGTTCTGCAACAGATAGACCACGGCCGACCCGGCCAACAGCAGCACTGCCAGTCCGGCCATCAGGACGAGCAACCGCCCTCGTCGTCGAGGGCGGGCGGCGTGGGCCACTCGCTTCGGCGTCGCGTCGACGCCAGGACCCTTCGCCTGGGGCGAGTCATCCGCCGAAGGCGGCACGGCGTGGCGCGGCACGCCGACAGAGTGTCATTTGGGAGGGGTTGAGGGCTAGTGTTCGGTTCCCTCGAATGCCTGGTTCTGCGCCGATGAATACGCTCCGTTGGACACGTCACCACAGTTGGTTGCCATCACGTGACGCGAGGAGAACGCTATGTCGAAAGTTCGAGTACTGGTCGGAACACGCAAGGGCGCCTTCGTGCTGAGTGCGGACGGCGCGCGCCGGGAGTGGGACGTGAGCGGTCCCCATTTCGGTGGCTGGGAGATCTACCACGTCAAGGGCTCACCGTCGAACCCAGAGCGGATCTGGGCCTCGCAGTCCGGTGGCTGGTTCGGCCAGCTGATCCAGCGCTCAGAGGACGGCGGCCGGACGTGGCAACCGGTCGGCAACGAATTCATCTACGACGGTGTCCCCGGCACGCACCAGTGGTACGACGGCACGCCCCACCCGTGGGAGTTCGCTCGGGTGTGGCATCTGGAACCGTCGCGTCACGACCCGGACACGGTCTACGCGGGGGTCGAGGACGCCGCGATGTTCCGTTCGATCGACGGTGGCGCGAGCTGGCACGAGCTGTCCGGCCTGCGCGGTCACGGCTCGGGTCCACACTGGCAGCCGGGCGCCGGCGGCATGTGCCTGCACACGATCCTGCAGCACCCCACCGACCCGGCCCGGCTGACGGTGGCGATCTCGGCAGCGGGCGCGTTCCGCAGCGACGACACCGGGAAGACCTGGACACCGATCAATCGCGGCCTGCATTCCGACGGCATCCCCGACGAGACGGCCGAGGTGGGCCACTGCGTGCACAACCTGGCGTCGCACCCGTCTCGTCCCGAGACGCTGTTCATGCAGAAGCACTGGGACGTGATGCGCAGCGACGACGGGGGCGGATCGTGGACCGAGATCAGCGGCGACCTGCCGACCGACTTCGGCTTCCCGATCGCGGTCCACGCCCACGAGGCCGACACGGTCTACGTGGTGCCGATCACGAGCGATTCGCTGCACTACCCGCCGGACGGCGCGTTGCGGGTGTACCGCAGCCGGGTCGGCGGGAACGAGTGGGAGCCGCTGACCGCCGGCCTGCCGCAGCGGGACTGCTACGTCAACGTGCTGCGGGATGCGATGGCGGTGGATTCCCTCGACGAGTGCGGGATCTACGTCGGGACCACGGGCGGTCAGGTGTACGCCTCCGCCGACGCCGGCGACTCGTGGGCGCCGATCGTTCGGGACCTGCCGGCCGTGCTGTCGGTAGAGGTCCAGACACTGCCGTGAGCGAGCCGACGGCCGTCCGTGATTCGGCGGTGCGGGTGCGGCTGCCCGCTCACCTGCGCGCACTGGCCGGGGTGGACGGCGAGGTCACGCTGGACCTCGCCGCTCCCGTCTCGGCGGGGTCGGTGCTGGACGGGCTGCAGGCGCGCTACCCGATGCTCCGGGGGACGATGCGCGACCAGAGCACCGGTCGGCGTCGGCCCTTCGTCCGGTTCTTCGCCTGCAGCCGCGACCTGTCCCACGATCCGATGGATGCGCCGCTACCGGCCGAGGTGGCGTCCGGCACCGAGCCGTTCCTTGTCGTCGGCGCCATGGCCGGCGGCTGACGCCCGCGTCACTGAGTCATAGGGTCGGCGCCGCGGGCGGCGGTACCTACTACTTGGCAAGACCAGGTACTAGGTACACACTAGTTCCGTGTCCGAGACCCAGATCCTCAAGGGCGTCCTTTCGATGCTCCTGCTCGGCGTCCTGACCATCGAGGAGGGCTACGGCTATGCCGTCGTCGTCCGGCTTCGCGAGCTGGGGCTTGTCGGGATCAACGAGGGAACTGTCTACCCCGCCCTCACCCGGTTGGAGTCGCAGGGATTCCTCTCGTCACGCCTGGTGACCTCCACTGTCGGGCCCGCCCGCAAGTACTACGCCGTCACCCCCGCGGGCGTCGAGGAGCTTGCGAGGCTCCGATCCATCTGGACCGTCGTCCAGTCCGCCGTCGACCGGGTGTCGAGCGTGGACGCCCGACCCCTCGAAGGGACCCAGCGATGAGTACCGACGTCCCCCCGACGCCCCCCAAGGTGAGCGCAGGATCTCCCCCACTCGCCAGGTTGGCCTGGCTGTCCGGTGCGAGCATCGCGACCGCCCTTACCAGCGTGTTCTGCTTGGGGCAAGGACTCAGGCTTGACCGAGGCGATGGGACCCTCGCGGTGGGCTTCGCGGTCGGGTCTTGGATACAGACGGCTGTGGCCGTCTGGATCGGCGTGTTCCTCGTCGGTATCCGGCCCTGGCGGTTGGTCCGTTCCCCTGACTCGCCTGGACCGCACACCCAGTATCGGGCGTCCCTGGGCAGCCGCGACGGGATGCGCGTCTGGTGGGCCATGATGCGCTACGACTTCTGGCTCGAGTGGCACGACACCCCACGCGGCACCCGGGCACCGGCCCGGCGAGAACTGCTGGCCAACCTACAAGCCGCCGCTGACCAGACATCGGTGGCGCGGGCGGTCGCGGACCTCGGCGACATGCGCGTGCTAGCGGCCGAGACCGCCGCGGGTTTGCGCACCCGACCCACCGCACGCCTGAATCTGGGAGTTGTGGTGGCCCTCGCCACCTTCCTCGTGCTCTTGTTCATGTGGTCGTTCACTCTGCTCGGCTTCGCGGATGGCGCAATGGCCACGGCAGGCTCTGGCAGGGCCAGCGCCCAGATGTTTCCGTGGGCGACGACGGTGACTGTCGAGTGGGGGGACGACGGGTTCTCCGTAGACAGCCAGATGCCGTGGATTCTCGGGGTGCTTCCCCTGCTGTTCTTCGTTGTCGTGGGCCAGCCGTGGCGACTGGTGACACGCCGCCGCTGACTCTCCGCTCGACACGCCGCTCCGCACAGCGGGTATGCCGCACATCGTGCAAGGCGCGCTGCCCGCGCCTTGCCCGAATGTTGGATCTGGGCCCCGGTGATGCGCCGAACCCGCGCTACGCCTGCCGTTGGGCAGGCCTCACCGCACGACGCGGCCCGCGGCGAGGCGGATGACGTGATCGGCCACGTCGAGGACCCGGTCGTCGTGGGTGGCGACGACGACGGCGGTCCCGGCGGCCCGGGCCAGGTCCACGGCGGCCAGCACCCGGGTCACGTTGTCGTCGTCCTGGTGGCCGGTCGGTTCGTCGAGCACGGCCAGGCGAGGCCGTAGCGACAGCGCCCTGGCGATGCCCGCGCGCTGCTGTTCGCCGAGGGATGTCAGCCTGGCGGGTCGGGCCGCGAGGGCCGCCAGACCGAGCGTCTCCAGCAGGCCGGCCAAGGGCGGCGTGCCGCGGATCAGGCACGGCAGAAAAGCGTTCTCCGCGACGGTGAACTCCGGTGCCAGACCGAGCCGCTGTGGCAGGAACGACACCGCGGCCCAGTTGTCGACTCGGTGGGCGGCCACCGGGCCGTCATGATCCGACCGGATGCTCACGGTGCCCGACGTGGGCTGCTCCAGACCCGATATCAGGTGGCACAGGGTGGACTTGCCCGACCCCGAGCGCCCCGCGAGGGCAAGCACGTGCCCTGGCGCGAGCGCGAAGGTCACGCCGTGCAGCACCGTGGCCGCGGAGGAGCCGCTGCCATACCGGTGGTGCACGTCCTCGACACCGAGCACCGCCGTCGCTGCCAACGCCGATGTCCCCATCCTCGTCATGCTGACGCCCACGGTGAATGGGCGTCGGGCCGTGGGCCATCCGGCGGCAGTGGCCGCAACCTCACCTCTGCGTCCAGCAGCTCGACGATCGCGCGCCCTGTCGGGAACATCGCGAGCGCGGCGGGGGGCAGTTGCAGCCTTCCCGTGGAGTCGATCGCGGCGCCGGCCGGGCCGTCGCCTCGCTGGTCGCTGGACAGCACCCCGTGGCGCAGGTGCAGTTCGCGGTGGGCGGCGGCTACGACCCGCGCATCGTGGGTGGCCAGCAGGATGCAGCTGCCCGCAGCGGCGCAGCGGCGCAGCTCGGCGAGGACCAGCTCGGCCGAGACGTCGTCCAGCTCGGCCGTGGGCTCGTCGGCGATGAGGATCGCCGGGGTCCCCATGACCGCGGCGGCCACCGCCAGCCGCTGCTGTTCCCCGCCCGACAACTCGGCCGTCCGGGCGCCCGCGCGGTCTGCCAGCCCTACCCGTTCCAGTCCGTCCATCGCCGCTGTGCCGGCCGTGCCGGGCCGTCGCAACTCCGCGACCTGCGTGACCATGTCCCGGGCCGAGAGGTGCCGGTAGAGGCTGTGGGTGGGGCGCTGGGCGACCCACGCCACGCTACGGCGGCGCAGCCGACGCAGCGCCCCCGGCCCCAGCGTCGAAACGTCTCCTCCCAGCAGCCACAGCTCCCCGCCGCTCTGACGTTCCTGCAGCGCGAGGATCCCGAGCAGGCTCGACTTCCCGCTGCCGGACGGGCCGGTGACGGCAGTGACGCTTCCGGCCGTGAAGGAAGCCTCGACTCCTCGCAGGGCGTGCGTCTCCCCGCTCGCCGCGGGGTAGATCTTCACGAGGCGCTCGCATCGGATCGGGGGGCCGCTCACGGCGTCAGTCCGCGTCACGCAGCACCGCTCCGTCTGACCCGGCCCGTGACCGCACGGCGGCCGCGGTCACGGCACCTGCGGCCATCACCGTAGCCGCCACGGCCATCACCAGATAGGAACGCAGATCCGACTGTAGGTCGAGCGCGGGCGCCAGCCGCGGTGCCGGATCGAGCAGCCTCGCTCCGAGCGGGGCCAGCGCTGTGACGGCGATCACCGCCAGAACGATGCCCAGCAGCACCAGCGCGAGCAGTTCCAGGGTGCGCGCCCGGCCCGGCCCGGCGCTGCCGAGCCCGACCCTGGCCAGCAGGACATCGGTCGCCCTCGACTCCGCCGCCCGGCGGTCGGCGTGCAGGCACACGGCGACCAGTGCCATCGCGGCGATGCCGAAGGCGATGGCCAACTGGTAGTCGCCGCCGGTGCGTGCGACGACGAACTCCGGCCGTTCCTCGACGAGGGCGGCGGAGACGATGTCCTCGGTCCCGACCCCGGCCGTCGACAGCAACGACGCCAGTTCTCCCGCTCCGCCGGAGCTCCACACCTTGCTCGCCGCGAAAGCTGGGGAGGAGTCGCGGAACCGGGGATCGAGCATGCCGAGGCTGCTGAGGTACCCGTCGGCGGGCACGATGACCATCGGCACTCTGCTGTCGTAACCCGGGAACGTGGCTGCGACCGCGACGACGCGCGCCCGGAACGGTCCCATGGTCGTGCTTGCGGTGAACTCGTTGCCCACAGCAGCGTTCCGCGTGGCGACGAGGACTACGGGGAACACACCTGTGGTGCTCTCACTCGGCCGGCTCGCGGCCGCAGCTTCTTCGGCTTCTCCCAGCACCCGTAGCGCCTCGCGAGCCTGGTGCAATGACGGGCCGGTGCCCCAGTCTGCGGCGGTCTCGAAGGATCGCGGATCGAGGATCAGGAGGTCGACATCGGCCACCTCCGCCGGAATCAGGGCGGTTTCGCGCCACACCACGGTTGATCCTTCCGGTAATGGCGGCTGTCGCCGCGGCGGCAGGTCCTGGGGTTCGGGCGGTGGCTGATCTGGCGCCGTCACGGGCAGTTCCGGCGCCTGCGGGTCCAGCAGCCACGAGGCCTCGATCGGCGAGGTTGCCGCGGCGCCGGCGCTGGTGGCGACCTTGTCCGCGATCGCTTGGTCGACGGCCGCCTCCGACGCGAGGGTGTATCCCAGAATTCCCAGGCTCGCCGTCAGCAGCGTCACGATCACGACGCTGCCTGCGGCGGTCGCGGCACGCCTGATGGCCAGCGACCTCACAGCCGCGCCCCGCGATCGGATGCGCGAACCGACTGCACCGTGCAACAGGCGGAACGCCACCATCACCACCGTGCCGCCGACGGCACCCACGCTGGCGACCGCCAGCAGGGGGACGGCCAGATTCAGACCCACGGGCGCCAGCAGGTCCGCCGGGCGGCTGTAGAGGCCCGCGAGAGCTGTTCCCAAGGCCACGAGCAGAGCGAACTCCCACGGCACGCGCACCCTCCTGGCAGCCGCGGGGTCCGGTCGCGCCGCCAGCGCTGCCGTCAACCCGTAGACGGCCACCACCAGGACCAGTGCGGCCCCGGTGGCCACTGCCGCCTGCTGGACCGCCGATCCGAACACGTCCCGACTCGTCTGTCCCGGCGGCCCGACGCCGGTGACGATGCCCCACGCGGCGCCGGCGCCGATCACCAGCCCGAGCACCGCGGGCGGCAGCGCCCCGAGTCCGTACCGCAGCGCGACCATGGCGGCCGGCTGGCCCAGGGCGGCGTCCAGTCGCAACTCCAGCCTACGGTCGCGCGCATTGAGCAGAGCAACTGCCAACACGGCCGCGAACGCCACGGCCAGGCCGGCGATCGTCACGGTCGTGGCCCTGTCGGTGATCGCCGCTGACAGCACGCCGGCCTCCTCCACAAGGCTCGGTAGTCCGGTGACAAGCTGCCAGCGCCGCGGGTCCTGCGCTGTGGTCACGCTGTTCTCACGCTGGGCGATCTCCTGGCGCAGGCCCTCGAGGCCATCGGCGATCGTCCGGGCCTCGGCTAGGGAGAGATCCGGATCGCCGACGTCGCTGTCGATGAACTTCAACATCGTGTCCCCGACGGTGGCTGCCAGCTCCTCGGCGAACGCGAGATCGGTGACGACGAGTGGGGCGACCTCGGTTCCGAACTCCAGGTTGCGGGGGAGCTCGTCGCGCCAGTACGACCAGTAGTCGGACCCGTCGAGGTCGGTGGGGATCCTACCGTCGGGACCGACCTCGTAAACCCCGACGACGGTGACGTCGGATACCACCCTTCCGTCCGGGGTCTCTACGCCGGACTGCACCACATCCCCCACATCGACGCCGAGCTCGCTGGCCAGCGGGGCCGGCAACCACACGCCGGGCTCGGCAGGGCTGGATGCAGAGGGGCTGCTGCCCGCGGTGATCTCCCCGGCCATGGCGAGCACGTCGGCCGGTTTCGGAACACCCACGACCCGAGCTCCGGCGACCGTGCCGCCTGCGACGACGAGACCCGTGATGGGGGCGAATCTGGGACTGAGCTCCAGGCCGAATGATCGGGACAGCTGTCTGACCGGGCGTGGCCCCGCCACATCGCTCAGCGATTCGGCCCACCGCTCGGTGTCGCTCGGCCCATCGGGGGACACATCCGAACGGGAACCACTGATCCGCACTGACGGGCCCTGGGACGTCTTCGCGTCTGCGGGCACCGCCGCGAGAATTCGGGAGAATGTAGCGTTGGCTGCCGCCTCGGCGAACAGTGGGGGCGCTGTTGCCCCCAGCGCGACCCCGGCGAAGCCGGCCACGATCAGGGCTCCCGACAGGCCGCCGCGCAGGGTACGCAGCGGGGCCGCCCGCAGCAGCGGCGCGCGTGTCATGGCTCGACCCCAATTCGGAAGGAGGTGGCGATTCGGCACACGAGAGCGTCGGGCGGAACCGGACTCACCCTCGTGTAGTCGTCGGACTTCTTGTTACAGGGTGACCTGGTTGACACCTTGACCCCCAAATTCAGCTGAGAACCGACAAGACCACCATGGTGAAGGACAGACGGACACGCGCCCGCGGCAGCAGACCCTCGCGTTCGTCTCAGCACAAGCCGTCCAGGCAGGTCAACGCCGAGACCTGCCGCAGGTCGTAGGACGCATCGTCCCCTGTCTTCACGCGACCGTACAAGGTGCAGTGCCCTTCAGCGCAGTGCGTCGAGCCGGCGCTTCAGAAGTGTGGTCCCATCGCCTACCTGAGCGCTAGCGACTCAATTTTGACTTGACAGCGCTGGGCTCAAGGCGCACTCTTGCCCTCGAGCATTCATCAGTCCCAGGAGGAACCAACATGGCCCGTGCAGTCGGGATCGACCTCGGCACGACCAACTCGGTCGTCGCAGTCCTCGAAGGTGGCGAGCCCAGCGTCGTCGCCAACGCCGAGGGGGGTCGCACCACGCCCAGTGTCGTCGCGTTCGCCAAGAACGGCGACGTGCTGGTCGGCGAGATCGCCAAGCGCCAGGCGGTGACCAATGTCGACCGCACCATCCGCTCGGTCAAGCGCCACATGGGCACCACGTGGACGGCCGACATCGACGCCAAGGCGTACACCGCGCAGGAGATCAGCGCCCGCGTGCTGCAGAAGCTCAAGCGCGACGCCGAGTCCTACCTGGGCGACACGGTGACCGACGCCGTCATCACCGTCCCGGCGTACTTCAACGACGCGCAGCGCCAGGCCACCAAGGAGGCCGGGGAGATCGCGGGCCTCAACGTGCTCCGCATCATCAACGAGCCCACCGCCGCAGCGCTCGCCTACGGCCTGGACAAGGGCAAGGAGGACGAGCTCATCCTCGTCTTCGACCTTGGTGGCGGCACGTTCGACGTCTCGCTGCTCGAGGTCGGCAAGGACGAGGACGGCTTCTCGACCATCCAGGTCCGCTCCACCTCCGGTGACAATCACCTCGGCGGTGACGACTGGGACGACGCGATCGTCAATCACCTGCTCAACAAGGTCAAGATGTCCACCGGCGTCGACCTCGCCAAGGACAAGATCGCGATGCAGCGGCTCCGCGAGGCCGCCGAGCAGGCCAAGAAGGAGCTGTCCAGCTCCACCTCCACCTCGATCTCCCTGCAGTACCTGTCGATGACTGAGAACGGCCCGGTCCACCTCGACGAGCAGCTGACCCGCGCCCAGTTCGAGCAGATGACCGCCTCCCTGCTGGAGCGGACCAAGCAGCCGTTCCGGCAGGTGATCTCCGACGCCGGCATCAAGGTCTCCGAGATCGACCACATCGTGCTGGTCGGCGGCTCGACCCGGATGCCCGCCGTGACCGAGGTCGTGCGCGAGCTGACCGGTGGCAAGGAGCCGAACAAGGGCGTCAACCCCGACGAGGTCGTCGCCGTCGGTGCCGCACTGCAGGCAGGCGTGCTCAAGGGCGACCGCAAGGACGTCCTGCTGATCGACGTCACCCCTCTCTCGCTCGGTATCGAGACCAAGGGCGGGCTGATGACCAAGCTCATCGAGCGCAACACGGCCATTCCGACCAAGCGCAGCGAGGTCTTCACCACCGCCGATGACAACCAGCCGTCGGTGCTGATACAGGTCTTCCAGGGCGAGCGAGAACTCGCCCAGCACAACAAGCCGCTGGGCACCTTCGAGCTGACCGGCATCGCGCCGGCGCCACGCGGCGTGCCGCAGATCGAGGTCACCTTCGACATCGACGCCAACGGCATCGTGCACGTGTCGGCCAAGGACCGGGGCACCGGCAAGGAGCAGTCGATGACGATCTCGGGCGGCTCGGCGCTGCCCAAGGACGAGATCGACCGGATGGTCCGCGAGGCCGAGGCCCACGCCGAGGAGGACCGTGCCCGGCGCGAGGAGGCCGAGACCCGCAACACCGGAGAGCAGCTCGTCTACCAGACGCAGAAGTTCCTCAAGGACAGCGAGGACAAGATCCCGGCTGACTCCCGCGGTGACGTTGACGAGGCGATGTCCGAACTGACCGGAGCGCTGGGCGGCAGTGATGTGGCCGCGATGAAGGCCGCCATCGAGAAGGTCAACGCCGCCAGTCAGGCGCTCGGCGCCGCGATGTACGCGGCGACGTCGGCCAACGAGGCCGGCGGCGCCACGGATGGGTCGGCCGCGGGCGGCTCCACCGCGTCGGACGAGGATGTCGTCGAGGCCGAGGTCGTGGACGAGGACGACCGCAAGTGAACGATCCTCGCCACGCTGAGCAGCCCGAGGTGGCGCAGCCGGTGGACGAGGAGACGGACGTGGCCGGGCAGGACCCGGCCGCATCGTCCTCGCCGGTCGAAGACGCCACCGCCGGCCTGCTGACCTCTGGCGACCTGCTGACGGACACCTTGACGCTGGCCGAAACCCGGCTGGCCGACCTGCAACGCGAGCGGGCCGAGTTCGTCAACTTCCGCCGTCGGGCCGAGCGTGACATCGCCGCGGCCCGCTCGGCCGGGGTGGCCGGCATCGTCGAGGCCCTGCTGCCGGTGCTCGACGACATCAGTCTCGCCCGGGCACATGGCGACCTGAACGGTACACCGTTCGCCTCCATCGCCGAGAAGCTGGACGCCACCCTGGCCCGCTTCGGCGTCGAGGTCTTCGGCGAGGTCGGCGACGCCTTCGACCCGTCCGTTCACGAGGCGCTGCTGCACGAGGCGCTACCCGAGGCGCACGCCGGTTCTGAGGTCGCGGTGACCACCCGAGTTCTCCAGCCGGGCTATCGTCTGGGCGAGCGCGTGTTACGCCCCGCCCGGGTCGCCGTCGCGGACCCAGGCTGAGTCGCAGACCCAGCCTGACAGGACGACTGCTCGCCATCGAGCTGGTTGAGGCGGCGCTGCAGTCAAGAACCAGCTCCGACGTGCCGATGGCCGGGGGGTGAGCGTTGCGGAACTGACGAGTTCGGTGCAGGTGGGGCGCCAGGGCATCTACGACCGCGACCGCCAGGTGGTGGCGTACGAGATGCTGTTCCGGCCGATGAAAGCAGGCTTCGGGCTGGCCACGGAGGCGGATCACGAACGCGCCACGTCCCAGGTCATCAGTTCGATCTTCGGTGACTTCGGTGTCGCTGACATCGCCGACAGCCGCTCGCTGTTCATCAATGTCACCCGGGCGTTCATCGTCGGCGATCTGCCGCTGCCGGACAGCCCCGACCAGGTCGTCGTCGAGATCGTCAAGCACGTCGGCGTCGACGACCAGATCCTCGCGGGTGTCAAGAGATTGAAGGCGTTGGGTTTCCGGATCGCCGTGGACGACTGGGTCGGCGAGCCCGAGCGCGACAACCTGCTCGTGGACTGTGACCTCGTGAAGATCAATCTGGCCCGCACCGAGCTGTTGCGACTGGCCGGGCTGGTGCGCCATGCCACGGCACTCAACCCCGCCGCCGCCATCGTCGTCGAGCGGATCGAGGACGCCGAAGCTTTCGAGGCCGCCCACGCTCTCGGCGTGGCGATGTTCCAGGGCCACTACCTGCAGCGGCCGCTGGTGATGGTGGCCCCACAGCTGTCGCCGTCTGAGGTCATCTGCCTGCGCGTCCTCGGCCTGCTGGCCGCGGACGAGGTGAAGACCGACCAGGTTCATGCCGTCGTCTCCGGTGACCCGGGCCTGGCCATCCGAGTGTTGCGCACCGCGAGCAGTGCGGCCGCGGCAGGCCGCCCCGTCTCGTCGTTGCGGCAGGCGCTTGCGCTGATCGGGCCGAGAATGCTGAGTTCGTGGGTGGTGCTGATGCTGGTCGGCGGCACCGGCCGGGTGCCGCACGATCAGGTCGTCACCATGCTGGCCCGCGCCGGGGCCTGCAGCACGCTGGCCCCCCACGCCTCCAACGTCGCCTACACCGCGGGTCTGTTGTCCGGCGTGACCGAGATCCTCGGCGTCTCGACCGAGGACACCATCCGCACCACGGGTATCGGGCCCGAGGTCGCCGATGCCCTGCTGTCCGGTGGGGGGACGGTGGGCACGGCCCTGCGCGCGGTCATGGCGCACGAGCGGCACAACCCACAGGCCGTCGTTGCCAACGGCTTCACGCCCTACCAGGTGTCGCTGGCGTACCTCGAGGCCGTGCGCAGCGGTAACGCGATGACCAGTGCCATCTATTCCTGATCGCCCGCAGCCTCCCAGACTTGACAGAGATGGACGCAACCTTGCACTCTGTTGCGTGTTATGACTGGTCAGGACTGGCTCGAGAAGGACTTCTACGCCGTGCTCGGTGTGGAGAAGTCGGCCGATGACGCTGCCATCAAGAAGGCGTACCGGAAGCTGGCCCGGAAGCACCATCCGGACGCCAACGCCGGTGACGCCGCCTCCGAGCTGAGGTTCAAGGACATCGGTGAGGCGTATGCGGTCCTCAGCGACCCCGAGCAGCGGCAGCGCTACGACGCCATCCGTGCCATGGGTAGCGGCGCGAGGTTCACATCCGGCGCGCCGGGTGGCGCGGGCGGTGCGGGCTTCGACGACCTGCTCTCCAACCTGTTCGGCAGCGGCGCGGGCGGCGAGTCCGGCCGTGGCGGTCAACGGGTCCGGTTCACCTCTCCCGGCGCGGGCGCCGACTACGAGGACCTGCTCAGCGAGATGCTGCGTGGCGCGGGCGGCGGTACCGGCACGGGTGGGTTCGGTGCGGCGCGGGGAAGCAAGGGCCGCGACATCGAGACCACTGTCAAGATCGGAATGCGGCAGGCGCTCGCCGGGACACAGGTACGGCTGGGAGTGAACGAACCGGGTGCGGCCCAGCGCACGGTGACCGCTCGGGTGCCGGCCGGAATTCGCAACGGCCAGAAGCTGCGGCTGCGTGGCAAGGGCGGTGCCGGGCCGGCGGGCGCCGGAGACGTCGTGGTCGCCATCGAGGTCGAAGCGGATCCCGTCTTCAGCTGGGACGGCACCGCGCTGCGGACGACCGCCCCGATCACGTTCGCCGAGGCGGCGTTGGGTGCCGACATCGACGTGCCGACGTTGGACGGTGTGGCACGGCTGCGGGTTCCCGCCGGCACGCCCAGTGCCCGCAGCTTCCGGCTGCGTGGTCGCGGACCCGTGATCAAGGGCGCGCCCGCCGACCTCCTCGTCACGGTTCACGTGATCGTGCCGCAACGGCTCAGCGGCGAGGCCAAGGCGGCGGTCGAGGCGCTGCGGCAGCTCGATGAGGGCAGCGACCCTCGTGCCGAACTGCTGGCTGCTGCAGCCGCCGGTCGTGGGGCGGGCCGGGAGAGCGCATGAGCGGGCGGAGGTTCTACGTCATCTCGGTGGCGGCCGAACTGGCCGGGATGCACCCGCAGACACTTCGGCAGTACGACCGCGAGGGGCTGGTGCAGCCGGTCCGGACCCAGGGCGGCGGGCGGCGTTACACCGACGAGAACGTCCAGCAGCTGCTAGAGGTGCAGCGGCTGAGCCAGCAGGAGGGCTTGAACTTGGCGGGCATCCGCCGCATTCTCACGCTGCAGGCCGAGGTCGTGGAGCTGCTGCGGCGCAACGAGCAGTTGCGACACGAGAACGACGCGTTGCGGCAGGCCAGGGGCCGAGTGTTCGCGGCCGGACCGGCCGGTGAGATCGTCACGGTGGCGCAGGGCCGCCGACCGCAGCGCCGCCAGTCCTCGACGGCCCTGGTGGTGTGGCGGCCTTCCTCCTGAGCCGGGTCGCTGCCGACCCCGCCGTCAAGATCACCGATAGCGAGCCGATGTGGTGACCATCCGACCTTGCAATCGCGCTTTCGGCTCGCAACCGGCGATCATGGGTGGCTGAGCGGAAGCCAGGCGGCCAATTGCGCCAGGAACTCTTCGGGGTGGCCGAACGCGTGGGCGTCGACCTGCAGCACGTCCCATCCGGCGGCCCGGATGCGGTTGTGGCGAACCAGATCGCGCGAGTGCTGCCGGCGTTCGAGGTGGACCTGCCCGTCGTACTCCAGGCCGACCCGGTGCTCGGGCCAGCCGAGGTCCAGCCGGGCCATGACCCGGCCGGCCAGCTCGACCGGACACTGCACCGTCGGCTCCTCGAAGCCGTGTCGGATCACCAGCAGCCGAAGCAGCGTCTCGCGCGGTGACCCGACCCCATCCCGGGCGGCTCGCAGCAGGCGGCGGGCCTGCGGCAGGCCGTGGCGGCCGGACATCAACCTGGCGACCCGCTTGGCTTCGGCGACCCTCACCCCGGAACCGGCAAGGAACGCCTCGACGGTGGCCAGACGCTCGTCGTCGGGCATCCGCGCGGTCCCGATGCCGCGAGCCAGGTCCACCGCAGTCCTAGCCGGGGTGCTGGCGCTGCCGAGGGCAGTGGTCATCACGTCACGGGGCTCGATGACGCCCCGATGCGAAACCACCTCTGGCCGGGGCTTGAGTACACGTGCCGGGTCGACTCCGACGTGGACGACATCACCTTCGCCGGCAAGCGTCACACCGTGGGCGAACGCCGCGCTGGGCCCGAGCAGCACGGGGTCGGGACCCAGCCGCTGCCGCATCGCCTGGATCGCCCACCCGTACGAGGCCTCATGGTCGTCGGCCAGGTAGACGCCGTGCATCAGCCGCCGGAACCTGGGCCCGCGCAGCGTGCTGCGGTCCACGTGCAGAGCAGCGACATCGGCCCGGAACGGTCCTCGATGGAGCGCGCTGGGTACCCTTCTGGTCACGCGACGACGGTGTGTGGCGAGCTTCGACCCGCGCATCTGCTCGACCCGCGCACTGTGGACCCGCGCCCAGGCCCGGCCTGTGGACTGCGCCGGGGCCGCTGACTCCTGCGTCGGACTTGACGCCCGATCGGGCCGGGGGCAATCTTGAGTCACATCGACTCACATTGGGGTATGACCTGTGGATCTGAAGCTCACCACTCGTGGCCAGGAAGCCCTGGGCGCGGCCATCCAGGCCGCCGGGCGGGCCGGGCACCCGACCGTCGAACCGGCTCACCTGCTCGCTGCGTTGCTCACCGACCGGGCCGGGGTCCCCGCGGCCCTGCTGAGCGCCGTCAGTGCCGATCCGGCAGCTATCGCGGCCACCACGACGGCCGCCCTGACGGCCATGCCGTCGGCGTCCGGTGGGACCGTTACCGAGTCCCGGGCCTCCCGCGCCCTCACCACGGCACTGTCGAGTGCCGGTGACGAGGCGCGCGCCCTCGACGACAGCTTCATCTCCACCGAGCACCTCCTCATCGGCCTGGCTGCCGACAAGGGCGCCACCGGTCAGGTGCTGCGTGCCGCTGGTGCCACCCGCGACGTCCTGTTGGCTGCGCTGCCGCGGGTGCGGGGGTCGGCCAAGGTCACGTCCGAGGACCCCGAGGGCACGTACAACGCTCTCGACAAGTACGGCCGCGACCTGACCGCCGACGCGCGCGAGGGCAGGCTCGACCCGGTGATCGGCCGCGACGCCGAGATCCGCCGCGTGATCCAGGTGCTGTCGCGCCGCACCAAGAACAACCCGGTGCTGATCGGCGAACCGGGCGTCGGCAAGACCGCCGTCGTGGAGGGCCTGGCTCAACGGATCGTCGCGGGCGACGTGCCGCAGTCGCTGCGCGACAAGCGCCTGGTCAGTCTGGACCTGGCGGCGATGGTGGCGGGCGCGAAGTACCGCGGCGAGTTCGAGGAGCGGCTCAAGGCCGTCCTCGCCGACATCGAGGCCGCCGAGGGCCAGATAGTCACCTTCATCGACGAGTTGCACACCGTCGTCGGCGCCGGCGCGTCCGAGGGCGCGATGGACGCCGGCAACATGCTCAAGCCGCTGCTCGCCCGCGGCGCGCTGCGACTGGTGGGCGCCACGACTCTGGACGAGTACCGACAGCGCATCGAGAAGGACCCGGCTCTGGAGCGGCGCTTCCAACAGGTCTTCGTGGGCGAGCCCAGCATCGAGGACACCATCGGCATACTGCGCGGCCTCAAGGAACGCTACGAGGCGCACCACAAGGTCGCGGTGTCCGACGCCGCGCTGGTGGCCGCGGCCACGCTGTCGGCGCGCTACATCCCCGGGCGCAAGCTCCCCGACAAGGCGATCGACCTCGTCGACGAGTCGGCGTCCCGGCTGCGGATGGAGATCGACTCCTCCCCGGTCGAGATCGACGAGCTTCGTCGCGCGGTCGACCGGTTGCGCATGGAAGAGCTCGCGCTGAGCAAGGAGGACGACGCGGCCAGCCGCGACCGGCTGGAGCGGCTGCGCGCCGACCTCGCCGATCGCACCGAGCAGCTGACGGCGCTGACCGCCCGGTGGGAGGCCGAACGCGCCGGGCTCAACCGGGTCGGTGAGCTCAAGGCCCGGATCGAGGAACTACGGGCGCATGCCGATCGGGCCCAGCGTGACGGCGACCTCGAGACCGCGTCCCGGCTGCTGTACGGCGACATCCCGACCGCCGAGAAGGAGTTGGCCGGCACCGTCGACGAGCCGGCCGGCCGTGGCCAGGTCCTGGCTGCTGACGCCCCGGCTCCCATGGTCAGCGAGCAGGTCGGCCCCGACGACATCGCCGAGGTGGTCGCCGCCTGGACGGGTATCCCCGTCGGGCGATTGCTGGAGGGGCAGACCGAGAAGCTGCTGCGGATGGAGGAGGTCATCGGCCGTCGTCTCATCGGCCAGCGCGACGCCGTCCGTGCGGTCTCCGACGCCGTGCGACGTGCCCGAGCGGGCATCTCCGATCCCGACCGGCCGACCGGGTCGTTCCTCTTCCTCGGTCCCACCGGCGTCGGCAAGACCGAGTTGGCCAAGGCGCTCGCTGATTTCCTCTTCGATGACGAGCGCGCCATGGTCCGCATCGACATGAGCGAGTACGGCGAGAAGCACTCGGTCGCTCGTCTCGTCGGTGCGCCCCCCGGCTATGTCGGGTACGAGTCGGGTGGCCAACTCACCGAGGCGGTCCGGCGCCGGCCGTATTCGGTGATCCTGTTCGACGAGGTCGAGAAGGCCCATCCGGAGGTGTTCGATGTGCTGTTGCAGGTGCTGGACGACGGTCGGCTGACCGATGGGCAGGGCCGGACGGTCGATTTCCGCAACGTCATCCTGGTGATGACGTCGAACCTCGGGTCGCAATTCCTCATCGACCCGAACCTGAGCGACCAGGCCCGCCACGAGGCCGTGATGAGCGCCGTCCGGGTGGCGTTCAAGCCCGAGTTCATCAACCGGCTCGACGACATCATCGTCTTTGACGCGCTCGGCCTGGAGGACCTGGCTCGCATCGTCGACTTGCACGTCGCTGCGCTGGCAGCCCGGTTGACCGAGCGGCGGCTGACCCTGAGCGTCACCGATGCCGCTCGCGAGTGGCTGGGCCTGACCGGCTACGACCCGGCTTACGGCGCCCGCCCGCTGCGACGTCTGGTGCAGCGCGAGATCGGCGACCGGCTGGCCACGGGGTTGCTGTCCGGTGAGATCCGCGACGGCGACACCGTCACGGTCGATGCGGTCCAGGGTGGTGGGGGGCTGACGGTCACCAGCGGTTGAGCGCCGGCGCACGTGCCCCGGCGGACGGCCCCCTAGCTGCCGAGGACGGTGTGGGTGCCGGGACCGGCCGGGTCGTAGGCCATGCACTGCACCAGCCGGTCGTCGCTGAGCACCCAGCCCTGCCGGGTGGGTACCAGCACCCAGAAGTCCCACAGCTCGGGATCGGCGCCGTTCTGCTCGACGACGTTGCCGCCGATCTCCCGGCAGCGGGCCTGCGCCTCCTCGGCGATGATGGGGTCGCCCGGCCATTCCCGGTCGGCGAGCTCGAACACCGCGACGAGCTGATTGTCGTGAGGTTGGGCGCACCTCACCACCTCGGCCACCGAGAACGGCCCCGGGCCCGCGGGCAGATCCTGGAAGCAGTCCCCGACGACCAGGTCCTCGATCGGCTGGAGCGTGCCCGTGACGGCCTGACGTTCCCGGGTCGATCCCCCGGCCTGGACTCGGTCACCGGCGTCAGTCGTGACGCTGCCGAACGGCGATCGCACCAACAGGTCGCCGCGCCAGATCAGTGCCGTCGCCGCCACGCCGAGAGCGACCACCGCAGCCAGCGAGGCGACCTGCCATCGCGCCGAGCGGGTGCCCTCGGTGGTTCGCGACCGGTCCTGCCGGTGTCGCCCACCAGGGGGCTGGTCGACCTCCACTGCGGAGGCTTCGGCGTACGCAGTGCCGGGGTCGTCGAATTCCTCGTGGAACTCGTCGTTGTCTTCGCCGCCGGAATAGTCTTGATACGTGTGATCGCGCGCCGCTTCCGCGATGACCTCGCCCGCCGGCTCGCGCTGCCGCGGAATGAAGGCCGTATCGGGAATGTCGATCTCGGCGACCATTGGCGTCTCGATAAGGTCCAGAGCGGGCGTCTCGGTGGTCGTTTCCACGATCTCTATCGCGTCCGCAACGGCCGGTGCCGCCGTCAGGTCGATGCTTCGTGGCCGCAGGAACTCCGACGGCACGGTGACCGGCCGGTTGATGGCCACCGACCAGATGGGGCGCCGCACGATGACCGGGGTCTCGGCCTCGGGCGGACGCAACGCCAACTCGGCCCGCAGCCGCCGCGGCGTCGCAGTCTTGGTCAAGGCGTGGCGGCCGCGAGTCGCGGGGACCGGGGGCGACGTCGTCGGCGCACCCGCCTCGTCGTGCGTAGTCGTCACTCGCGCAGATTAGCTGGGCGGCCCCATGAAATCGACGACCACCGGCGCATGATCCGATGGCGCCTTGCCTTTGCGCTGCTCTCGTTCGATATGCGCGGCGGTAACCCTGTCGGCCACGACCGGCGACCCGAGTGCGAAATCGATCCGCATGCCCTCTTTCCGGGGGAATCGGAGTTGTTGGTAATCCCAGTACGTATACACGCCTGGGCCGGGCGCATGAGGCCGGACCAGGTCGCGGAACCCGGCGGCCTCGACTGCGGCGAACGCTGCTCGCTCCGCCGGCGAGGTGTGTGTCTTGTCGGCAAAGAACGCCGGGTCCCACACGTCGTCATCCGTCGGGGCGATGTTGAAGTCGCCGCAGAGCACGATGGGCGCCGCAGGATCGGCCGCCAGCCAGCCGCGGCCGACGCTCGCCAGCGCCGCGAGCCAGCCGAGCTTGTACTCGTAGTGCGGGTCACCGAGCGCCCGGCCGTTGGGGACGTACAGGCTCCACACCCGCACTCCACCACATGTCGCGCCGAGTGCCCGGGCCTCCGCGCGGGGCGGGTCCCCCCACCGCGGCATGCCGTCGAAACCGGCGGCGGCGTCGCTGATGCCGACACGGGATGCGATGGCGACCCCGTTCCACTGGTCGAGGCCGTGGTGTACGACCTCGTAGCCGGCTTCGTGGAAGGCCATGCCCGGGAACGTCGCGTCGCCGACCTTCGTCTCCTGCATCGCCAGGACGTCGACGTCGGCCGCCTGGATCCAGGTCAGGACCCGATCGAGCCGCATCCGCAGGGAATTGACGTTCCAGGTAGCCAGCCGCACCCCGGCACCGTAGCCGCCCGTCTCAGGCGGCGCGCACCACGTACGTCTTGGCCAGGATGTCGCCGAGGCGCTGCCGGTCCGGTCGGGTGTTCATGATGATGAAGCCGACCAGGCCGAACAGGATGCCGTCGACGATGAGCAGTACCCAGCGGATCAGCAGCGGGCCGACGCCCGGCTTGTTCCCCGCTGCGTCCACGATCTTGATCTTGGTGAGGATCATCCCGAGCGTCTGGCCGTTGCTCAGCAGCGGAACTCCGACGAAGACCAGTGCACTGAGCAGCACGCCGCCGACATTGGCCAAGGGATTGACGGCGAACAGGCCGTTGTCGTCGCCGATCGAGGTGATGGCACCGAGCGCTCCGCCCGCGATCCCAGCGATCACGACATCGATGATGAACTGCAGCACACGTGTACCGATGGGGGCCAGCCGGGAAACCAGCGCGAGTGGAGCCACATTGCTCATAAACGCAACGGTAGTGGTTCGGCGTGCCTGCCGACACCCCCGATAGCCTGCCCGCATGTCGCGCCCGACCGCACTCGTCACAGGCGGCACCGCCGGCCTCGGCCTCGCCTTCGCCCGGGCGCTTGCCGACTCAGGCCACGACCTCGTGCTCGTGGCTCGGGACGAGACGCGTCTGGCCGCGGTCTCGGCCGAGCTCTCCTCGCGTTTCGGGGTCGAGGTCGAGACGATGAGGGCCGACCTGACGCAGCGGGCGGACATGCACCAGGTCGCGGCAAGGGTGGGTGATCCCGACCGCCCGGTCGACGTGCTGGTCAACAACGCCGGCTTCGGTCTCAACCACTTCTTCGTCGGCGGCTCGCTGACCGAGGAACTGCGGCAGCTCGACATCCTCGTCACCGCTGTCCTGGTCGCCTCGCACGCCGCAGCCACGGCGATGAAGGCCCGGGGTCGGGGGGCGATCATCACGGTCTCCAGCGTGTCGGGCTTCACGGTGCAGGCCAGCTACTCATCGGCCAAGGCCTGGGCGACCAACTTCACCGAGGTACTAGCCGGCGAGCTGCGCGGTAGCGGCGTCACCGCCACCGCGCTGTGCCCGGGTTTCGTGCGCACCGAGTTCCACCACCGCGCGCGGATGAACATCAGTCGAGTGCCGCGCTGGCTGTGGCTCGATGCCGACGAGGTGGTGGCGGCGTGCCTGCGCGATGTCGCGGCTGGCCGGATCATCAGCGTTCCCGGTGCCAAGTACCGGCTCGTGGCAGGGTTGCTGCAGGCCATTCCGAGAGGACTTCGATGGTGGATCTTCTGGGGGCGACCGGGCGCGAAACGCTCGGGGGCCCGGCGCTGACGCTCGGCGACGTTCGCGACCACGACCGTGGCCACGACCGCGACCGGCTGGCGGGACTGATCCGTTCGCGCGCTGTTGTGCCCGGCCGGGTGACGCTGGCGTCGGGTCGGGAGGCGGACTACTACGTCGACCTGCGGCGGGTCACGCTCGACGGCGAGGCGGCGCCGCTGGTCGGCCGGGTGATGCTCGACCTCGTCGCAGACCTGCTGGCCGATGGCGTGAGCGCGGTAGGGGGCCTGACGATGGGAGCAGACCCCGTAGCGGCGGCGATGCTGCACGCAGCCGCCGCGGATGGTCGTCGGCTGGACGCGTTCGTTGTGCGGAAAGCCACGAAGGAGCATGGTCTGCAGCGGCGGATCGAGGGTCCCGACGTGGCCGGTCGCCGGGTGCTCGCGGTGGAGGACACCTCGACGACGGGAGGCTCGGTGCTGGCCGCGGTGGCAGCGCTGCGGGAGGCGGGCGCCGACGTGGTGGCCGTCGCCGTCCTCGTTGATCGGGGCACCGGCGCGGCCGAGCGGATCGCCGAGGCCGGTGTCGGCTATCGGGCAGCCTACGGTCTGCCGGATCTGGACCTGATCTGAGCGGCGCGCTCGATCGGGCGGCCCCGGCGACGTCCGGTGGGGAATCGATCCCGACGCTATCGAATCTCCACGAAACCCGCTGCGTTGAAGTCGCCATCGAAGGCGTACGCCTCGGTCCACCGTTGACGGCGCATCAGGGCGAAGCTCGTCGCGTCGACGAACGAGTACTCACGCTCGTCGTGGCGGGACAGCCATTCCCAGGCGTCCCTCTCGACGGAGTGTTCCGTTCGCATCACCGTTGCTCGAGGACTGTGACGAAAGGCGTCGACCGTGGCGAGGGCCGCCGCGTGCCCGCCGCGGCGGCGGGCGAACGTCCAGGTCTCGCCGAGTACGTGATTACTGGTCACAACGGCGGAGTTGTCCTTTCGCCACAGTGCAACCGCGTCATCGTGACGCGCGTCGCGCCGGGAGGTCAGCGCAATAAGGAACGAGGTGTCGACAAACCTCATCGCCCGTACACCACATCGTCGATGTCCCCGGTCTCGTAGTCGAACGCTCCAACCACGGCGTCCAGTGGGTCCACGAGATGCTGTCCAGTGTGTTGCGAGACCAGACGGCGAATGATCGCCGCCTTGGAGACCCCTTCCCGTGATGCCTCGGCGGCCAACGCCTCATCCATCTCGGCCTCGATGTAGATCTGCAATCTCTTCATCCGTCCATTCTACTCCGATGTGCTGTATACACCTCTCATCTGATGTCGGCACAACTACGGCTCCATGACCATCTGCCCGGCCGACGACGCCGCCCACGCCCGCCGGCTGAAGTACTCGACTGTCCTGTCTAGGCCGCCGCGCTCGCCCGTGGCCGCGATGCCGCCGCTCGGGCGAGGATCGCGTGGACCAGGCGGCGCCATACCGGGTCGGGCAGGATCTGGTGGAGCCGGAAGAACAGACCCGGCTTGACCGTCCACCGCAATCGGCCGCCCTGCGAGGTGGCGGCCTCGAAGATCGCGTCGGCGACGGGCTCGGGGCCGGGCAGCCGCCCCTCGAAGCGGGCGAAGAGGTCGCGGAAGCCGCTCATCTCCGGCTCGTATTCGGGGTGCTCGGCCCAGCTGATCGAGCGGCTGCCGAAGTCGGTCTTGATGCCGCCCGGCTCGATGATGCGCACCCGGACGCCGTGGCGCCTGAGCTCGAAGCGCATCGCCTCGGACATGCCTTCGACGGCCCATTTGGTGCCGTGATAAGCGGCGCCGAAGGGGAAGGCCATCCGGCCGCCGATGGAGGCGATGTTGATCACGCTTCCCCGGGTGGCGCGCAGGTGGGGCAGGCAGTGTTGGGTCATCGACATGAGCCCGAAGACGTTGGTCTCGAACTGCCGCCGCAGTGCCGACATCGGCAGTGCCTCGACCGCGCCCTGCTGGGCGTACCCGGCGTTGTTGACCAGGGCGTCGATCCTTCCGAACGCCGCGACGGTCGCCGCCACCCCAGCGGCGATCGACGCCTCGTCATTGACGTCGAGGGCGATGAGCTGAAGATCGGGTGACCCGACCAGATCGCTGGCAGCCGGGTTGCGCATGGTGGCTGCAACGCGCCAGCCGCCACGGGCGAAGCGGTCGACGGTGGCGCGACCGATGCCGGTGGACGTGCCGGTGATCAGGGCGACGGGCCGGGTGTCGTTGTCGGGCATGAGCTCCTCCGAATGACGTATGTCAACGACTGTTGACTTGGGATCGACCGTAGCGAGCTGGACAGTCTGATGTCAACACGTGTTGACTTGCATCGTGAGCCCTCGCCGCCGTGACGCCGACGCCACACGAGAGGTGATCGTCGAGGCCGCGTCCCGGGCGTTCTCCGAGCGGGGCTACGGCGGCGTGACCGTCCGGGACATCGCCACCGCGGCCGGGGTGGACCCGGCGCTGGTGGTTCGCTACTTCGGCTCGAAGGCGGCGCTGTTCGCGCTCAGCCTGGGGGCGGGCGGGCCGTTGCTGGCTGCCGCGCTCGAGGGGCCGCTGCTCGGTCTGCCACAGCGGGTGGCCGAGTTCATGGTGACCAAGCCCACTGCGAGCGCCGGTGACAACGCGCTGTCCGCGCTGGTGCTGTCGGCAGCCGATTCCGAGGGGCGCGCCCTGCTGGGTGCGCTGATCGCCGAGCACCTCGAAACGCCACTGGTCGAAAGGCTGGTCAGCTCGGGTCTGACCACCGAGGCGGCCGCCGAACGGGCACGCGCCGTCACCGCGGTGATCCTCGGCCACGCGCTGGCCACGGCGGCGCTGTCGCCACCGCATCTGCCCATTGACCGCGTGGCGGCGCTGTTGACCGCTGCGCTGGCGCCGGCTGGGGCGCCGCAGTGAGACTGCCCCGGTGAGCGAACCAGCGGCCGAGGTCGAGATCGGGGTGGGTCCCTGGCCCGGCGGGCTCACCTCGTGGCCCGCCGACGAGCGATACGACCCTGATCTGCTGCGTGACGGTGACAGCCGCAACGTCACCGACGGCTATCGGTACTGGCGGGTCGAGGCGATCGCCGCCGATCTCGCGGCCCGCGCCCATCCGTTCCACGTGGCGATAGAGAACTTCGACCATGACTTCAACATCGGCTCTGTCGTCCGGACGGCCAACGCCTGCAACGCCGCCGGGGTCCACGTCGTGGGGCGGCGGCGGTGGAACCGTCGCGGTGCCATGGTGACCGACCGCTACCTCGACGTCGGGTATCACGAGGACGTCGCGGCGCTGGTGGCCTGGGCGGACTTGGCCGGGTTGCCGTTGGTGGGCATCGACAACACCCCTGGCTCGCAGCCGTTGGAGACGTACGACCTGCCTCGCGAGGTTGTGCTGCTGTTCGGTCAGGAGGGGCCGGGATTGTCGTCGGCGGCCGTGTCCGCCTCGTCCGTCGTGCTGTCGATCGCCCAGTTCGGGTCGACCCGGTCACTGAACGTGGGGGCGGCCGCCGCGATCGCGATGCACGCGTGGGTGCGCCGCTGGGTCTTCAACCAGCCACCCGCCCGATGACCGCCGGCCTCGGCCTATGTGAGCGGCTTCCGCTACCTGGACGCCGCGCGGTCGTACGGCCGGGCGGAGGAATTCCTCGCGGGTTGGCTGGCTGAGGGAGGGTGAGCAGTCGGGCGGCGGCGATG
>ENA-ORBV01002627-ORBV01002627.1-microbial-mat-metagenome-genome-assembly--contig:-NODE-2627-length-37615-cov-5.561484_pt1 | contig 37615 bp, 41 predicted proteins | sample MGYA00237777_ERZ505514 | MGnify/ENA primary metagenome ERZ505514 (study PRJEB26160, sample SAMN06269048) | microbial mat metagenome | isolation source: Oligotrophic lake microbial mat | place... | reverse complement strand
GCTACAGCTTCCCCGCCTTGCTGGTCGACCATGCGATGCGCAATCCGCATGTGCCGGCCGGTTTTTGGCGTGGTGTCAACCTGAACCAAAATACCATTTACCTGGAGTGTTTCATCGATGAGATCGCGCATGCGACGCAGCAGGACCCATTGGCGCTGCGGCGCAAGCTGATGGTCAACCATCCCAAGCACCTGGCGGTGCTCAACGCTGCGGCCGAACGTGCTGGCTGGGGCCGTCCGGCACCCAAGGGCGTGTTCCGCGGGCTGGCGCAGTGCATGGGTTTCGGCAGTTATGTCGCCGCCTGCGCCGAAGTGTCGGTCAGCGATGCCGGCGAACTGCGGGTCCACCGCATCGTGGCAGCGACCGACCCGGGCCACGCGGTCAACCCGCAGCAGATCGAGGCACAGGTCGAGGGCTCCTTTTCGTACGGACTGTCGGCCGCGTTGTTCGGCGAATGCACGGTGAAGAATGGCCGTATTGAGCAGGAGAACTTCAACACCTATCCGGTGGTGCAGATGCAGCACATGCCGGCGGTCGAGACCGTGCTGATACCCTCGGGTGGCTTCTGGGGCGGCGTCGGGGAACCCACCATCGCGGTCGCCGCGCCGGCGGTGCTCAATGCGATCTTTGCCGCTACCGGCAAACGTATCCGCGACCTGCCGCTGAAGAACCACGACCTGAAGAAGGCCTGAACGACGGCGGGGCCGGACACCGAGATATGCGACTTTTTCCTTTGTTGCTGTGGGTCGCCGGGATTGCCGGCGCGCATGCCCAGGCGGCCGTGGTGCCGGTGGCGACAACCGCCGTAGCGCAGCCGCTGACGTCGGTCCCGGGCGATGCGCTGCGTGGCCGCGCTATCGTGGCTGATCGGCAGCGCGGTCTGTGCCTGTTGTGCCATACCGGGCCGATTCAGGAGGAGCGATTCCAGGGCAACCTGGCGCCCGACCTGGCCGGCGCCGGCACCCGCTGGACCGTTGCCCAGTTGCGCGCGCGTCTCGTCGATCCGGCGGCTTTCAACCCCGAGTCCATCATGCCGTCCTACTCCCGCGTCGAGGGCCTGAACCGGGTTGCCGCAGCGTGGTCCGGGGTGCCGGTGCTCTCGCCCCAGCAGGTCGAAGATGTCGTGGCGTGGCTGGCCACGCTGCGCGACTGATGAAGGTCCGGTGATGGCAGGCCGGCAGCTCTTCTCCCGCTCGCGTCGGTTGGTGTTGTCGGCGGGGATGGGCATGGCAGCCGGTGTGCTGCAACTGCGCCCGGTCGCGGCGGCGGAGCTGCCCGCCGACCTGCTGGCAGCGATGCAGGTGTTTGCCCAGGGGGCGGCGGTGCGCGAGGGCCGGGTGGTGCTGGAAATCGCCGAACTGGTTGACAACGGCAACGCGGTGCCGGTGCGCGTGGCGATCGACGGCGGCGCGCCCGCAACTGCACCGGTGGTTGCAATGGCATTGTTCAACGAGCGCAATCCGCAGCGCGAGGTGGTGGTGGCGCAGTTCGGCGTATTGTCCGGCCGGCCCGAGTTCTCGACCCGGATCCGCCTGGCCACGTCGCAAAAACTGGTGGCGATGGCGCGGCTTCAAGACGGCTCGTGCTGGTTCAGAAGTGTCGACGTCATCGTGACGCTGGCGGCCTGTATCGAGGGCGAAAGCTGATGGCGCGCACCCGCATCAGCCTGCAGGGAGATCCGGTGCGCGGCGTGCCGATGGAAATCCGCACCTTGATCGCGCACCCGATGGAAACCGGCTACCGGCCCGGTGCCGACGGCAAGGTGCTCGCGCGCAATCTGATCCGCCGTTTCCGTTGCAGCTTCGACGACGGCGCGCGGACACAGCTGGTTTTTGCGGCCGAACTGTTCCCGGCCACTGCGGCCAACCCGTACATCGCGTTCCACTTCACGCCGCCGGGCAACGGCACGTTGCGATTTGTCTGGGAGGGTGACCAGGGTTTTGCGCAGACCGAGACACTGGCCGTTCGTGTGGCTTGAAGCACCGTTACCCCTGCGGCGTCTGGCGACGGTCGTGCTCCTGCTGCTATCGGGGTTGTACCCGGTGGTCATGGCGCAGACCGTAGCCCGGCCCGAGCCCGCAGACCCGCGCCGCTCCGGTTTCGACTTCATGGGCCCGTCGACCCAGGCGATGCAGCGAGGTGACGACCGCAATCCGGGCATGTTGTGGGTAGTCGATGGCGAAGCCTTGTGGAGCCGCGAGCCAGCCAACGGCGGCAAAGCCTGTATCGCCTGCCACGCGGCGGCAAACAGCAGCATGGCCGGCGTCGCGGCGCGATATCCGGCATTCGATGCCGCCAGCGCCCGACCGGTCACACTGGGCCAGCGTATCAATGTTTGCCGGCAGCAAAACCAACGTCTGCCGGTGTTGGCGTGGGAAAGCCCGGACCTGCTGGCCCTGGAGGCCTTCGTCGCGCACCAGTCGCGCGGTCGGCCGATCGCGCCACCGGCGGACCCCCGGCTGGCGCCTTTCACCGAACAGGGCCGGCAGCTGTTTGGCCAGCGCCTGGGCCAGTTGAACCTGTCGTGCAGCATCTGCCACGACCGGAGCGCGGGCCGAAGGCTCGGTGGCAGCCCGATTCCCGAAGGCCATGCGACCGGTTATCCGCTCTATCGGCTGGAATGGCAGGGTCTGGGTTCGTTGCAGCGGCGGCTGCGCAGTTGCATGGCCGGCGTACGTGCCGAACCGTATGCCTTCGGGGCGCCGCAATGGGTCGCGTTGGAGTTGTACCTGGCGCAGCGCGCGCGCGGCATGCTGCTGGAGACACCTGCCGTTCGGCCTTGAGCCCCGGTGCGCGCGCTCGGTGACAGGCCGGTCAGAGCGCTGTGTCGCGCACGTAGGCCGCGATGTCCTTGTGGGTGGCGAACCAGACCGCCCCCTTGGCCTGCATGTGGGCGATCAGTTCCTGCAATATGAATAGCCGCGAGCGGTACCCGATCACATGCGGATGCATGGTCAGCAGGAACAGTCCGCCTTCGTCCCAGGCGCCGTCGAACTCGCGCCGGAATATGTCGAGTACCGTCGTGGGCGCCGTGTACGGACGCAGCGCCTGAAAACGGTTCATGTTGAAGTAGACCGCGTCGTCGCGTATCCACTCGACCGGCAATTCGACGATGCCGGTGGCCTCGCCGTGCTGCTCCAGTTCATACGGGTCGTTGTCGGCCATCAGAGAGGAGTCGTACAGCAGCCCCATCTCGCGCTGGATCGTCAGCGTGGCCGGCGAAAAGTCCCACGACGGCGTGCGCATGCCGACCGGGCGCACGCCGGTGATCTTCGCCAACGCATCGCTCGATCGCAGATGCAGGTCACGCTCAGTCTGCTCTGGCAAGATCGAGTTCAGTTCGTGGATCCAGCCGTGCAGGCCGATCTCATGGCCTTCGGCGACGACACGGCGTTGTTCGTCGGGGTACAGCATGGCTGCGACGGCGGGCACGAAAAAGGTCGCTGGAACAGACGTCTTGTGCAGCAGTTCCAGAATGCGCGGCACGCCGACGCGGCTGCCGTATTGGCCCCAGGACATGCGGCCGATCGACTTGCCGCCATCGCGCAACTCGTTGGTGTCGTGGTCGGAGTCGAAAGACAAGGCCACCGCGCAGCGTGCGCCGCCGGGCCAGTTGGCTGGACGCAGGCTGCGCCCGGCACGCACCTGGTTGACGCGCTGGCGCCATTGGGCTTCGTCCCAGGTCCAGGGTTCCTGCGCATCGGGATCGGTATCGGTCACAGTGGTTCTCCTTGTTGGGCGAGCGGGAAATGGCAAGCCACTTCGCGCGGCTCGCCGAGGCTTCGCAGCACGGGCAGTTCCTGGCTGCAACGGGGCTGCGCAAACGCGCAGCGCTGGTGAAAGGCGCAACCGGACGGCGGGTTGATAGGCGATGGCAACTCACCGCTGATCGGCCGGATGTCCTGCACCGGCGCGCCATCCGCTGCCAGGCGCGGCGCGCTGTCGAGCAGCGCGCGTGTGTACGGGTGGTGCGGGCTCAGGAAGATATCTTCGGTAGCGCCGAGTTCGACGATGCGCCCCAGGTACATGATCGCCACCCGGTCGCTGACATGGCGCACCACGCTCAGGTCGTGGCTGATGAACAGCATGGTCAGGTTCAGGTCGCGCCGCAACTGCAGGAACAGGTTGATGATCTGGGCCTGGATCGACACGTCCAGCGAGGCCACCGGTTCGTCGCAGACCAGCGCATCGGGTCGCATCGCCAGTGCGCGCGCAATCGCCACGCGCTGGCGTTGTCCGCCCGAGAACTGGTGCGGAAATCTCTGCGCCGCCTCGGCGTCCAGGCCCACGGCTTTGAGCCAGCGCGCCACGTCGGCCGCGGCGTCGGCTTTCTTCACCAGACCGTGGGCGATCGGGCCTTCGGCAATCGTGTCGCCGATCCGCATGCGCGGGTTGAGCGAGGCAAACGGATCCTGGAACACCATCTGCACCCGGGTCGTGTTCTTGCGCCCGTCACGCATCACGGCTGCGCCGTCGATGTGGGCCTGGCCCATGGTCGGGGCAAGGATGCCGGCGGCCACCCGGCCGAGCGTGGACTTGCCGCAGCCCGATTCGCCGACCAGGCCCAGCGTTTCGCCCTTGGCAACCGACAAGGACACGTCCTCGACCGCATGGACCACCGTGGTGCTGGCTTTCTGTCCGGTGATACGTTTGGCCAGCCGCTCGGAGAACGGCGGTATCGACGCGAAGCGGCGCGTGATCGTGTTCAGGCCGATGAAGTGGGTCTGGCTGCTCATCGCGTGCCCTGCGCCGTGGTTGGGGCGCCCATGTTCAGCGGATGGTGGCAACGCCAGGTGCGCGGAGGCGCGACCGTCTGCTGCGGCGCTGTGTCGCAGACCGCAGTGGCGTGGGCGCAGCGGTCCTTGAAGGCGCAGCCGCTGGGCAGCGCGGTCAGCGACGGCGTCGAGCCGGGAATCTGCAACAGGTCCTTGCCCGGCGCCGCGCGCGACGGCAGGCTGTCGATCAGTCCCTGCGTGTACGGATGGTGCGGCCGGCGCAACACCTCGCCGGTCGGGCCTTCCTCGATCAGGCGCCCGGCATACATCACCAGCAGCCTGGAGGCCAGCACCGAGACCGTGGCCAGATCGTGGCTGATCCAGACCAGGCTGACGCCGGCCTCGCGTACCAGCGTTCGCATTTCGACCAGGATCTGCGCCTGGATCGACACGTCCAGCGCCGTCGTCGGCTCGTCGCAGATCACCAGGCCGGGGTTGTTCAGGAAGGCGATCGCGATCGCCACACGCTGGCGCATGCCGCCAGAGAGTTCATGCGGATATGCGTCGAGCCGGCGCTCCGGGTCGGGGATGCCGACCTTGGCCAGCGCCTGCAGGCTACGCTGGCGCATCTCCTGCTTGCTCGGCTTGCCATGGGCGCGCATGGCCAGTTCCATCTGCGTCGATACCTTGAGCACCGCGTTGAGCGTGCTCATCGGGTCCTGGAACACCATCGCGATGCGCCGACCGCGCAAGGCGCGCAACTTCGACCGGGGCATGCCGACCAGCTCCTGGCCATCGAGCTTCACCGAACCCGCGGCGACCCGCCCCGGCGGGTCGATCAGGCCCAAAATGGAATAGCCGGTGACACTCTTGCCCGAACCGGACTCGCCGACCAGGCCGATGATCTCGCCGGCGTGGACGTCGAACGAGACACCATCGACCGCGCGGGCCGGGCCGGAGCGGGTCGCGAACTCCGTCGCGAGGTCGCGCACCTGAAGCAACAGTGTGGCCCCCACGCTTGTCACTGCGTGTACTGCGCTGCCCCCCGAGGGGGCTAATTTCCCTTGGGGCGGCCCGGCGGGAAATTGAGCCCCCACGCTTGTCACTGCGTGTACTGCGCTGCCCCCCGGGGGGGCTAATTTCCCTTGGGGCGGCCCGGCGGGGAATTGAGCCCCCACGCTTGTCGCTTCGCGTACTGCGCTGCCCCCCGAGGGGGCTAATTTCCCTTGGGGCGGCCCGGCGGGGAATTGCCGTTCGGCCCGGCCCGGCATATTCGTGTCCGCACTCATCGCTTGAGCCTCGGGTTGAGCTGGTCGCGGATCTGGTCGCCGACGAGGTTGATGGCGACGATGAGCACGATCAGCGCGATGCCGGGGTAGATCGAGATCCAGTAACGGCCCGACAACATGTACTGGAAGCCGTTGGCGATCAGCATGCCCAGCGAGGGCTCGGATACCGGCATGCCCAGGCCCAGGAACGACAAGGTGGCCTCGAGTGCGATCGAGTTGGCGACCTGCACCGTGGCCACGACGATCAGCGGCGGCATGCAGTTGGGCAACACATGGCGGAACGCGACCCGCGCGGAGCTCAGCGGCGTCGACAAGGCCGCCTCGACATAGTCCTTGGAGCGTTCGGACGACGCCGCGCCATGGGCGGTACGCGCGAAATACGCATATTGCGCGGTGACCAGCGCCGCGATCAGCGGCCACTTGCCCTGGCCGAGCAGCGCGGCGAGCACCAGCGCCAGCAAGATGGCCGGGAACGACAACTGCAGGTCGATGATGCGCATGATCAGCGTCTCGGTGCGCCCGCCGGCGAAGCCAGCCAACGTGCCCAGCGATGCACCCAGCGCAAACGCGATCGCGCCGGCCATCAGGCCGACCTGCAGCGAGATACGCAACCCGTACAGGATGGCCGAATACAGGTCGCGCCCTTGCGCGTCGGTGCCCAGCCAATGGGTGAACCCCTTGCTGCCGACATGCCCTGGCGGGCGGCGCGCGTCCATCAGCACCAGGTTGGACAGGTCGTACGGGTCCTGCGGTGTGATCCATGGCGCCAGCAGCGCCAGCAGCACGATCAGCGCGAGCACGACGAAGGCAACGACCGCGACCTGGTCCTGCGTGAACTCGCGCAGGAAGCCGCGCAGCGGCGTCTCGATCGGCCTTGTTGCGGCGTTCATGTCGTCTTGCGCGCACGCAGGCGCGGGTCGAGGGCGGCGTAGGCGATGTCCACCGTCAGGTTGATCGTGATGAACAGCAGCGACACCAGCATCAGGTAGGCCACCATCACCGGCCGGTCGAGCGTGGAGATGGAGTCGATGATGAGTTTGCCGACGCCGGGCCAGGAGAAGATGGTCTCGGTCACCACGGCAAACGCCAGCGTCGAACCCAGCTCCAGGCCGAACACGGTGACCAGTGGAATCGCGATCAGGCGCAACACGTGGTGGCGCAGGATGGTCCATTCGCTTTCACCGGCGGCACGCGCGAAACGCACGGTGTCGGTCAGCATCACCTCGCGTGTGCCGGCGCGCGCGAGGCGGATCATCAGCGCCATCTTGAACAGCGCCAGGTTGATCGACGGCAGCAGCATGTGTGTGAGGCCGTTAGGGGTGAGAAAACTCCACTCCACGCCGAACAACATGACCGTCTCGCCGCGCCCGCCAGCGGGCAGCAGGCCCATGTTGACGGCGAACACGAAGATCAGGATCAGGCCGATCCAGAACGAGGGCACCGAGAAACCGAGCACCGAAACCCCCATGATGGTGCGTGCCGCCAGGCTGTGCGGCGCGTAACCGGCGAACATGCCCAGCGGCACGCCGATCAGCGTGGCGCCGAGCACGGCCGACAGGGTGATTTCCAGTGTGGCCGGCAGGCGCGACAGGATCAGGTCGAGCACCGGCATGTTGTAGACAAAGGAGCGGCCGAAGTCGCCCGTGGCCAGGCGCTGCAGAAAGATGCCGTATTGCTGCCACAGCGGCAGGTCGAAGCCGTAGGCGCGTATCGTCTGCTCGCGGATCTCCTGGGTCACGTCGGGGGCGATCATCACGTCGATCGGATTGCCGACCGCGTACACGCCGACGAACACCAGGGCCGAGATGACCAGCATCACGACGGCGGCCTGCATCAGGCGCTGGATGATGAATGCGAGCACTGAGTCGGCTTCGTTTGCGTTGCGGTCGCGGCTCGGGCAGCCGGAATCAGGCCCAGTCGGACTCGATCAGCGTGCGGGTCTCGGCCACTGCCACGTCCCACATCGCCATCAGCTCCGCATCCGGGCGCTGGTACAGACCGCCAAAGTTGCCGTCGCCGATCAGTTCCTTCTTGGCGCCCGGGTCGACGCGCTGGTATTTCGCGATGTCGATCATCGGCTTTTGCTCCGCAGGCATCGGCACGTCGGCCAACCGCGTCCAGGGCAGGTTTTCCATCCACGACGCGTGCGAGGCGAGTGGATCGATCTCCTTGACCTTGGCCATGGTCTTGGGCGCGTTCCACCAGTTGTGCCACTTGACCTGCACGCCGCGGTTGCGGTCCAGCCACTCGAGAATGGCGCCGTGCGCCGGCCCGTTGCCACCGTGGCCGTTGACGATGACGATCTGCCGAAAACCGGTGCGCACCATGTGGTCCAGGATGTCGCACATCAGCGCGCACAGCGTGGACAGGCGCAGCGACACCGTGCCCGGATAGTCGACGAAGCTGGGCGTGAAGCCGTAGTTGATCGTCGGGTAGACCGGCACCCCGATCGGCTGCGCCGCGTCGATCGCGACCCGCTCGGCCAGGATCACATCGACACACAGGCTCAGGTAACCGTGTTGCTCGGTCGAGCCCAGTGGCAACACGGCGCGCTGGTCACGCTTGACGTGTTCCTGCACCTGCATCCAGTTCATGTCGGCGAGTCGCATGGCGGGGTTTCCTTGTTCAGGGTTGGGCCGGGTCGGCCGGTGACTGCACGGTGCTCTCGAACATCGACAACACGACCTTGGCCATCAGCCCCGACAGGGTTTCGCGCTCGATCAGGCTCAGGGGTGACAACATCTCTTCTTCCAGGGCCACGAAGCGCGGCATGGCTTCGTCCAGGATGGCGCGGCCCGCGGGCGACAGCGTCAGGTTCTGCTGGCGCCGGTCGGACGCGCCCGCGTGGCGTGCGATCAGGCCCAGCTTGGCGATGCGGTTGACGGCCCGGCTCAGCGTGTTCTTCGGGAACGCGGTCGAGGCGGCGATCTCGCTGGCGGTCACGCCGTCGACCAGGCCCAGGCTGTACAGGGTCACAAACTCGGCCCGTGACAGGCCGAAACGCTCCTCGACCCAACCGTAGAGCGGCGTGTTGTAACGCAGGCCCAGATAATTGAAGCGCGCGGCAAAGCCGCAGGGGTTGCGCCACAGGCGTGCGTGTGTGAACGCGTCCAGCCGATGGCGTCCGAGCATGTCGGCGCCCGTTTTGTGGCCATCGGTCGCACCCGCGGCATCGTTTGAAGAAGAGGTATTTAGTTCCAACTTGAACAGTCTGTGCATCACGCGACCGCATGCTAACAAACTTCGAAGGCAATGGGAACCGAAATATCGTACCGGCATTTTCACTCTGCACCAGCTTGGTTCGGTGATGAACGCCATGCGCCGGATCGGTGCAGGTGAAAAAAATAAATTAGTTCCAAAAGGTATTGACTGGATCGCGGCAGGGGCTTAAATTCCGTTCCTCAAGGCCTGCGGCATCCGTGGCGCCAAATCACAACTGGAGATTCACCATGCGTTCCTTCTTGACTGGCGTGTTGTGCGCCACGGCACTGCTGACGTCGGCGGTCGCCCAGACCCTGACCATCGGTGTGCGCGGTGGCCCCGACTCGATCGACCCCCACTTCACCGCCACCGGCACCCATGCCGAAGCGCTCAAACATGTGTTCGACACCCTGGTGTGGTCGGGCGACGGCCTCGAACTCGAGCCGCGTCTGGCCGAGAGCTGGAAGGCGATCAACGACTCCACCTGGGAGTTCAAGCTGCGCCGTGGCGTGAAATTCCATGACGGTTCCGACTTCACCGCTGCCGACGTCAAGTTCTCGATCGAACGGATCCCGATGGTGTCGGGTCCGAACCCGACCACGATCTATGTACGCCGGGTCAAGGAGGTCAAGATCATCGATCCGCTCACCGTACACGTGATCACCGATGGCGCGGCACCGACGCTGCCCAATGACTTCATCCGCCTGTTCATCGTCTCGAGCAAGGCCGCCGCCGGCCTGACCAAAGACAGCGCCAACGAAGCCTTCAACACCGGCAAGGCGGCGGTGGGCACCGGACCGTACAAATACGTGTCGTGGCAACCCAAGGGCGATCTGGTGCTGGACCGCTTCGATGGTTATTGGGGTCCGAAAGAGCCCTGGGCCCGCCATGTGCGCAAGGAAATTCCGAACGACGCGGCGCGTGTCGCCCAGCTCAAGGCCGGTCAACTCGACCTGATCACCCGCGTGCCCTCCAGCGACGTGGCCACGCTCAAGCGCGATCCGAAGGTCGACGTGCAGACGATCGACACGGTCTACGTGTTCAACGTCGAACTCGACATGCGCGACAAGCTGCAGAACGCAAGCAACAAGGACGGCTCGCCGCTGGCCAAGAATCCGTTGCTGGACCTGCGGGTGCGCCAGGCCATCGACCTGGCGATCGACCGCAAGGCGCTGGCCGAGGTCGCGATGGAAGGCCTGGGCAAGGCATCCAGCCAGATGGTGACGCCGTCGATCTTCGGTTTCAACAAATCGCTGCCCGAGCGCAAATACGACCCGGCGGCAGCCAGGAAGCTGCTGGCCGATGCCGGTTACCCGAACGGCTTCAAGATCCAGTTCTCGTTCACCAAGGACCGGCTGCCGGGTGATACCCAGGTTGGCACCTCGATTGCGCAGATGCTGGCCGCGATCGGCATCGACGCCACGCCCAATGCCCAACCGGCAGCGGTATTTTTCCCGGCCCGCACCCGTGGTGATTTCTCGATGTCGATGTCTGGCTGGGGCACGCTGACCGGCGAGGCGCACTACACGCTGTCGTCGCTGGCGCACTCCAACGACAAGGAGAAGAAGATGGGCGCGTTCAACGTGCTGAATTACGACAACCCCGAGATGGACAAGCTGCTGCAGGCTGCCGCCACCGAAATGGATGTCGCCAAGCGCCGCAAATACCTCGAAGACGCCAATGCCCTGGTCGACAAGGACAAGCAGCGCCTGCCGATCGTCGCCGTGGGTTCGGCCTGGGCGATGCAAAAGGGCAAGGTCACGATCAAGCCGCGGGTCGACGAAGACACGCTGGCGATGAACATCAAGCCAGGCAAGTAAGCCGATGGCCGATATCGCGATCGGCCTGCACGGTGGTTGCGGCACGCTGGACCACGGCCTGCAAAGCGCCGCCGACTGGGCCGAGAGCCGCGCGCACATGGCGCAGGCCTTGCGCGCTGGCTGGACTATCCTGCGCCAAGGTGGCTCGGCGCTCGACGCGGTGCAGGCGGCCGTCGTCGTGATGGAAGACAGCCCGCATTTCAACGCGGGCCACGGCGCGGCCTTGACGGAAGGCGCCGACCACGAACTCGACGCCTCGATCATGGATGGCGCCTCGCTGGCCGCGGGCGCGGTCTGCACGTTGCGCCGCACGCGCAACCCGATCAAGGCCGCGCGCGCGGTGCTCGACACCGGGCACCTGGTGCTGATGGGCGGCGTTGCTGCCGACCGGTTCGCCGAGTTGCAGGGCCTGGAGATGGTGCCCAACACCTATTTCACGACGCAGCGCCGCGTCGATGCATTGCGCTCGTTGAAGGAAAAGGCGGCCGCGGGTTCGTTCATTCCCGCGTCCGAGGCCGAGAAACACGGCACCGTGGGTGCCGTCGCGCGCGACACCAACGGACACCTGGCTGCGGCAACCTCGACCGGCGGCTTCAACAACAAACCCGAAGGCCGAATCGGCGACAGCCCGATCATCGGCGCCGGCACCTATGCCCGCGATGGTGTATGCGCCGTGTCGTGCACCGGCCAGGGCGAGATCTTCATCCGCCGCGTCGCTGCCTACGACATCGCGGCGCGTATGCAATACGCAGGCGAAAAGCTCGATGCCGCGACGCGCACCGTGGTGTTCGAGACGCTGGCCAGCCACAGGATCGGTGCCGGCCTCGTGGCGCTGGGTGCCGAAGGCAACCCGGTGGCACCGTACAACACGCTGGGCATGTACCGCGGCTGGATCACGACCGACGGCCAGCTTGTGGTGGCCACGCACAAGGAATTGCATCCCATGGGACCAGCCTGACACATGGCACATACAACGCAGAGCGAACCCATCCTGATCTGGGGTGCCGGCGCCATCGGCGGCATCCTGGGCGCATATTGGGCCCGCGCCGGTATTGCGGTGCTGATGGTCGATATCGTCGAAGACCACGTACGAGCCTGCCGCACGAGCGGGCTGAACCTCACCGGGCCGGTGGAGGCGTTCCGCCAGGTCGTGCCGAGCGTCACACCGGCTGAACTCACGGGTCGATATTCGACCATCGTGCTGGCCGTGAAGGCCCAGGCCACCGATGCCGCCATGCAGATGCTGGCGCCGCACCTGGCCGACGACGGGTTTGTGGTGTCGGCGCAGAACGGCCTGAACGAGTTGGCGATCGCGCGCGTGGTCGGCGATGAGCGCACGATGGGTTGTTTCGTCAACTATGGCGCCGACTGGCTCGGCCCGGGCGAGATCCTGTTTGGCAACCGCGCGGCGGTGGTCGTTGGAGAAATCGACGGCAGCATACGCGAGCGCACGCGGCGCATGCACCAGCTGCTGTCGGTGTTCGAGCCGAACGCGGTGCTGACCGACAACATCTGGGGTTACCTGTGGGGCAAGCTGGCCTATGGCGCGATGTTGTTCGCCACCGCGCTGACGCCCGACTCCATGAGCGACAACTTCGCCGACCCGCGGCGTTTTGTCGTGTTCGACCAGCTGGCGCGCGAGGTCATGGCGGTGGCGTCGGCCCGCAAGGTCGTACCGGTTGGCTTCAACGGTTTTGATCCGGCCTGTTTCGCGCCGGGCGCGCCAGAGCAAGGTGCACGCGCGTCGATCGCCGCGCTGGCCGAGTTCAACCGCCATACCGCCAAGACCCATTCCGGCATCCACCGGGATCTGGCGGTGCGCAAACGCAAGACCGAGGTCGATCCGCAGATCGGCGTCATCGCCGAACTCGGCGCCCAGGCGGGCATCGACACACCGGTGATCCGCCGCCTGGTCGAACTGATCCACGACATCGAGGATGGCCAGCGGCCGATGGCGTATGAGACCTTTGCCGAACTGATCGCCGTATGCGAGAGCAGCGTATCCGTCGTCGCTCTGTCGTCCTCGTCCTGACTCCCGTGCGGGGCCGAGTGTCCCGCCCCACCCCTCTTTTTGTCGAACCACCATGAATTCAGACTTCCAGGGCAAGACCGCCATCGTCACCGGTGCGGCCCACGGTTTCGGCCGCGCCATTTGCAGGGCTCTGGCCGAGCAGGGCGCTGCTGTATGGGCGCTCGACGTCGTGGGCGACGAGCTTGCGCAGACCGCCAGCCAGTGCGGCGGAGCAACCGGTAGCTGTCAGGCGCGCGTCGTCGACATCACCGATGCCGGCGCGGTGCAGTCGCTGGTGGCCGAGGCCTGTGCGAAACATGGCCACGTCGATATCCTGGTCAACAATGCCGGCGGCGTACTGGGCCAGGTCGGCCGCCCGCTGGAGACAGTGACACCCGCCGAGTGGAATGCCATCCTGGCCGTCAACCTCAGCGGCGCCTTCTACCTGTGCCAGGCCGTCGCGCCTGGCATGAAGGCGGCGAAAGACGGCCGCATCGTCAACATCTCCAGCGGCGCCGGCTTGACCGTCAGCCTGACCGGCATCCAGGCCTACGCCGCCGCCAAGGCCGGCATCATCAGCCTGACCCGCCAGCTGTGCCATGAACTCGGCGAGTTCGGCGTCACCGTGAACTGCATCGCGCCGGGTTTTGTGCGTTCGAACGCGAACACCGAACGGCAGTGGGAGGCGATGGGGGAGCAGGGGCAGCAGGCGCTGCTGAAAAACATTGCGCTCAAGCGGCTGGGGACGGCGCAGGATATTGCCAATGGCGTGTTGTTTTTTGCATCAAGCAAGACCGGCTGGGTCAGTGGGCAGACGATGGCGATTGACGGCGGGAAGTAAGGCCGAGGTTCTGCCGGGGGCGCTCCAATGAAACCGATCGCCGTGCGACAAGCTGTGCTCGCCGACCTGGACGAAGTTGCCGTGGTCTTTGACCTGTACCGCCAGTTTCAGGGCAAGGCACCCGACTTGCCAGCCTGTCGCGCGTTCCTTCACGAACGGTTCAATCATGGTGAGTCAGTGGTCTTCCTGGCGGCCCGCGAAGGGAAGGCCGTCGGAATGGCACAGCTCTATCCGAGCTATTCCTCTACCGCACTGGCTCGTGTGTTCATCCTCAATGACCTATTCGTCTCGGCAGCCGGACGCCGGGCAGGCATCGCCTCTGCATTGCTCGCTGCAGTCGAGGAGTACGCCTGGTCATTTGGGGCATGTCGCATCAGCCTGAATGTGGCCCAATCCAACGGTCCCGCCCAAAACCTGTATGGCGCTCGCGGGTGGGTTCAGGACCGCGAGTTCTTCATGTTCCACCGGTTCCCGGCGAAATCCTGAGTTGCGATCTCGCATTGGAGCCTGGCAGGTCTGCCGAGGCAGGCCCCAACGGCGGGCCGCGCAGCCTGCCCGCACCGCCATAATCCTGACTCCATTCCACACCAAAAGTGAGACGAACATGGCAAAGTTCCTGGTACACGTAACCTGCAGCCCCTCCGACACGACCAAGGCTGCGCTTGCCTTTCTTGTCGCGAAGACAGCGATTGAGGAAGGCCATACCGTCGATCTGTTTCTTGCCGGTGACGCTGTGACTTTGCTCAAGGACGATGTGTTGGAGGCCGTTGTTGGGACGGGCACCGGAGCCCTCAAGGATCACTTCGCTTTCCTGACCCAGAAAGGCGCTCGTTTTTTCCTTTCGGGCATGTCTTCCAAGGCACGAGGAATGACAGACGCAGACATCGCCGGAAAGCCCGCCGAGTTCGCCATGCCGGCGGTGCTGGTCCGACTTGCTGCCGAGGCGGACCAGCTTTTTACTTATTAGAGCTTGAAGCATTCAACCTACAAACGGCGCTCGACTGCCGTTTGCAGGGTAACGGGCGGTGGATCATCCGCGCATCCTGCTGTCCGGCCGCAGCAATGATGGCGGGAAGTTCGGCCAACAGGTCTGGCAACGCATATTGCACCGTACGCCAGACCACGTCGGTGGCTCTGGCGAAGCAACCGTGCGCCACTTGGTTGCGCATATCTCGAATGCTGCGCCGTGGCACTTGCGGATACTGGATCAGTAACTCACTATGGCCGGCCATCAACTTCGACGCGGCTTCGCCCAGGATCACGAAGTTGAAGAAAACCGCCGGCTGCGTGCGTCTGTCATCCTGAAAGGTTGGGTTGTCCATGCCCACCGTATAACGCAATGCGTTCTGGACTGCCTCCTGCATGTGGCGCAGGTAGTTCGGTAGGCGCGGCTGCGCTGTCATACCGGCCGTGCCTCTGCCAGCACCAAGGCGCGGAACCTTGGCGGCAAGCCGCCAGGTGTGCGGATGTCGACCCGAACGCCCAACAGATCTTCCAGTTTCCCCTGCAAGCCACCCAGGTCGAACAACGTCGTCTCAGGCATTGGATCCACCAGAAGATCAAGGTCACTCAATTCAGTGTCCGAGCCGTACAGCACGGAGCCGAATACGCGTGGATTAGTCAAATGGAACAGGTCAACCAATTCGCGAATCTGCGAGCGATGGGACTCGAATCGGAGTGAGGGTTTCATATCTGCCCATACGGCAGCAAGCGGTGAAGTTTCAGCATTCATCGGCACTTACAGGAGCTCGCCTGCGTCCCACAATTCGACGCACCCGAGGTGGAGTGTACGCACTCCACCTTCGAACCGGCGCACGTCCCAGGCCGGCAAACCTGCTCACCCCCGCCATTCGCCGACAATCCCCGAATGCAAACGTCCGTCTATGCCCAGATCGAAGTCACGACGATCTGCAATTTCGACTGTTATTACTGCGCGGGCCGCGACATGGCGCAGCGGCACATGGAGATGGATGTATTTGCCCGCATCCTGACGCGGTTTGCGCCGTTCACCGGCATGACGGTGTCTCTGCAGGGGGAGGGCGAGCCGACCCTGCATCCCGCGTTCTGGGACATGGCGCGTGCGGTGCGCAACCACGGTCTGCGGGCCTACACCATCACCAACGGCACCCGGGTTGATGCCGCACAGTTCGCCGCTGGCCTGCATTCGGCCGGTGTCTCCGTCGACACACTGGATGCGGACGAGGCGCGGCGCATCGGGCGTTACAACCTGCCCAAGGTACTGGCCAATCTGGAGTCGCTGGTCCAGGCCATGGGGCCCAAACGTGTCACGGTGCACACCGTGAACTACGGCCAGGATATCGAACCGCTGCGGGCATATGTGCGCAGCCTTGGCGTGCAACGGCACATCGTGCAGCGGCTGCAGGCCAAGGACGACTATGTGCGCAGCTACAGCGACAAAACCCGGCCGCCAGGGAATGCCGCGCAGCCGATCGTGTTCATGTCGCGTGCCGTGCCCAAGCTGGAGCATTACAGCTGCAGCTTCCTGGACACACCGCGCATGCGCTACTACGACATCGACGGTACCGAGATGCCGTGTTGCTACATCAAGGACACGACCGTGTACACGTCGACCGACGACCTGCGCCAGACGCTATTGCGCCGGCAGGTACCGGCGGCCTGCGCCGGCTGCCGCGAATTGCGCTGAACCGGCTGGTGGGCCCCAACCGTCGAGCAGCCAGAGGCAAGCGTCCCGTTCCGGCTCGGCTGCAACGTCAGACCCGGCGCGCGCCAGTGGCTGCTGACCCGCTTCTCAGCGCCGCAGCCTGTACCCTGTTTTGAACACCCACCAGATGACGCCCAGGCACATCAGCAGGAAGGCCACCGTCATGCCGGTGCTCACCGCGATGTGCACGTCGGCCACGCCGTAGAAACTCCAGCGGAAACCGCTGATCAGGTACACGACCGGGTTGAACAGCGAGATCGTCTGCCACACCGGCGGCAGCATGGTGATGGAGTAGAACGCGCCGCCCAGGAAGGTCAGTGGCGTGACGACCAGGATCGGGATGATCTGCAGCTTCTGGAAGTTGTCGGCCCACAAGCCGATGATGAATCCGAACAGGCTGAAGGTGACCGCGGTCAGCAGCAGGAAACCCAGCATCCAGAACGGATGCGCGACCTCGTAGGGCACGAACAGCCGCGCCGTGCCCAGGATCAGCAGACCCAGCAAGATCGACTTGGTGGCCGCTGCGCCGACGTAACCCAGCAGCACCTCGATCCAGGACACCGGCGCCGACAACAGTTCGTAGATGGTGCCGGACCACTTGGGCATGTAGATGCCGAACGAGGCATTGGAGATGCTCTCGCCGAGCAACGACAACATGATCAGGCCCGGGATGATGAAGGCGCCGTAACTGACACCGTCGATATTGCCCATGCGCGAGCCGATCGCGGTGCCGAACACGATGAAATACAGCGAGGTCGACAACACCGGCGCGATGATGCTCTGCGCCACGGTGCGAAATGCGCGCGCCATCTCAAAGCGGTAGATGGCGCGGATGCCATGGATATTCATGTGGCAGATGCCTCCACCGGTTTGCGCACCAGGCTGACAAAAATATCCTCGAGCGAACTCTCCGTGGTGCGCAGATCCTTGAAATCGAGGCCGTGTTCGGCGAGCCGGCGCAGCAACGCGGCGATGCCCGAGTCCTCCTGCTGTGAATCGAAGCGGTAGGTCAGCGTCGATCCGTCGCTCGACAGTTCCAGCGCCGGATCGACCAGCCCCGGCGGCAGCGCCGCCAGCGGATGCTGCAGGTTGACCATCAGCTGCTTCTTGCCCAGCTTGCGCATCAGCACCTGCTTGTCCTCGACCACGATGAGTTCGCCCTGGTTGATGACGCCGATCCGGTCGGCCATGTCCTCGGCCTCCTCGATGTAATGCGTCGTCAGGATGATGGTGGTGCCGCCTTCGCGCAGCGCCCGCACCATGCGCCACATGTCGTGGCGCAGTTCCACATCGACGCCGGCGCTCGGTTCGTCCAGGAACAGGATCTTGGGTTCGTGTGACAAGGCCTTGGCGATCAGCACCCGGCGCTTCATGCCGCCAGACAGGGTCAGAATCTTGCTATCGCGTTTGTCCCATAACGACAGGTCGCGCAAGACCTTTTCGATATGCGCCGGGTCGGGTGCCTTGCCGAACAGGCCGCGGCTGAAGTTGACCGTATCCCAGACCGTCTCGAACGCATCGGTGTGCAACTCTTGCGGCACCAGGCCGATCGCCGCGCGCGCCTGCCGATAGTCGCGCACCGTGTCGTGGCCGTCGGCGATGACGACGCCTTGGCTGGCGTTGGCAATCCCGCAGACGATGCTGATCAGTGTCGTCTTGCCGGCGCCGTTGGGGCCCAGCAGCGCGAAGATCTCGCCGCGGCGAATGTCCAGGGTGACATGTTTGAGCGCCTGGAAGCCGCCGGCGTAGGTCTTGCTGACGTCACGCACCGAGACGATGGCATCGGCGGTGTGCGAGGAGTGGGTGATGTGCATGGGGAGCCGATTGTGCCGTACCGCGGCGCCGCAGCAGGCGGCTTACCCGGCTGGCGCGGATCAACCGGCGCCGGCCTCGTCGCGGGCGCGCATCTTGGCATGCACGTAGGCGCCCTTGGGAACGTGCAGCAGGTCGGCCACGCGCCACATCACGTGGCGTTCGTGGTCGCTCAGCCGGCCGTCTGCGTAAGCCACCCGCCACATGTGTTCGATCATGCGCAGTTTTTGCGGCATCTCGAAATGGTCGTTGATGCGCGATGTGAACGCGAACAGGTCGGTGGCCTGCCTGGCAGTGGTTTCCGCCAGTTCGGCCAGCCGGTCGGCCTCGTCTTTGTTCAGCGTGAATTTGTCGCGCAAAGCGGCCAGCACGGCTTCGCGTTCGCCGGGGCGAAAACCGGGATCGGAGCGCATCACCTCGACCAGCATCACGGCGGTGGCCAGTTGCAGCGCGTGTTCCTCGGCCTGCGGATTGGCGCCCGCCGCCATCGGACTGAGCTTGTCGAACAGGTCCTTCAATGTTCTGAGCATGGAGAGATGATGGCACGGAACAGGGTCTGCGCGCCTAGAACAGCCCCATGACCAGGCCGTGGCCCAGTGCTTCACCGATCTCCTCGCAGCCCTGCAGGTCGGCTTGTGCGATGGTCTTGGGTGCCAGGATCGCCTCGGGCGTCTGCGCATGGGTGCACACGATCCGCGACTCGGCCACCTTGCGCAGACGCCAGCCGGTGGCAATACGCTCGGCCTGGCGCACCGCGTTGCTGCCGTCGCTGCCCGCGCACACCAGCAGCGCATACGGCCGGCCGTTGATCTGCTCCAGCACCGGGTAGTAACAGCGGTCGAAAAAATCCTTCATGACGCCGGCGATGGCGGCCAGGTTCTCGGGGGTTGCGAACAGGTAGCCCTGCGCCGCCAGCAAGTCATCGGGGCCGGCGTCCTGTGCCTGCAGGATGCGAACCTGCAGCCCTGCGGCCCGTTGCGCACCGCGGCATGCGGCGGCGGCCATCTGCGCCGTGCCGCCGGTGGTGGAGTGGTAGACGATCAGCAGGGTGGGGGTTTTTGCAAATGTCACGGTGCGGTTTCCTGTGGGTCCGGATACCGGTAGCACCCGGCCGCTCCGAATGGACTGACGGCCCTTGCAGGGTACAGCGACCGCAGTGAGCGTGCGTGGGGGCGGCTTCATCCTAGCCCGGTTGCGCGACCTCGCCGCCCAGGCCTTCGAACAGCGCGGGCAGCAATTGGCGCAGTTCGCCGGTGGCCAGTGCGACATCGGTATCGAAGCCGTCGTCGCGGCCGTCGCCCGCGGCCTGGGGCTTGTTCTCGAGCACCACGTCGAGCAGCGCGACCTTCTTGAGCTGCAACGCCTCGGTCAGCACGAACGAGACCCGGTCGTTCCAGGTCAGCGCGAGCCGGGTCGGCATCTTGCCCAGCGCGATGTGCTGGCGCACCTCGTCGGTGTCCAGCGCATGGCGGGTGTAACGCACCACGGCGCGCGACTCGTCGGCGGCCTTGAGTTCGCACTCCCGGTCCACGCTGAATCCCGCTGGCGCTTCCTGGGTCGACAACCAATCAGCCATCGCCACGGCTGGCGAGGTCTGGGTGTCGATCAATTGCACCGCCAGGCCGTCGATGGCCGACACCAGAGCCGTCATCACTTCGTCCGCCTTGGCCTGGCTGCCGGCGTCCAGCACCAGGAGCCCAGCCTGGGGATCGATCCAGACCAGGGTGCCGGACTGCTTGGTGAACGCCATCGGCAACAGACCGTGCCGGACGTCCTCGGCCATTTCACGTTTTTCCTTCTTGCCGGGCTTGCGGCCGGTGCTGGCCTCGAGCTGGTCGGCGCGTTCCTGCACCTTGCGCTTGACCACCGAGGCCGGCACCGCCTTGGTCTCGACCGCCTGCTTGAGCAGCCACTGGCCACCCATGATCTCCACCAGCGGCCCGTGCGCCTGGCCGCGCGGTTCGACCCAGCCCACCGATTTTTCCTGCGACGCACCACAGGGCTCGAAACGCGCCTTGTCCAGCGCCTCCTCGAGTTGTGCCTGCGCCATCGTCCACGCCGACACCATGCGGTACACCATCACGTTCTTGAACACGTTCGACCCTTCCTGATTGATTTTGTGGCGGGTTGCCAAAGCGCCGTATTGTCGGCGCACCGCCAGCACGCCTTTTGTAACCAGTGGTGCCGCCGTTGGCGCTGAGCGGCTGTCGGCGCCAGACGCTGTCCGGCCCCACTGTAAGCAATGTCCGCTGGCGGCGACGAACCCGCAATCGGTTTGATGCCGCCCGGTCGCCGCGAGCCCTTGGCTCCGCGGGAGCGCCGCTCCACACCTGCAAGGCTTTGTCATGCTGCTCCGTCTGATTTCCGCATTCCTCATGCTGTTCGTGTTGTCGTTCGATGCAGCGCACGCCGCCGAGCCGGTCGCCACCGGTTTCTTCGGCAGCGTCGCCATCGGCGGACAGGACACGGTCTCGTATTTCAGCCCGCAGGTGCGCCAGACGCACCGGGTGCTGGCCGGTGAAAAAAGCCACGAAGTGCAGTACCTGGGTGCCACATGGCGTTTTGCATCCCGCCAGAGCGCCGAGCGGTTTGCGGCCGACCCGGCGCGTTATGTCCCGCATTACAACGGCCACTGTGCCAATGCCTTGTCGCTGGGCGAAGGCCTGATTGCCACCGACGGCAAGGTCTGGGAGTTCTTCGGCGACCAGTTGTACCTGTTCTATGCCGAGCGCGGACGCCAGCGCTGGCTTGAAGGCGACTGGAAGGTCTACCGGGAGCAGGCCGATGCTGCGTGGCAGGCCGTGATCCGCAAATGACGGGTGCGACTTAGGGAACATCCCTATCATATTATGTTTGACTCCTGACTGGGTGCCGCCTAAAGTGGGTGTGTCGTAGCCGGACAAGCGGCACCTTCCACCACGTGACGAGCGACGGTCACAGCAGGAGACACCATGGGCACACCTATCCTCGGCGGCAAACTGCGCGCCACCTTCGTTGCGCTGGCACTGGCGGCGGTGGGCGTTGCGGCCAATGCGCAACAAGCCATCACCTTGCATGGCGCATCGCAATTCAACGACGACCATGCCTTCACCAAGTCACTGGTGAAATTCGGCGAACTGGTCAACAAGTACTACGGCAAGCCGGTCAATTTCGTGATGCACAAGAACAGCGAACTGGGCCTGGAGAAGGACTATTTCGCCTACATGAACCAGGGCAAGGCGGTGGATTTCGCGATCGTCTCGCCGGCCCACATGTCGACCTTCTCCAAGGCTGCGCCATTCATTGATGCGCCGTTCCTGTTCCGCGACCTGGCGCACTGGAACAAGGTGCTGGATGCCGACATCCTCAAGCCCATCGCCGACGAGGTGGCGCAAAAGGCGGAAGTGATGCTGATCGGTTACGCCGGCGGTGGCACACGCAACATCTTCGTCAACAAGCCGGTGAGGAACCTGGAGGAAATCAAGGGCCTCAAGGTACGGGTGCAGGGTGCGCCGATCTGGAGCCGCACCTTCGCCGCAGTTGGAATGGCGCCCACCGTGATCGCCTACAACGAGGTCTACAACGCGATCCAGAACGGCGTCATCGCCGCCGGCGAGAACGAGGCAGCCGGCGTCGAGCAGATGAAGTTCTACGAGGTGGCTCCGCAGTTGGCGATGACGCAGCATGCGATCACGATCCGGCCGCTGTGTTTCTCCGGCAAGACGTTTGCCAAACTGCCGGCCGACCTGCAGGCGGCCATCATGAAGGCCGGCAAGGAAGCCGGTGCCTACGGACGGCAGCTCGAATCGTCCGAAGACTCCGCCAAGCTGGATGCGCTGGAGAAGGGTGGCAAGCTCAAGCGTATCCCGTTCGCCGACCGCGCAAAGATGCAGGCCCTGGTCGATCCGGTGATGGCGGCCTACGCCAAGGAAATCGGCGCCGACACCATCCACGCCAAGATTCTCGCCATCAAATAAAGCAGCAGCTGCCGCGCCGCCTCGGCCTTGCCGTAGCGGCGCGGCGTCGTTTTCGGGGAACGTCTGATGATGATGAAGAAGATGCTGGACAGGTACCAGTCACTGCTGCGCTGGTTGATGGTGGCCTCGGTGGCCATCCTGATGGTGCCGATCACGATGCAGGTGATCTCGCGTTACACACAACTCATACCGTCGTATATCTGGACCGAGGAGTTGTCCCGCTTCGTCTTCATCTGGATGGTCATGCTCGGCGCGATGATCGCGCTGCGCGACGGTACGCACTTCGATGTCGATGTGTGGCCCACGCTCAAGCCCCGGCCCAACGCGATGCTGCGCATCGCGTCGAACCTGTTGATCCTGGTGTTTGCCGGCGTCTACGTCTACTGGGGCATCGCATTCGTGCAGTTCGGCTGGAACCAGAGTTCGGAGCTGGCTGAGCTGCCGATGACCTATATCTTCATTGCCTGGCCGCTGGCCGGCATCACCTGGGTGGTGTTCCTGGGCGAGCAGTTCCTGGACGACATGCGCACCATCGCGTCGGGAGACGCCGCATGATGCAGTCCATGCTCAGCCCGGGCATGGCGTCCCTGGTGCTGTTCGGTGCGTTTTTCTTTTTTCTGGCCATGCGGGTGCCGGTGGCGTTCGCGCTCGGATTGGCCTGCCTGCCGGTGCTGGTGTACGAGCCGCGGCTGTCGCCGATGATGTTGTTCAACGAGACGTTCAAGTCCTACAACTCGTTCATCCTGCTGGCGGTGCCGCTGTTCCTGCTGACCGCCAACCTGATGGGAGTGGGCGGCATCACCGATCGCCTGGTGGTGTTGTCGCGCACCATGGTCGGGCGCATGCCCGGCGCACTGGCCCAGTGCAACGTGGTCCTGTCGGTGTTCTTCGCCGGCATCTCGGGCTCCAGCACCGCCGATGCCGCCAGCCAGAGCAAGATTTTCATCGACGCGCAGACCAAGGAGGGTTACGACCTGTCGTTCTCGATTGCCGTCACCGCCGTCTCGTCGACGCTGGCGGTGGTGATTCCGCCCTCGATCCTGATGGTCGTGTGGGGCGGCGTCATATCGACGTCGATCGGCGCCTTGTATCTGGCCGGTATCCTGCCCGGATTGTTGATCGCCGGCGCGCAGATGGCGACGGTGCACGTATACGCGGTGCGCCGCAAGTACCCGGTCCACCCGCGCTCGACCTTCATCGCCTTCATCTCGGCGGCGCTGCAGTCGATTCCGGCCATGATGACGCCGTTCATCATCGTCGGCGGCATCTTGCTGGGTTGGTTCACGCCGACCGAGTCGGCTGCTGTCGCGGTGCTGTATGCGTTGGCGCTGACCGCATTCGTGTACCGCGAGATGGACGTCAAGCGCCTGGTCGAAGCCTTGTCCGAGACCGGCCGACTGTCGGCGATCGCGTTGTTTTGCGTCGGTACCGCGTCGGCCTTCGGATGGTTGCTCGCGTACTACCAGATACCCAAGGCGCTGCTCGAAAATGTCACCTCGTGGGACTTGGGCATCACCGGCGTGGGCTTCTTCATCGCCGCCGTATTTCTGATCACCGGTTGTTTTCTCGATGCCATTCCGGCCATCATCATCGTCGGCGTGACGTTGCAGCCGCTGGTGCAGTCGGTCGACATGCACCCGATCCAGTTCGCGATCATCGGCATCGTCTCGCTCGCGTTCGGCCTGGTGACACCGCCGTATGGGCTGTGCCTGATGGTGGCGTGTTCGGTGGCGAAAGTGCGACTGCGTTATGCACTCAAGGACACGATGATCATGCTGATTCCGATGCTGACAGTGCTCGTCGGCATCATCCTGTGGCCCGAAATCACCTTGTTCCTGCCCAACATCATCTCGCCCGAACTTGTCAAGTGAGCCCATCATGCAAACGGCAACCGACTTCACGTTGAAAGACAAGAACGCACTGGTCATCGGTGGCACCAGCGGCATCGGCAAGGCCATTGCACGGGGTTATCTGCAGGCCGGCGCGCGGGTCGTGATTGCCGGGCGCGATGCCGGGAAACTGGCGCAGGCGCAGGCCGAACTCGGCAGTCTGGGGCCGGTCACCGGTTACCAGGCCGACGTCAGCACCGAGGAAGGGCTGCGCGGCCTGGTCGGCGTCACGCTGGCGCACATGGGCCACCTCGACGTGCTGGTCAACTGCCAGGGCATCATCATGCTCAAGCCGGCCGAGGACTTCACCACCGCCGACTGGAACGCGGTCATCGACACCGACCTGAAAAGCGTGTTTTTTGCGTGCTCCGAGGTCGGACGCCACATGCTGGGGCGCTCAAGCGGCGCCATCATCAATATCGCCTCGCTGGCGGCGCACCGCGGCTGGCCGCGCAGCGCCTTGTACGCGATTGCCAAGGCCGGCGTGCTGAGCCTGACACAGACGCTGGGCGCCGAGTGGGCTGCGCGGGGTGTACGGGTGAACGCGATCTCGCCCGGCTTCTTCATGACCGAAATCAACCAGGGCAAGATGTCACCCGAGCGCAAGGCGTTGGCGTTGGCGCGCACGCCGGCGGGGCGTTTCGGCGAGGTCGACGAACTGGTGGGGGCAGCGATCTACCTTGCCAGCCCGGCATCCGGCTTCGTGAACGGACAGAGCATCGCCGTGGACGGCGGATTCCTGGCCACCGGCCTGTAGCGGGAGAGACTCCATGCCGAGGATCGAGCCCTTGTCCGATGTGGCGGGCGCGCGCATCACCGGGCTGGATCTGTCCCGGGACATCGCGGCCGAGCAGTTCACACAGATCGAACAGGCCTTGCATGCCCACTGCTTCGTGGTGTTCCCACGCCAGACGTTGTCGCCCCGGCAGTTTGTGCAGTTCTCGACCCTCTGGGGGCGGGCAGAGCCGCATGTCATCGACACGTTTCACCACCCGCAGGACGCCAACATCCTGATCCTGTCGAACGTGCGCCGCAATGGCCAGCCGGTCGGTCTGCTCGATGCCGGCACCTATTTCCACACCGACTATTCCTATCTGACGGTGCCGGCACGTTGCACCATGTTGCATGCGATCCAGATGCCGCGTGAGCGCAGCGGCACCACGTTTGCGAACCAGACGCAGGCGTACGCTGATCTTGCGGCAGACATGCGCGCGCGTATCGACCCGATGGTGGTCCGGCACCACTACGGCAACCGCGATGACCTGAACGAACAGTCCCGCACCGTGGCATCGGTGCTCAGCGACAGCCAGAAGAAAAAGGTCGACTGGGTGCGCCATCGGCTCGTGCGGCCGCATCCGCATACCGGCGTGAAGTCGCTGTACGGCGTCTCCGGCAGCTCGTTCGGCATCGACGGCATGGACGACGCACAGGCCGTGACCTTGCTCGACGAACTCAAGGAGCATGCCACGGCACCCCGGTACCGGCACACTTATCACTACAGCATCGGCGACGTGGTGGTGTGGGACAACGCCCAGTTGCTGCACGCAGCCCCGCTGACCGACCTGACCGACGCGCGCACCTTGTGGCGCATCACGGTGAAAGAGGCCTCCTGACACGGGCGCCATGCCCGGTGCCCGGCGACGGCGACGGTGGCGGTGGCGGTGGCGGTGGCGGGCGCATCTTCAGGCTGCGACCAGACGATGGTGCCGGCGGATGTGTACCCAGGCCAGCAGCAGCGAAACCGATTGCAAGGCGGCGCAGAAATAAAACGGTGCTCCGATGCGCCAGTCGCCCTGCGGCAGGTGCGACACCACGGCCAGCAACGGTGCACCGATCATCGGCGCCAGCACCGCCATCAGGCTGCCCAGCGCGCTGATTGCGCCCAGTGTCTGACCCTGGTTGCGGCTGTCGGCGGCAGCCGAGATCATGCTGTTGACCGCCGCCGTGACTGTGCCGCCGAGCAGGTTGACGCCGATCACCGCGAACATCATCCAGCCCGCGGTGGCGGCGCCCCACAGGCCGTACGCCAGCGCGGACGACAACAGGCCCAGCACCGCCAGTTTCTGCGGGGTGAACCAGCGCAACAGGTGGCGCATCAGGAAACCCTGCACCAGCACCGAGGACACGCCGACGGCGGCCAGCGACCAGCCGTTCTCGAGTGGTCCCCAGCCGAACTTGAACGTGGTGTACAGCACCCAGGTCGTGTACAGCACGAACTGCGCCAGGCCGCTGAACGCCACCACGCCGACCAGCGGCGCGACACCTCGCAACTGGGTCAGTTTGCGCAGCGCGCTCAAAGGGTTGGCGCTGCGCCAGTCGAAGTCCTTGCGCCCGTGCGCCGGCAGGGATTCGGGCAACACGAAATATCCATACGCCAGATTGAGCATTGTCAGGCCACCGGCAACCAGGAACGGCAGCTGCAGGTCGATGGCGCCGAGCAGGCCACCCATCACCGGCCCGATGATGAAACCCACGCCCATCATCGCCCCGAGCAGGCCGAACCGGCGTGCGCGGTCGTGCGGCTCGGTGATGTCGGCGACGTAGGCATTGGCGACCGCCGCGTTGGCCTGCATGGCGCCACCCATCAGGCGTGCGGCGACCAGGACCCAGATCTGGGTTGCGAATGCGGTCAGGAAAAAGTTCACGCCCAGGCCCAGGATCCCGAACAGCAGCACCGGGCGGCGGCCATATCGGTCGGACAAGGCACCGAGCACCGGCGAGGCCAGGAAACTCGCGATGCCGAACGCGAACGCCACCACCCCGTACCAATAGGCCTGGTCGGCCGGTGACGTGCTGAACGAGCCGACCAGTGCCGGCAGCACCGGGATGATCAGGCCGATCGCGAGCATGTCGATCAGCACCGTGATCATGATGAACGGCATCGCGGCCTGGCGAGTGGAGCGCAACGAGGAGGTCGGCATGGTGGTGGGCCAAGGCACGGACGACACGCGCGCCGGCGCTGCGCGGCGTACCGACGGCGGACCTCAGTTGGCTGGATCGATCGGCTTGAGCACGGTGCCGAAGTGCTCGTGCAAGGGCTCGTGGCCCAGCGGCGGGAACTCGATCGCCGCCGTCGGCACGTCGTGTTCGGGCAGGTGGTCCAGCAGATGGCGGATCAGCGTGATGCGGCCTCGGCGCTGGTCATTGAAGTCCACCAGTGCCCAGGGCGCATGCGGCCTATGGGTGGCGCGCAGCATGGCGTCGCGGGCGCGGCCGTAGTCGGCATATTTCGAGCGCGCCTGCAGGTCGACCGGGCTGAGTTTCCAGCGCTTGAGCGGATCGGCCAGCCGATCGGCAAAGCGTTCTTCCTGCTGCGTCTGGTCCACGGTCAACCAGTATTTGAAGAGCAGGATGTCGTCATCGACCAGCAACTGCTCGAACACCGGAACCTGCTTGAGAAAGGCCTTGGCCTCGGCTTCGCTGCAATAACCCATGACCCGCTCCACGCCGGCCCGGTTGTACCAGCTGCGGTCCAGCAGCACGATTTCGCCAGCCGCCGGAAGATGCGCCGCGTAACGCTGGAAATACCACTGGCTGCGTTCGCGGTCGCTGGGTTTGGCCAGCGCCACCACCTTGCACTGGCGCGGATTGAGCGTCTCGGCAATCGCCGAGATGACGCCACCCTTGCCCGCGGTATCGCGTCCCTCGAACACGATGACCAGCCGCTTGCCAGTGTGCTGCAGCCAGCGTGCCATGTCGTTGAGCTGTAACTGTAGGGGTTCGAGCCATTCCGCGTACGCCGCCTTGCCCAGCTTGTCCGGGCTGCCTGGCTTGTCCGATTTTTTCTCTTTGGATTTCCTCATGGGCCGATCGTAACGGAGGGTGGCCGATCTGGCGCGTTTATCGCAGGTAGGCCTTGCGCACGTATTGATCGACCATGCGCTCGGTGTTGAAAAACGACCCGTTGAGCGCGATCGCATGGCGCATGACGTCGATGTAACGGTCCTGATCCCGGTAGAACATCGGCAGGATCACGGTCTCGAGCGTGTTGTACAGCGATTCGGCGTCAAATGCCTGCTCGTCGACGCCCGCACCGTTGCCGCTGCCGTTGCCGTTGCCGTTGCCGTTGCTGCCACCGATGGACCAGCCGGTCACGCCTTCGATGCAGCCCTCGATCCACCAGCCGTCCAGCACCGAGAGCTGCGGCACGCCGTTCATCGCAGCCTTCATGCCGCTGGTGCCGGAGGCTTCGAGTGGCGGCTGCGGCGTGTTCAGCCACAGATCGACGCCGCAGACCATGCGACGCGCCATCGCAATGTCGTAGTCTTCCAGGTAGACGACGTTGAGTTTGCCGCGCAAGTCGGCGATATGCGCAAAGATCTGGCGGATCAGGTCCTTGCCGCCGCCGTCGTGCGGATGTGCCTTGCCGGCGTACACGATCTGGATCGGCCCTGCGCTGGCATGCAGGGCCAGCAGTCGTTGCAGGTCGTGGAACAGCAGGTTGGCGCGTTTGTAGGTGGTCGAGCGGCGCGCGAAACCGATCGTGAAAGTGTTGGCGAACAGCTGGGCGCCAGTGCGCTGGTTGATCCAGGCCACCAGTTCCTGGCGCGCGCTCTGGTGCGCCGACCACAATTCATGGCGCGGTATGCCCAGCGCATACCGCAGGCTGGCGTTGTCCTCGCGCCAGGCGGAGATGTGCCGGTCCAGCACCGCCTGGATCGCCGGGGCGATCCAGAAGCCGGCATGTACGCCGTTGGTGATCGAGTCGATCTTGTATTGCCCGAACATCTGGCGCGAGATCTCGCCGTGGCGCTTGGCCACGCCGTTGATGTAGTGGCTGTTGTCCAGCGCCAGGTAGGTCATGTTCAGCACACCGTCCAGGCAGAATTCGACCGCGCTCTTGTCATAGGCGTGGTCGAAGTCGGTCAGCACTCGGTGCAGCAGGCTCAATGGAAATTGGTCGTGACCGGCCGGCACCGGGGTGTGGGTGGTGAACACGCACCAGGTCCTGACCGCGACCGCGATCTCGCGGTCGACCTGTTTCAGTCCACGGCGCTGCATCTCCTCGTAGCCCAGTTCGAGCACCAGCAGCGCCGCATGGCCTTCGTTCATGTGGAAACGGCGGATGGTCTCGTGGCCGAGCGCGCGCAGCATGCGCACGCCGCCGATGCCCAGGATGATCTCCTGGCATAGCCGGTATCGCTGGTCGCCGCCGTAGAGGTGGTCGGTCAGCGCGCGGTCGTCCGGTGTGTTTTCCGTCAGGTCGGCATCGAGCAGGTAGACGGGCACCACGGCGCCGCCGACGCCGTGGGTGTCGAAGCGCCAGGCGCGCAACACGACCGTGCGGCCCTCGATGCTGACGCTGACCCGCGCCGGCAGTTCGGCCAGCAGATCTTGCGGCGCCCAGGGCTGGGCTTGTTCCGTCTGTTGTCCCTGCGCATCCAGGTGCTGGCGGAAGTATCCCTTGCGGTGCGCCAGCGTCACCGCCACCATCGGCAACTCGCCGTCGGCGGCCGAGCGGATGGTGTCGCCTGCCAGCACACCAAGGCCGCCACTGTAGGTGGGGATGGTGTCGGCAAGCGCGATCTCCATCGAAAAGTACGCGATCATGTCGTCAATGGGCATGGCAATGACCTCGAGCGGCGCAAAACCGCAGCCTATGCCAGGTCCGGACGGCGGCGCTTGATACGAGTCAAGCTGATGCCGATGACGCCGATGACGCCGACCACCATGCGCAGGCCGTCAGCGAGCCCCAGTCCTGGCAGAACAGCGTCACGTCGCGCAGGTCGACGGCCTGCAGCCAGGCGTTCATCCAGTCAATCTGGTTGCCGTAGGAGTGATCGCCGCGCCGCGCCGGCTTGTCGGAGCGGCCGAAACCGACCAGGTCGGGTGCCACGACCCGCAAGCCGGCCTGCAGCAAGGGCGCAATCATGCTGCGGTACAGGAAGGACCAGGTCGGTTCACCGTGCATCAACAACACCACCGGAGCGTTGCGCGGACCCTCGTCGATATGGGCGATGCGCAGGCCGCCGACCTCGGTGTAATGCGGCGTCCAGGGGAAATCGGGCAGCTGCGCGAAACAGGCGTCGGGTGTACGCAATACCTCGGAGACGGCGGGCAGTGGGGTGGGTGTCATGGGGGCGGGAATGGCGCTCATTCCTGCCGTGTCCGGTTGCGCCGCCGCCGCCACCACCACGACACGGTGGCGGCGAGGACTGCCAGTGCAACCAGCGCGTGATACCGGTAGGCTGGAATCCAGTAGTTGTGCAGGCTGTTGATCGTGACCTGCCAGGTCGGGTTGTAACCCGCCGGCATCGGCAACACGCCGTTGGCCTTGGCATACGCCGCATAGTCGCGCTGCAGAGCTGCGAACACCTCCGGCAGCCGCTCGCGCAGGTCCTGTGTCTCACCGGGATCGGCTTCGATGTCGTACAGGTGCCACGCGCCGTCGCCGATCGGCGGCAGGTTCTTCACCAGCTTGAGCGGGCCCTTGAACACGGCGGCGTTGCCCGACAGTTCGTAGCCGATCGGTGCCTGCATCGGATGCACCGCCGTCGCCCGGCCGGTCAGCACCGGCAACAGGCTACGGCCGCTCAACGGTTCGATGGCCTGGTCTTTGTAACGTGTGCCGGGGTGCACCAGGCCCGCCAGGTCGAGCACCGTGGGCACGATGTCGTTGACATGCGTCAGGCTGGGATGAATCCGGTTCGCCGCCATGCCCGGAACGCCGGCGATGATCAGCGGTACCCGCAGGCCGCCTTCGCCGGCATGGAACTTGTAGCTGTCCAGCGGCGATGCCGACGCGCTGGCCCAGCCCGGGCCCGGAATGCCATAGCCGCCCTTGCCGCCCAGCCGGTCGATGTGCTGGCTGTATTGCGTCACCAGCCAGGGCTGGGCCTGCGCGTAGTCCGAGCCTTCCGGCCCGTTGTCGGACAGGAACAGGAACACGGTGTTGTCGTATTGGCCGCTGGCCTTGAGGTGCGCGACCAGTCGGCCCACGTGATGGTCCATCGCCTCGGCCATGGCAGCATAGACCTCCATCTGGCGCGCCTGGTAGCGCTGGTCCTTGGCGGCAAGCGCATCCCAGCGGGCATGGGTCGCCATCGTGGTGTACGGCGCGCCGCGCGGCACCAGGCCGAGTTCGGCCGCCTTGTCGCGGCGCTCGCGCCGCAGGGCATCCCAGCCGGCGTCGTAACGCCCGCGGTATTTCTCGATGAACGGCCGCGGCGCCTGCACCGGCACATGGTTGGCCTGGAATGCGACATAGGCGAAGAACGGTTTGCCGCTGCCGGCGTCGGAGGCGATGTATTCGATCGCCCGGTCGACAAAATACGCCGACGAATAGAACTCCCGTGGCATGCGCGCGGGTTGCCCGTCCTCGAACCAATCGATTTTGGCCGAGTGGGGCAGGTAACGCTTGGCGGGTTCCCAGTTGTCCGAGCCGGTGTCACCCTGCACGATGGAGCGGTCGAAGCCGCGCCGGTTCGGCAGGTTGTAGGGTTCGGAGCCGACGTTCCACTTGCCCGATGCATAGGTGCGGTAGCCGCCATCCTGCAACAGGCTGGCCATGGTGACGACGTTGCGGGTCAGCGAACCCTGGTAACCCGGCTGGCCCAGGTGGCTGCGCGGCATCGCCTCGCGCAGGTTGCCCACGCCATTGCGGTGGTTGTCCACGCCGGTGAGCAACATCGCGCGGGTCGGCGAACACGAGGCTGTCACGTGGAAGTTCGAGAACCGCATGCCGCGTTGCGCCAGTGCGTCCAGATGCGGCGTCGCGATCTCGCCGCCAAAACTGCCAACGTCGGTGAAACCCCAGTCGTCGGCCAACAACACGACGATGTTGGGACGGCCCGCGCCGGATTGCGCCAGCGCGGACATCGCCATGGCGCAGGCGCCCAGGCACAACCAGCGGCGCCACGCGGAAGGCCTTAGGTCAGGCACGCTCCTCCTCCCGCGCCTGCGCGTCAGCCAGTGGTTTCCAGTGCAGCAGGCCGAACAGCAGTGTCAGCACGATGCTGCTGGCCAGTGGCCCGCGGTACAGGCGCACGTGGCGGAAGAAGATGGCCAGTTCCGCGACATGGGCCAGCACGATCGCCAGCGCGACAAACGGCAGGGGCGCCAGCACATCGGGCAATCGCAGGCCAGCCAGCTTGCCGAGCGCGAGCAGGTAGACGAGCAGGCACGCCAGCTTGAGCCATCGGTTCATGCCGTCGCGTGCTCCTGCTGCTGCCCTGCGGCCGCGCGCCTCGCCAGCACGGCCTGCTCGATGGCCCACAACCGGTCCTGGCCCCACACGGCGGTGTCGCCAGCTCGGAACGACGGCACGCCCCACAACCCGAGCGCGAACATCGCGCCGCGGTTGGCCTCGGCCACCATCCGCCAGGCCGGGTCATGCAACGCGGCTTGCGCGTCGGACCAGGACAAGTCGGCGCGCTCGGCGATGCGCCTGAGGCCGCGGTCACTGCCGGCGTCGATACCTTCTGACCAGACGCCGCGCAGGAACGACAGCAGATAGGCCTGGCCCTGGCCGGCACGCTCGGCCAGCGGAATCAGCGCCAGTCCGCGTTCGGTGGGTTTGCCCAGGGGGTCGTTGATCCGGCCGAACGCAATGCCGCGCAGCCGTGCTTCGCGCGCGGCGTCGCGCATGATGTACAGCCGTTTTGCGCGCGGCACTGGCAGGCCGCGCATGGCCATCGGCAACACATAACGCAGCCGCACCGGCGCGCCGGTCAGTTCGCCAAGCCGGAACACCCGGGGCGCGACGATGGCGGTGTAGGGGCTGCGCAGCGACAGGAAGAAGTCGATCGCCGGTGCACCAGCCACCGGCGTGGGCTGGTCCAGGTCCGGTTCGGGCGCAAACATCGGGCCGCTGGCCGGCGCGTGTTGAGCGCCCAGCGCCTGCAGGCGGCGCTCCAGGTGGTGCAGGCGGTCCAATCCCCAGTACCACTCGCCGGCGTAATAGAGCGTCGCGCCCAGGTAGTGGCCCAGCCGCTGGCGCAGCCGAGCGGCGCCTGCGATATGGTCTTGGGTGGCGCTGGCGTCGGCGGGTGCCAGCTTGCTGCCAGGCACAGCCAGGTGATCCAGGTGATCCAGCGGCGAGGGCTGTTGCCACAACGCACGCGACAGGGGGTCCACGACGTCGGTGAAACGCCCGCTGGCGATTGCCGCCACCAGCAGTTGCTGCACCGTGACAACCGCAGCGGCAGACGGCTGCACGCTGGCGTCGTCGAAATGCAGCCGCCAGCGCCGCGCCAGCATGGCGGCGTCCCGGCGGCTGTAGGCGACCAGCTTGTCGCGCTCCGGCGCCGCGGTGTCGGCCGGCACATCGACCACATGCGGCAGCAGCGTGATGTCGTAGCGCGCAACCAGCCGCGGCAGGTGTTGCGCAACCAGCGCGCTGTAAGGGTCGTCGACCTGGTGGAAATACCACACCCGGTGCGGCTCGGCGCGGGCGCTTCGCTGGCGTTCAGCCTTCGCACGTTGCGCCAGCAGCCGTTCGTGCGAGAACAGCCGCGCGGTGATCGCAGGCATCAACAGGCTCTTGATCGACATGGCGAAGCCGGGGGCGGATGGGGGCTGCGGAAGAAACGCGGTTGCGCCCGGGGGTCGGGCAGTGCGGTTGCGCCCCGATCGGGCTGTGCAACAGCCACGGCAATTTACCATACACTTGTGTATTGTCAAGTTGCCGTGGGCTGGCCAGGTCGCCATCGTGCAGGTCGCTGCCGGTGCTGCGCAGGCCAGCACCCGATCTTGCGGTCGGATGCAGCGGGGCCGGTGAAGAATGCCGTCAACGATCGGAACCCATGCAGCAGCCGCCATGAAAACAGCGCGCAGATCCGGCAAACCCATGGAGTCGTCCCGTCTGACGCGCGACGACTGGCTGGACGCGGCGTTCGAGGCTGTGGTGGAGGGTGGTTTCGACAAGGTCCGGGTGCTGGTGCTGGCCGATGCGCTGGGGGTGACCCGGGGCAGCTTCTACTGGCATTTCGCCGACCACGCGGAACTGGTGACGGCGCTGTTGGCGCGCTGGCACGCGCGCGAGGTCGCCGCCAACCTGGCGATGTCCGTGCCCAGTTCGCCCGATGCCCGCGCCGACCTCGAAAAACTGCTGGAGAACGCGCTCGCCCACGCCGGCGCCGACCTGGAGAACATGCGTTTCGAACTCGCGCTGCGTGGATTGGGCCGGCGCGAGCCGGCGGTGGCGACGATGCTGACCGAGGTCGATGCCCAGCGCATGGCCCTTTTTACCGACAAGTTCCTGCGTTACACCGGTGACGAAACAAAGTCCGCCGAACTGGCGGTGTTGTTCTATCTGGCCATCGCCGGAAGTTACCAGGCGCTGAGCCGCCCGAAGAACCCGCCCCGGATCCGGCAGCTATTGCAGGACATCCTGGCCCGGTACCTGATCGCGCAGCAGGGACCGGGTTGACCGGGGCATGCCGCCCTGGATGATCGGGTGTTCGATGCCGAGCAGCTCGGTGATGCGGGTCTTCATGAGTTGTGTCTCCAAGGGATGGTTGCACATCGGCTGGCGCAGCGAGCTGATGGTATTGCCGTCGACTTTCAGGCGGTCGCCCGGCAACACGCCCTCGATGCTGCCGTTGCAGGTCATCCTGCGCACGACCATCGGCGGTTCAGCGTCAGCCCATGGGCCGGTTGGTGCGCGTCGGGACATTCGCGGACCTGCAGCGGCCGGATCTCATGGCCCCGGCGCCAGCAGTATGGTGCGAAACCCCAGGTGGCTGACGGCGAGGTCGTCGTCTTGCGGCTGGCGCGCGCCGGCGCGGTAACGCATGCAGTAGTTCGGCGCGCACAGGAACGAGCCGCCCTTGATCACGCGTTGCGCGGGTGCGCCCGCACGCAGCAGCGGTGCGGCTGGATCGTGGCCCGCGTCGGCCGGCGCATTGTGCGTCGGTGTCCAGCGGTCGGTGGTGAGTTCCCACACATTGCCGATCAGGTCGTGCAGCCCGTGCGGGTTGGGCGGATAACAGCCGACCGGCGCGAGCCCGATAAAACCGTCCGTGCCGGAGTTGGCGACCGGGAACAGGCCTTGCCAGGTGTTGGCGCCCTTGGGCTGGTCATGCGCGGTCGGTGCTTCGGTCTGTCCGCCACGGGCGGCCCATTCCCACTGGGCCTCGGATGGCAGGGCCCGGCCTTTCCAGCGCGCATAGGCTTGCGCGTCGGCGATCGTCACGGCGACGACCGGGAACGCGCCCCTGCCCGCGATGCTGGAGCCCGGGCCGCCCGGATGGAGCCAGTTCGCACCCGGCACGTAACGCCACCACTGCGCCAGCCGACCATTGCCGTCGCTGGCGTTGGGCATCGTGAACACGACGGCTCCGGGCAGGCGCATGTCCGGTGGCAGGCCCGGATGTAGCGCCGGGTCGACCGGCCGCTCGGCCACGGTGATGTATCCGGTGGCCTGCACGAAGGCGGCAAAGGCATCGTTGCTCACTTCGGTGCGGTCCATCCAGAAGCCCGGTACCGTCGTCATGCGCATCGGTTGCTCTTCGGGGTAGACGGTGTCGCCGAACGCAAAACTGCCAGCCGGAATCCATGCCATGCCGGGATGGGGCGCGCCGTCGCGCTCCGGTGCCGGATCGCAGTGCAGCACCGCATCGGCGCTGGCGCCGGTTGACGCTGGGCGCGACCACCACCACAGGCTGGCGCCCAGCGCGCCGATCAGGGCCAGCACAACCGTCGGCAGCCAGACACGCCACGCGTTCACACCGCGCGCCTTGGCCCGGCCGGCTTCGCAGAGCGGCAGGTCGCGCGCGGTCTGGGGACGCTGGTGCCCAAGGCCCGCGGGCACCACCAGCAGCGCCAAGTCGCGCGCGGTTTGGGGACGCTGGTGCCCAAGGCCCGCGGGCACCACCAGCAGCGGCAAGTCGCCTGCGGCCTGGGGACGGGACGGGTGCACGGCATCAGTTGAACCAGTAGGTGTATTCGTCCTGCGCGGTTTCCTTCTGGTCCAGCGTCTTGTCGATCGCCACTGGCAGTTGCAGGAACGAGGGCCACAGCGGCGGCGGCATCGCGGCGTGATGGGACACGAGCAGGGCCTGCAGGCGCGCGGCCCGGTCGGGCTGCTGCTGGGCCAGGTTGGTCTTTTCGGTCGGGTCCCGGTTCAGGTCGAATAGCCAGGTTTTCGGCGGCCGCTCGGACACGATCAGTTTCCAGCCGTCCTCCTGCACGGCGCGGTACGGGCCATCGCGCCAGAACAGGGGGCGCGGCGGCTGCGGCGGCGCGTTCGCGGCCAGAAAGGGCAGCAGGTTCACGCCGTCCACGACCCGGTCGGTCGGCACGGCGGCGCCGGCGACGGCGGCGATGGTGGGCAGGATGTCGATGTTGGACATCGGCGCAGGATAACGGCTGCCGGCCGGGATTTGCCCGGGCCAGCGGGCCATGTAGGGCACGCGCAGCCCACCTTCGAACTGCGTCAGCTTCCAGCCGCGGAACGGCCGGTTCACCTCGGGCAGCCCGATGTAGCCCGGCGCGCCGTTGTCGCTGGTGAAGATGACGATGGTGTTGTCGTCCAGCCCCTGTTCGCGCAGCGCCTGCAGCACCCGGCCCACGCTGCGGTCGACCGAACGCACCATGGCAGCGTAAACGCGGCGCGGGTGTTCGGCGATGCCCGTCACCGCGTCGTAGTCGGCCCGGCTGGCTTGCAGCGGCGTGTGCACGCCCCAGTGCGCCAGGTACAGGAAGAACGGACGGTTGCGGTTATTGCGGATGACGTTGACCGCCTCGTCGGTGAAGTAGTCGGTCAGGTATTTCGCCGGTTCGAACCAGCTGCCGTTGTTGTAGCTGACGCCGAAACGCATGTTCGGCCACAGGAACCGGTCGGCCGGATCGAAATCCTGGCGCGCGTTGACGACGTCGGGTGAGTCTTGCGGCAGGTACAGGCCGCTCTCCATGTACAGGCTCTCGGCGAAGCCCTGGGCATTGGGCCGCATCTGCGGTTGCCGCGGCGTGCCGCCCAGGTGCCACTTGCCGATATGCACGGTGTGGTAACCACGTGCCGTGAGCAGTTCGGCAATCGTGATCTCGGAACCGGGCATGCCCAGTTCGTTCAAGGGCTTCGACCCAGCAGCCTTGTCCTGGTCGACGGTAACCTGCCGCAGCCGGGTCGGGTCGTCATATAACAGCGGCGCCACCCGCGCCATCGCGCCAGGAAAGGGCGTGAACTCGACCCCGAATCGCCACGGATAACGCCCGGTCATCAGCGCGGCGCGCGACACGGTGCAGACTGCGGCGCCCGCATAACCGCGGTCGAAGTTGACGCCGTCACGGGCGATCGAGTCGATGTGCGGCGTGCCGGCGCCGTGCGCCGCATAACCACCACCGTGGGTCGACACATCGTTGTAGCCCATGTCGTCGGCCAGGATCAGGATCTGTCTCTTATACACATCTGACGCTGCCGACGAATAGAGAGGTGTAGATCTCGGTGGTCGCCGTATC
>ENA-ORBV01002625-ORBV01002625.1-microbial-mat-metagenome-genome-assembly--contig:-NODE-2625-length-37632-cov-15.890561_pt1 | contig 37632 bp, 26 predicted proteins | sample MGYA00237777_ERZ505514 | MGnify/ENA primary metagenome ERZ505514 (study PRJEB26160, sample SAMN06269048) | microbial mat metagenome | isolation source: Oligotrophic lake microbial mat | place... | reverse complement strand
GGGTGAGTGGCCTGTGGGCGCTGGGGGAGTGGGATGGTTGTGATGGTCATTCTGGCGAGTCATTCTGGCGAGGGCCGGGATGCTGCTTTTAAGGCTTCACTTGGTCTGAATTAGCTTCGAGGCAAAGTTTCGGCCACCTCAGCGGTGGCCGAGTCACTTTTCTGTGCTTCGCCACACGCCGCGCAGGAGCGCTCCGGAACGCCGAAGGCGGCCCGAAGGGCGGAGGGCAGGATGCCCGGCGTACAGAAAAGTAACCAATAGAAAGGCGATCCGAGCATCGCGCCTCGCTTCGCTCGGTCCCCTGCGCTGCTCGCTGTCAGCCGGCCGGCACCTGACTGGCGCATCCATGCGCTCAAACAAAGGTGCCTTTCCCCGTCTGCCAGCTCCGCTGCTCGGCGCGCTGAACGGGGCCCAAGGTCAAGAGCAACAGCAAAAGCGACAGCAAAAGCGACAGCGAAAGCGATAGCGAAAGCGATCGCGACAGCGAAAGCAACAGAGCCTCAATTTGGGTTCTTGCCCTTGCTGTCGGGGCGGTACGCAACTCGCCCACCCAAGCGCCACGCCAGCGCCCTCAAAACTCGGTAGGATCAGAGCGCATCTGTCTGCGGCGGGCAGCTGCAATTAAGAGGTCTGAATTCGCCGAAATCGCGCCTGCTCACCGCGATGATTGGGGGCTGGGCGATGCCGAACAGGCGAATAGGAATGTGCAGTGCAGGGCGGAGTTGTAGGAATGCTGCCGGCTGTTTGTGGGAGCGGCGGAAGCCGCGATAGGGTCGGCCGCAAGGCTGTTCCATCGCGGCTGCCGCCGCCCCGACAGAATCCAAGAACGAAACCCAAGAACGAAACCCAAGAACGAAACCCAAGAACGAAACCCAAGAACGAAATTCAAGTCAGCGCCTCATGTCACAGCCGCGAGTCGTACTCGTCTGCCAGTCATCCAACCTGCAATCTGATTGCTAGCCCCGCATCCCAAGGAGGATGCCGCCGATGGATCTGTTTCTGAGTATCGCGCTGTCGTTTCCCACCTTGATTTTCAGCGTGATGCTGTGTGTGGCGATGTTCTATTGGTTGCTGGCCATGGTCGGGCTGGTCGATCTCGACATTTTTCATATTCACATCGGCCATGGGCCGGATGTCGAAGGGATGGAGTTCGGTGGCGTCGCCGGTCTGCTTTTGAAGTTTGGCCTCGATGGCGTGCCGCTTACGTTGATATTGACGGTGGTCACCCTGTTGGCTTGGCTGATCAGCTACTTCGCTGGTTTCTTCCTGTTGCGTCATATGCCGTGGGACCTGTTGCGCTATGGGCTTGGTGCGGGGGTGATGGTGTTGGCGGTGGTCATCGCCTTGCCTTTCGCTGGCCTGCTGCTGCGACCGTTCCGGGGTTTGTTTGCCAAGGTCAAACCGACCGACAGCGTGTCGTTGCTGAGCGAAGTCGCGGTGGTACGTAGCCCGGTGGTGACGCTGCAACAAGGTAGCGCCGAGCTCAAGGATGGCGGTGCCGGATTGATCCTGCAGGTGCGTGCCGAGCCGGGCCGGTTTGTGCGCGGTGATCGCGTGGTGTTGATCGAGTATCTAAGCGAGGCCAACGCCTATCGGGTGATTGCAGATGGTGGCGGGCCAAGCGGCACCAAGGCAGAGTCGCCGCGTACGCTCTGAACTGCCTGCATGCTCGCAAGATTGAGTTTCAACTTCGTTTTACTCCAGGAGTGGTGGCTATGAATTACGCCGTGCTGATCCCCTTTTTGATCGGCTTTGTCGTCGTCGTTGTACTGGTTTTCGGCCTGTTCGGGCTGTTCAAAGCCTTCTACATCAAGGTGCCGCAAGGCACTGCGCTGATCGTCAACGACCTCTCACCGATGCCCAAAGTGCACTTCACCGGCGCACTGGTGTATCCGGTGATCTACAAAAAGGAGTTCATGAAGATCTCCTTGATCACGCTTGAAGTAGACCGGCGTGGCAAGGATGGCTTGATCTGCAAGGACAACATGCGTGCCGACATCACCGTCGCCTTCTACCTGCGGGTCAACGAGACCCAGCAGGACGTGCTCAAGGTGGCCAAGGCCATCGGTGTGGATCGGGCGTCCGAGCGTTCGGCGGTGGACGAACTCTTCAATGCGAAGTTCTCCGAGGCCTTGAAGACGGTGGGCAAGAAGATCGACTTCGTGAATCTGTTCGAAAACCGGCAGGAGTTCCGCGACCGCATCGTTGAGGTGATCGGTAACGACTTGAACGGCTACGTGCTGGAAGACGTAGCGATTGACTACCTTGAGCAGACGCCGAAGTCTTCGCTTGATCCGAGCAACATTCTCGATGCCGAAGGCATCCGCAAGATCACCGAGCTGACCGCGCGGCAGAATGTCATCACCAACGAACTCGAGCGCAATGAAGAGTTGGCGATCACCAAGAAAAACGTCGAGACCAAAGAAGCACTGTTGGCACTGGCGCGACAACAATCCGATGCCGAAGCCAAGCAGAAGCGTGAGATCGCAACCATCCAGGCGCGCGAGTCAGCGGAGACGCTGAAAGTGCAGGAGGAAGAGCGGCTGAAATCCGAGCAGGCGCGCATTTCGGTGCAGGAGACGCTGGATATTCGCGAGCAGAATCATCAGCGCGAAGTCGAAGTGGCGCAGCAGAATCGGCAGCGTGCCGTGGTCATCGAAATCGAGAAAGTTGCGCGCGCCAAAGCACTGGAAATTGTCTCTCGCGAGCGCGAAGTCGAGTTGCAAGAGATCGAGAAAGAAAAGGCGCTGGAAGTGCAGCGCAAGGAAATCGCCAACATCATTCGCGACCGCATTTCGGTTGAAAAGACGGTGGCGCAGGAAGAGGAGCGAATCAAGGAAGTGCGCGCCGTCTCCGAGGCCGACCGCAACAAGCAGGTCGCCATCTTGAATGCGCAAGCCGCGGCTGAAGAAGACCTGGTGCGTCAGGTCAAACAAGCCGAAGCCGATGAGACCCGCTCAAAGCACAAGGCGACCGAGTTGACGGTCACCGCACAAGCGCAGTTGGAAGCGGCTGGCAAACAATCGGAAGCGAAAAAGAAGCTGGCCGAAGGCATCGAAGCCGAGCGCGCGGCGCCGGGCTTGGCGGATGCGCGGGTGCGCGAAGTGACCGCCGCCGCGATGGAAAAAGAAGGCATGGCCGAGGCCAGAGTGTCGGCGGAAAAGCTGATCGCACAGGCGCGTGGCGAACAGGAGCAAGGCTTCGCGCATGCCCGCGTCATCGAAGCTCAAGCCGAGGCCAATCAGAAACAGGGAATGGCCGAGGCCAGGGTGTTGGAAGAAAAGCTTGGCGCGCAGGCGCGTGGCGACGAGCATCTGGCCAATGCCAAGGCGATGGCGACGCGCGAAGTTGGCGGCGCCGAGGCCGGCGTACTGCTGCAGAAGTACGAGTCGGAAGCACAGGGCCTGACCAAGAAGTTTGCCGCCCTGGACGCCTTGAGCGACGGCGCCCGTGCCCACGAAGAGTTCCGCATGCAGCTGGAGAAGAGCTTCGAGCAGGCCATGGCCGGGATTGCAGCGAACAAAGACATCGCTCGCGAGCAAGCCGACGTGCTGGCTGCAGCGCTGTCGAAGGCGAAGGTCGATATCGTCGGTGGCAGCGGCGAGTTTTTTGAGTCGTTTGCGAAAGCCTTGTCGGTGGGTAAAGCCATTGAAGGCGTGGCCGGCAAGAGCCCGATCGTGCAGGACTTGCTGGCGAAGTTTTTGGGGGCAAAGAGCAAGGAAGCGGGCGTGGATGAGGCCTGAATGGGCGTTACGGCCGGGCGCACCCTCACCCCAACCCGTCTCCCGAGGCGAGAGGGGCTGCAAAGCGGGGAGCGTGGCCTGCTGTTAGCCCCTCTCCCCTCGGGAGAGGGCTTGGGGTGAGGGTACGTCCTCGCGCGAATCCCGATCTAAGCCAAGAGCAGCCGAACAGGAACCCATGACCACCATCCAACCATCCACCACCGACCAAGCAGTCGCCGAAGGCGGCGCCTATGAAGTGTTGCGAAAACGGCTGCTTGAACAAGGCGGGCGGTTGCGTGGCATTGCCGAGCAACTTAACGCGCAGCGGCTTGCCGAGTTCGGCAGCAGCCAAATGGCGGCGATTGGGCGTTTGCGGGTGCGCACTGAGAACAACTGTGTGCCGCGCGATCTGGTCCAGGTCGGGGACTGTTTGTTGTTCGGCTACAACGTGTTCATTGGACTCAAGCGCGAGACCCTGATCGAGGATGTGTTCGCGCTGTATCGCCTGATCGATGGTGCCGATGGCTATGACGTGGAGCCGGTTGCGTTGGCGGGCAGTTTTCTGACCACCGACAGCTTCGTGCAGGACTTTCGCGAGCTTTACGCCTATTACAAGAACACGCGCTTGTTGCAACTGGTGCGGCGCGATGATGCCTTGCTCGCGGCGTTTCAGATCGGTGAGCGGGTCACCGACGTGCGTGTGTTTCGCTGGAGCATCGCGCCGGATGGCACGCTGCGCTACATCGACAATCGCGGCGAGCGCGATATCGCTCTGCCGCCGGCGTATGACTTCGAGTGGATTCGCGCGACCCGTGAAAACGTCATCGAAGGCCGTCATCCACACCTGAATATTCTCGATCAGGTGTTCGTCGAGACCATCGGCGGCGACCTCACGGTAAAGGTTGAGAACAACACCGAGGACGGCCTCGGTATCTACCGCGAGCCGGTCAACGATCAGACCCAATCGTTGGACGACGCCACGCTCGATTACGCCCGCGTCGGCAGTCTGGTGTTGCTGCGCATCCAGCCGTATCGCGAAGAGCAGTGGCGCTACCTCGCCTTCAATACATTGACCCGCAGCGTGCTGCGAATTGATGCCATCGGCCAAGCCTGCGTGCAGTTGCCGGAAGACCACGGCATTGTTTTTCCCGGTGGCTATTTACTGCAAAACGGCGAGTACAAGACCTTTGAGCGACCGATGGACGGCATGCGTTTCAAGCGCCTGCTGCGGTCGCCCAACGGTGAGGACGTGCTGTACGTCTTCTATGAGGAAATCGAAGGCCGCTGCGCGCTGTTTACCTACAACCTGATCGAACGGCGGCTGCAAGCGCCGATCTTTGCTCACGGCTACTCGCGCCACGAAGACGGGCGCATGGTTATCTTTTCTGCCGACAGCGACGAGCCCACCCGCGTACATCCGATGCAGGTGTGGCAGACGCCGTTCTACAGCGAAGTGTTCGCCGCCAGCCGACCGACCGGCAGCAGCTTCATGGGCAAGATCGGCAATGCCGAACTGGTCCGCGGCATTTCCGACTTGCTGCTGCTCAGCCGTGAAATCGATGCCGAACAGGTGTCGATGCAGCGCTACGAAAAGCTTGCCCACAGCGCGCGCCGCCTGTTCGATCTGCACCACTGGTTGAGTGACGCCAGCTGCGGCGACATTGCCCCGCTGCTGCGCGACATCGCTGCCAGCGGCGAAGCGGTATTGGACGAGTTCGAGAAGGTCGAAAGTATCCGCCGACAGTCGGTGCGCGCCTTGGCTGAGGCGCACACCCGCCAAAAGGCTCTGCTGGAGCGCGCCCAGCCGGACCGCTTTGAACGCATCGAGGAGTACGTCGACGCGCTCAATGCGTTGACCGCCGAGCGCGGGCATCTGCTGACCATTCGGGACTACCGCTACATCGATGTCGCCGCCATTGATGCGCTGGAATCGGCGGTGCAGTTGGCGCATCGCCAAGTCTCTGCGGCGACCGCGACCTATCTCGCGGGTGAGCACGCGCTACTGCCGTTGAATGTGCAGTTACGGGCGTTGGATGCACAGGCGCAAGCCGCTGCGGGCGTCAGCCAATTGGCGGGTCCGTTGGCCGAGCTTGCCGCGATGGCCGCCAATCTGGACATGCTGTCGGCGCTGATGGCCGGCCTGCAGATCGACGATGCGGCTCAGCGCACAGCGATTGTGGAGGCGATTTCCGAGCTGTATGCGCGCCTGAATCAAGCGCGTGCACGTGGCGAACAGCGCCGCAAGTCCCTTGGCTCGAGCGAAGCTGTCGCCCAGTTTGCGGCGCAGTTCAGCTTGTTTGGACAAAGTCTGACTAGCGCGCTGGGGCTGGCCAGCGATCCTGAGCGCTGCGACGAGCAGTTAGCGCGGATTCTGGTCCAGTTGGAAACCCTGGAGAGCCAGTTCGGCGAGCACGAGCAGTTTCTCAACGACATTCAAGGCAAACGCGAGGAGGCGCTGGAAGCGTTTGAAGCGCACAAGCAGACCTTGCTGGATGAGCGGCAGCGCAAAGCTCAAGGCGTGCAGGACGCGGCGCTGAGAATTCTGGATGGTTTGGGTCGACGCACCGCGCGGCTTAGCAACGCGGATGAGCTGAATGCGTTCTTCGCCGGTGATCCGCTGATCCTCAAGTTGCGTGAGCTGATAGCGCGATTGCGCAGTCTGCACGACAGCGTCAAGGCCGAGAGTGTGGAAGCGCGGCTGAAAGGCGCGCGCGATCAAGCGGTGCGTTCGCTGCGCGACAAAACCGAGCTTTTTGAGGGTGACGGCACGGTCATAAAGCTCGGTCCGCGACATCGCTTCAGCGTCAACACCCAGGAGCTTGATCTCACCCTGATTCCGCGCGATGAGCATCTGTGTCTGCACCTGACCGGTACCGGCTATTTCGAGCCACTCGAACAGCCCGAACTTGACGCGCTGCGACCGTATTGGTCGCTCAGTCTGGAGTCCGAATCCGAGCAGCTGTATCGCGCTGAGTATCTCGCCGCTGCCGTGATTGAAGCCGCTCAATCCGGACGCGACGGCCTCACTCTGGAAAGTCTGCGACAGCAGCTCAGCGAGCCTGGGAATCTGGCACGAACGCTGCGCGAGTTTGCCGCGCCGCGTTACCGCGAAGGCTATGAGAAGGGCATCCACGATCACGATGCGGGTTTGATCCTGAGTGCGTGGATGCCGCTACAGGAGAGCGCCGGTACCTTGGTGCATGCGCCTGAGGCGCGAGCGCTGGGCGTGGTCGCGTGGTCGCAGCTGCAAGCAGACAGCGATGCGGCGTTGTGGCCACAGCGCGCGCGTCAAGCACGGCAGATGCGTGAGCTGTTTGCGTCGGAGGCAGGCCAGGCCGCGTTGGCGCTGGAAGTCAGCACACGTCTGCAGGCATTCAGCGAGGCACAGCAATTGCCACAGTGGCAGGCATTGGCCCCGGCCGCAGCGGCTTATCTGCTCGACGAGCTGGCGGCGGAGCATCCGCAGTTTGTGTTCAGCAAATACGCACGCGATTTGACGTTCCAATTGCGTCTGCAACTGAGCGCGGGTCATCGCTGGGAGGCGTTGCAGGGCACCTTGGAGCAGTTGGGCAATCGTCTGGGTGCGCGGGTGGCGTTGTTGCTGCAATGGTTGCGCGCCTTGGTCAGCCATCCGGTGGCAGCCAATCCGAGCGCCGAGCTTGAGCCTTACTTGGCCGAGGCGGCAGCGATGTTGCTGGTGGGGCAAAGCGTGCCTTCGCGCGTCAGCGAAGTGGATCTGCGTTTGCGCGTCAGCGGTTTGTTGGGTCAACACGCGCGTATCAGCGACGGCGTGCTCACGTTTGCAGTGGACGAGTTCAAGCAGCGCTTGCAGCAGCATCAGCAGGTGTTCCTGCCTGGCTTACGACGTTTTCAAGCCTTGCGCCAGCGGGTGGTGGAAGACGCGCGGCATGGATTGCGGATCGCCGAGTTCAAGCCGCGGCCGCTCAGCTCGTTCGTCCGCAATCGGCTGATCAATGACGTCTATCTGGCGATCATTGGTGACAACCTCGCCAAGCAGATGGGTACCGTCGGTGAGGGCAGGCGATCCGATCTGATGGGCCTGTTGATGCTGATTTCGCCGCCTGGCTACGGCAAGACCACGCTGATGGAATACATCGCCCATCGGCTGGGCCTGATCTTCATGAAGATCAATGGTCCCGCGCTGGGCCATGAAGTGCGTTCGCTGGATCCCGAGAAGGCGCCGGATGCGACATCCAGACAAGAGCTGGAGAAACTCAATCTGGCCCTGGAGATGGGCAACAACGTGATGCTGTACGTCGATGACATCCAGCACACGCATCCGGAGTTTTTGCAGAAGTTCATTTCGCTGTGCGACGGCACGCGCCGCATCGAGGGTGTTTGGCGCGGCCGCACGCAAACCTACGACATGCGGGGCAAGAAGTTCTGCGTGGTGATGGCGGGCAATCCGTATACCGAATCCGGCGACGTGTTCCGTATCCCTGACATGCTCGCCAACCGCGCCGATGTCTACAACCTGGGCGATACGCTGGGCGGCATGCAGGACGCGTTCCTGCTTAGCTATGTCGAAAACGCGATGACCTCGAACGCGTTGCTGGCGCCGCTGGCCACCCGCGACATGGCGGATCTGTATCGCCTGGTCGACAAAGCGCAAGGTCGCGACTTTTCCGCCAACAGTCTGAGCCATAGCTACAGCGGTGCGGAGATCAATGAAATCGTGGCGGTGCTGCAACGCATGATCGAGGCGCGTGACCTGGTGTTCCGGGTCAATCAGCAGTACATCGCCAGTGCCGCGCAAGCCGATGCTTATCGCAGCGAACCGCCGTTCAAGCTGCAGGGCAGCTATCGCAACATGAACAAGCTGGCGGAGAAGATGACCGCGGTCATGAATGCCGCCGAGCTTGCACAGTTGTTGCACGATCACTACATCGGCGAATCGCAGTTGCTCACCACCGGCGCGGAAGAAAACCTGCTCAAGCTGGGTGAATTGCGCGGTAGCCTGACGCCGGTGCAAAGCGAACGCTGGACGCAGATCAAGCGCGACTTTGCGCGCAACAAATCGATTGGCGGCGCGGATGCAGACACCGGCAGCCGTGTGGTTGCGCAATTGCGTGATCTGGTGGAAGGCGTGCAGGCGCTGCGGGCGAAATCGACGGAGACGCCATCTGATCCCGCAGCCGCTGCACCGTGGCCGGCGTTGCAAGACCTGTTGGAGCGCCTGCTCAGCGAGATGACGATGTCACGCACCTTTGGGCGCGACACCGCCAGCGAAGGCGCGATGTGGTTGGGTGGTTTGCGCAATGCCTTGGAACTGGGTTTCAAGCCACTGGTGGCGAGCCTGCAGCAGCGCGCCGGGCAGTCAGCCGAGCAGCAACACACGTTGTTGCAGATCGGAGAACGCTTGGCCGCGCTGCTCGCCGAAATCCCGCGGCCTCCGCGGCGGATTGTCGACAAGCCAGCGGCAGCGGGCTGACGTAGCGGCGTCAGCATGCACACGGCCGGGTTCATCGTCTGCTAAGGTTCGCGGCGATTTCTTCGTTACCGGAAACCCACGATGCCTCGTTCGCTGCCCATTCGCTTTGCCGTAAGCCTGCTTGCATTTGCCATTTCAACGTCGCTGTTTGCCGGCGAGCCAGCCTTGAATCTGGCCCCTGCGCAGGCGGGCCAGCCGCTCGAAATCGCGCAGCGTTACTACCGCGAGCATGCCGCCGACTATGCGCTGAGCAGTGAAGACATCAAGCATCGAGTCAGTGATGTGGTGGCCACCAAACACAACGGCCTGACTCACGTCTACTTGCAACAGACCATCGACGGCATCCCGGTCGATGGCGCGGTCAGCACCATCAACGTGCGCGCTGACGGCAGCATCTTGAGCCTTGCCGATACCTTTGTTGCGACCGCCAAAGGCCGCGCCAACAGCGCCACGCCCGCCCTGAGCGCCGATGTCGCGCTGTCGGTGGCGGCGGGCTATCTCAACATCCGCTTCGCCACGCAGCCACGAGTCGTCGGTGGCACCGGCGGTGCCGAACGGCACACGGTCTTTGCCGCCGCAGAATTGTCGGCAGCGCAGATTCCCGCTTCGTTGCTATACGTCAAAGTCGGCGATACGTTGCGCCTGACGTGGAACCTGGTCATTGATCGCATGGCCACTGAGAGCTTTTTTGGGGAGATGCGAGTCGATGCCGAGACCGGCGACTTGCTCGACATCGCAAGCTACGTCGCCCATGCGAATGCGGGACATGCGGGCGAAGGAGATGCGCGAAAAGCTCAGCCGCGGCCCAAGGGTCAACCGTTGGGCTACAGCGCCAGTTATCGGGTTGTACCGTTTCCGCTCGAAAGCCCCACCCATCCGAACGCGGCCTTTGCCAATGTGGTCGATCCGCACCGCGCCGACGCATCGCCGCGTGGCTGGCAAGACACGCGTGCCTTGGGCTCGGTCGGCTTTGAGTTTGCCGACACCTCGGGCAACAACGTCGTGGCGCGCGCAGATTTGTTGTCAAACAACTCAGCCAACAACTTCCGCGCCCCGGCGACAGTCAACGGCAATGCGCTGACCTTTGGCCACGTGTTTGATCCCAACGCCCCGCCGAGTACCGGCAACAACACGCCGGCGCTCGGCAATACGCCGGCGGCCTTGGTGAGTCTGTTCTACTGGAACAACATCATCCATGACGTGCTCTGGGCTTACGGTTTCGACGAGCCGGCTGGCAACTTCCAGGTCAACAACTTCGCCCGCGGTGGCGTTGGCAATGACGCTGTCAATGCGGATGCCTTGGACGGCACCGAGTTGCCGACGCCGAACACCAACAACGCCAACTTTGGTACGCCGGCCGATGGTGGTGCGCCGCGCATGCAGATGTTCCGCTGGTTGGGGCCAATGGGTGTTTCGGTGACCGCGCCGTACCAGGCGACCTATGAAGCCTTCCGTGCCGGCTTTGGTGCCCCGGTCAATGCCCCGTTTCCCGGCAATTTTGTGCAGGTGAACGACGGTGGTCCCAATGGCGGCCGTGAAGCCTGCTTGCCGTTGCTGAATGGCGCGCAGATCGCTGGCAACATCGCGGTCATCCGTCGTGGCACCTGCGAATTTGGCAGCAAGTCGCTGCGCGCGCAGCAAGCCGGCGCGATCGGCGTGGTGCTGTTCAACAATCAAGGTGGAGATACCTTGCTCAGCCCCGGTGCTGGCGCAGACGGTGCGCAGGTGACCATTCCGGTGGCCCTGATCAGTGAAAACAACGGCAACGTGCTTTCAGCCGCACTGACCATCGGCGCGGCTGCAGGCAGCTTGCTGCCACCGGCCGCCGTCGGCGCAGACCGCGACAGCGATTTCGATGCCGGCATCATTGCCCACGAATATGGCCATGGCTTGTCCAACCGCTTGACCGGCGGACCCGCACAAGCGACCTGCCTGAACAACGAAGAACAAGTTGGCGAAGGCTGGTCGGACTACATCGGTTTGATGATGACCTTGAACGGCAACGATTGCGCATCGCCTCGCGGCACTGGCACCTACGCGTCGTTCCAACTGCCGACCGGGCCGGGCATTCGCCGCTTCCCGTACTCGAGCAATCGGGCGATCAATCCATTCACCTTCCGCGATGTGGCCGACCCGGCACAAAGCGTTCCGCATGGCGTGGGCTCGGTGTGGGCCACCACTATTTGGGACATGACCTGCGACCTGATCACTGCGCGCGGCTTTGACCCTGACCGGGTCACCGGCACTGGCGGCAACAACATCGCCTTTCAGTTGGTGGTCGATGGCATGAAGCTGCAACCCTGTCGCCCGAGCATCGTGCAAGCGCGCGACGCCATCATTGCCGCAGACGTCGCCAATAACGCCGCAGCGGAACGTTGCACCATTTGGCGTGCGTTCGGTCGTCGTGGCATGGGCCTGTCGGCCAGCAGCGGCTTGAACACCAGTCGTTCGGATCAAGTCGAAGCCTTTGATGTGCCAGCCGACTGCGCCCAGTTCAGCGTCGGCTCGGCGCTGCAAGGCGCGGGCACCGGCACGGTGACACCGGCGACAGCGCAGGCGGTGGCCGGGCAGACCTTGCTGCCGTTTACCTTTACGCCGACTGGCCAGTCGCGTTTGACCACAGTCACCGGCTGCGGTGGCACCTTGACCGGCACCCGCTACGTCACCGGGCCAGTCGCCAGCAACTGCACGGTGACCGCCACGTTTGAGTCTGCGGTTCCTGCGATTTTTGCCAACGGCTTTGGTAACTGATCATCGCTGGCGAGCCAGCGTCGGCAGTGATGCCGCCGCTGGCTTCGCAAAAGCCTATTGGGAAATTGTGGCGTCTCGGCTAGGCTAGCCCGTCACAACCGGTGGCGGTCAATAAGGCAGATATGGTCAAGGCTCCGATCACGTTATCCAACCTTGACTCGCTGGGTGCCACTGATCGCCTGCGCAAGCTGGACCCATTGTCAGCCGCCGCCGCACTCGCGGAGATGCCGGTAGGGCGTGCCGCCAGCATTCTCGCGGCAATGCCGGCGGATTTGCGCGAACAGATCATCGCGGTCGCGCCCGCTGGCACCGATTGGGGTGACGCCCAGCGTTATCCTGCGGGCAGTGTCGGACGCTTGCTGGAGGAGCCTCCAGCCGTTTTCCTAAGTGGCACCACGGTGCACGATGCAGTGGAAGAGCTGCGCGCCATCGTGACTCGCCGCATGGTCGTGTACCTGTTCGTGGTCGACAGCAAGGATCGTTTGCTTGGCGTGGTCGCTTTCCGCGAAATGCTGTACGCCTCGCGCACTGCCACCCTCGATGACGTGATGTTGCTCAACCCGTTTTTTCTGCGACCGCAGCAGACGATGGTGGAAGCCATGCGCGACGTGGTGACTCGACACTTTCCGGTGTATCCGGTGTGCGAGGCAGACGGCGTATTGGTGGGCCAAGTGCGCGGGCAGGTGTTGTTCGAACAGCAAGCCTTCGACATTTCAGCCCAAGCCGGCAGCATGGTCGGTGTCGAGAAAGAAGAGCGCCTGTCGACGCCATGGCAGCGCTGCCTGCGTTATCGCCATCCGTGGTTGCAGATCAACCTGCTAACGGTGTTTGTTGCGGCCGGCGTGGTTGGCGTGTTTCAAAACACGTTGGATCAGATCGTGGTGCTGGCGATCTTTCTGCCCGTGCTAGCCGGTCAGGCCGGAAACCTCGGCGCACAGGCGCTGGCGGTAACGATTCGCGGCATGACGCTGGGCGAATTGAACCGCACCTCCCTGGTTCGCTTGGCCATGAAAGAGGGGTGGATGGGACTGGTGAATGGCATTATCACCGGCGCTTTGGCAGGTGCAGCCATGTACTACGTCGCGCAATCGCAAGGCATCGCCAATCCTGGCCTGTTGGCGCTCGCGGTGATGCTGGCGATGACCATCAGTTGCCTGCTCTCGGGCATCTCGGGCTGTCTGATTCCGGTGATGTTGAAGCGCCTGGGCGCGGATCCCGCGACCGCTTCTTCGATACTGCTGACTACCGGCACCGATGTTTTCAGCATGGGCATCTTTCTGGGCCTCGCCACCTGGATGGTGCTGTAGCGCAGCATGATCTTTGCCTGCCACACCGGTTAGCATTCGCGTATTGCATCGCCTGCGAATCGGCGACTACGAATGAGGGGAGGGAGAGGCCCGCTCCAGGCAACTGGGGCGGGTTTTCTTTTTTGTGGTCGTCGCATTCGCGGCGGGCAAATTGGCAAAGAGGCGCATGCCACAATCCGCCGATGCCGCCGCCCTCGCCACCGCTCGCTGAGTTACTGCAAAAGCGGCGCGACAGCTTGCGTGAAGCGGGCATTGCAGCCGCCGATATCGATCCGCTCGAAGCGCTGCTGTTGGCTTCCGACTACGCATTTGAGCGCCTGCGCCGACAGCCCGGTCTGGCGGCAGAGTTGAGCGCTGAGCTGAGCGCAGGGTTGAGCGCAGACACGCCAACGCTGGCACTGCCCGCCGACCGCGAAGCCGAGTGGCCGGACTTGCTGCGTCGCTATCGACACCGCTGCAGTCTGCGTCTGATCGCGCAGGATTTGCGCACTGATGCAAGCCTGCAAGCCACCTTGGCCGAGAGCACTCGCCTCGCTGATCACTGCACCGAGGTTGCGCTGGCGGCGATTGAAGCGCAACTCATCGCACGCCATGGTCAACCGCGCGACGGTAATGGCGAGGTGCAGCGGTTGGTGGTGTTCGCACTAGGCAAGCTGGGCGGCAGTGAACTCAATTTCAGCTCCGATATCGACCTCGTGTTTGCCTACCCACAGGCTGGCAGCAGCGATGGTGCGCGACCGCTGGATAACGAAACCTGGTTTCTGCGCGCTGGTCAGAAACTCATTGGCCTGCTCGGTGACACCACCGCCGAGGGTTTTGGCTTTCGCGTCGATATGCGCCTGCGGCCCTTTGGCAGCGCGGGTCGGCTGGCGCTGTCGTTCACTGCGATGGAGCATTACTTTCAGCGTGAAGGCCGCGACTGGGAACGCTACGCCTGGGTCAAGGCGCGTCCCATCGCTGGTGATATTGCCGCTGGCGAGCAGTTGCTCGACACCTTGCGGCCCTTCGTGTATCGCCGCTATCTCGACTTCACCGCGTTTGCCGGCCTGCGCGAGATGAAGGCGATGATCGAGGCCGATGTGCAGCGTCGCGATTTGGCCGAGCATCTCAAGTTGGGGCCGGGTGGCATTCGCGAGATCGAGTTTGTCGTGCAATTGCAGCAACTGATTCGCGGTGGTCGTGAGCTTGCTCTGCGCGCGCGCGGCCTGTTGCCGGCGCTGGCTGCATTGGAGTCCGCGGGTCACATCGAAGCGGCGAGCGCTAAGCGATTGCGGATCGCGTATTGCTTCTTGCGACGGTTGGAGAATCGCCTGCAGATGCTGCGCGACGAGCAGGTGCACTGCCTGCCCGAGGACAGCCTGAGTCGCGAACGTCTAGCGCTATCTTTGGGCTTCCTGGATTGGGACGCGCTGTATGCGGCCCTGCAAGCACAAAGGCGCGTTGTCAGCGAAGAGTTCGACCGCGTGTTTGCAGCGCGCACACAAATGGAGGTGGGCGAGAACGCGGCGTTTGCAAGCTACTGGCGACAGATTGAAAACGATCCCAACGGCAACGCTTTGGCACTCGCCGGGATGGCCGATGCAGCCACTGTGCACGGCGCGCTGCGCAGCTTCGTCGCCGCCAGTGGTGTGCGTGCACTGTCGGCGCGCGGTCGTGCGCGCTTGGACCGCTTGCTGCCACCGTTGCTCGCGGCAAGCGCGCGTAGTCGGCAGCCTGCGATCACTCTGAATCGACTATTGCGTTTGCTGCATTCGGTGCTCGGCCGCAGCAGTTATTTGGCGCTGTTGGAGGAACAGCCAGCCGCGCGCGTGCGCCTGATCGACGTGATGGCGCGCAGTGCGCTGCTTGCCGAACGTTTGGCTGAGCATCCGCTGCTGTTGGACGATCTGCTCGATAGTCGGGCGGCGCAAGCGCTGCTGGATCGAGATGCGATGCGCGATGCGTGGCAGGTGGCCGCGTCCGCGCTGCCGGTCGAGGATGTCGAGCTGCGTCTGCAGGCGCTCAATGAATTGCGCCAAAGTCTCGCATTTCGAATTGCCCGCGAGGCCTTGTTCGAGCGGCAGTCGGCCATCAAGAGCGCCACCCAGTTGGCCTATCTGGCAGATGTGGTGCTGCAGGCGCTGCTCGACATCGCTCTGAGCGACCTGCAACGCAGCCACGGCAAGTTGCTCGTTGCAGGTACGCATGCCGGCATCGCCATCATCGGCTACGGCAGTTTGGGCGGCACCGAGTTGGGGTTCGGCTCGGACCTGGACCTGGTGTTCCTGTTTGACGGCGAGGCGAGCATCGCTGACAGCAACGGCGCGCGACCGTTGGAGTCAATGCGCTTTCAACTGCGGGTGGTCCAGAAACTGTTGGCCTTGCTGGCGACCCAGACATCCGCCGGGCGCTTGTATGAGGCCGACCTGCGGCTGCGTCCGGACGGCGGCAAGGGCATGTTGTTGTGCAGTCTGCGGCGGTTTGCGGAGTATCAGATTGGCGAAGCCTGGGCATGGGAGCATCAGGCTCTGGTGCGGGCACGCTTCGTGGCCGGTGATACGACGCTGGGCGCCCGTTTTGAAGCGATTCGTGCCGACGTTCTGGCGCGCGCGCGCGCGCGCGGCGCGGTGTGCGCGGCAACGTCGGCGATGCGCACACGCATGCGGTGTGAGCTCGACCGCTCGCGGGTTGATGCTTTCGATTTGAAACAAGGCGAAGGTGGTTTGGTTGATCTGGAATTTTTGCTGCAGGCGATGGTGTTGGCGCATGCCCATACGCAGCCAGGGTTGCTGCAAGCACGGAACACGCCAGGCTTGATCGACGCATTGGCGTCAGTGGCCATATTCGACAACGGACTGGCGCAGCGACTCAGTGACGCGCATGCCTGCCTATTGGCGGCGTCATTGGAGTGCACGCTGGACGGTCGACCTCGGCTTGCTGAAATGACGGTGGCGTTGGGCGCTGCCCGCTCCACCATTAGCGAAGCTTGGCGGGCTTGCATTGCAGACTGCGTCAGCACAAACGTTGTCGAGTAGCGAGCAGCAAGTTCCTCGATTGTTATTGACCGTGCGAGCACTCGATCAGTTTGCACATTGAGCGGGCATAATCGCGGCCCTCGCCAACGTCGTCTGACGTAGCGCGCTCTTCAATTTAAAGGTCGAGAGCCATGCTCACTCTGCTGGTCGTTGTGTTCGTCCTGGCCTACGCGGCGATTGCATTTGAGCATCATCTCAAGGTCAACAAGTCTGCGTCCGCATTGGTCGGCGCCGGGCTCCTGTGGACGATTTACGCAGCGCTCGGTGCTGACAGTGACGTAGTTGGTGAGGGACTTGCCGATCAGTGGCGAGCACCGCGCAAATCGTTTTCTTCTTGATTGGCGCGATGACGATTGTCGAAGTCATCGACGCGCACAATGGCTTTGCGGTCATTACCTCAAGAATCAAGACCACGCGACTTTCCAAGCTGCTGTGGATGGTGGGCGTAGTGACTTTTTCCTGAGTGCCATCCTCGACAACCTGACGACCACCATCGTCATGGTTTCGTTGATGAAAAAGTTGCTGGATCGGCGCGAAGACCGGCTCTTCTTTGCCGGCATTGTCGTCATTGCAGCCAATGCCGGCGGTGCGTGGACGCCGATTGGCGACGTCACCACCACCATGCTCTGGATCGGCGGTCAGATCACCACGCTTGCGATCATGCAGGGCCTGATCCTGCCGTCGCTGGTAGCCATGATTGTGCCCTTGGCCGTCACCAGTTTTGTGCTGCGCGATCAGCCTGTGATTGCACCGCCGCTTGCGAGTTCAGACAAGGCCCTAGTCACCTCGAGTTTCGAACGCGATCTGATGTTTTTCCTTGGCCTTGGGATACTCGTCGCAGTACCGGTTTTCAAGACGTTGACCCACCTGCCGCCGTTCCTCGGCATCTTGTTTGGATTAGGAATCCTTTGGCTGGTGGGCGATTTGCTGCACCGTAACAAGCCGCAAGACGAGCGCGAATCGCTGACCTTGGTGCATGCCTTGACCCGCATCGACATGTCCTCGATCGTATTTTTTATCGGCATCCTGCTCGCCGTCGCCGTGCTCGAACACACCCACATCCTGACCGCGATCGCGAGTTGGCTGGAGCTGACGGTGGGTCGCCTGGACATCATCGTGATCATCATTGGTCTGGCCAGTGTCATCGTCGATAACGTGCCCTTGGTGGCTGCCTCGATGGGCATGTACGATATGGCGCAGCATCCGCAAGACAGTTTTTGTGGATATTTCTCGCCTATTGCGCGGGTACCGGTGGTTCCATCCTGGTGATCGGCTCAGCGGCTGGCGTCGCCGCGATGGGCATCGAACGCATCGAGTTCATGTGGTATGTACGCAAGATCAGTGGGTTGGCCCTGCTGGGCTATTTTGCTGGTGCTTTGGTCTACCTTGCGCAGTACAACTGGCTGCATTCAGTTTGGTGTGCGCGGCATTGGCATTTGTCGTAACAAGCGCCGCGCTCAGGCTGCCAGTGCCGAGCTTGATCGGCAGCTTCATCGACAATCCGATCAACCGATTTCCCGATGCAATTAGGAGCCGTGTCGGCAAGCGTTGCGGCTATGCTCAGGTGATGCCAAACACCTCGCCGCCTCGAGATTTGCAGCGCCCCTTTGACGCCCAGGTAGTGGGTGGCAGCGGCGCGGTGGGTCGCTACCTGCTACGGCGTTTGAGTGGATCCGGTCGCAACGTGATCGCGTTATCGCGTGCGTCCGCACCTGCGTGGTCGGCGGCGTGGTCGAGCGTCGAATGGGTGCGCGGTGGTCTGCCGCACACGCGGCTGGCGGACTTGCCAGCGGCTGACGTGTTGATCAGCGCAGGTCCGTTGGACGCGCTCGCCGAAGCCTGTGCGTTGAGCCTGCATCCGCAGGTGAAGCGAGTGGTGGCGTTGTCGTCACTCAGCATCGAATGGAAGTGGGATTCGCCGAATCCGGCCGAGCGCAACCTTGCGCGGCGTTTGCTCGCCTGCGAGCAGCGACTGCTTGAAGCGCTTGGCGCACGCGGAGTGGCGCTGGTGCTGTTGCGGCCGGGAATGATCTACGGCGCAGGCGTGGACAAGAGTTTGTCTCCGCTGCTGCGATTTGCCTCGCGCTGGCGATGTCTGCCTTGGCCATCCGCCGGTCGCGGTCTGCGCTGTCCGGTGCATGCCGATGACGTCGCCGCCGCGCTGGAAGTGTCGGCGTTTGCAGCGGATGCGGACTCGCACTCACACCCAATCCATCTGCCGGGTCCAACCAGTCTGCCTTTTGACAGCTTGCTGGATCAGATACTTGTCGCGCTCGCCAACGATGCCAAACGGATCGCCTTGCCGGTTCCACTTTCCCTGCTGCGACACATCGCCACTGGCAACGGTCGCGTCGCCGCGTTCGCCGCCACCCTGTATCGATCTGCGCAGAATCAACAGTCCAACCTGCTGGGCTGGTCGAAACTCGGACTGTCTCCGCGCGACTTCGCGCCACAGCCCGCAGACTTCGAACCGTGGAAAAACTAGGCGACAATCAAGCCACCATTCGCGGACGTATCGTTGCCGCCGAGTATGCTGCACCGCAACACGCAAATCATTGTGACCGCGCGTTAAATTCACGTTGCATTCGTTTGCATCGCCTACCTATTATGCGGACGTAGAACTTCCCCGCTTTTCCCGAAGGAAACGCTCATGCAGGCCCGACTGACCCTGTCTCTGGCGCTGTCCTCGCTGCTTCTTGCAGCGTGCAGCAGCTCAAGCAACAGCCCCCGCGCGGTAGCCACACCGGCCGCAACCAACGCTAACGGCAGCCCGGTGACCGGTGTGCTGACAGTTCGCTTCGACACGACTGCGGGCAAGATTCCGCTGCCGAACAATTTGCTCTTGTCCGGCACTACCGATCTCACCCTGAATCCGCCCGTCGCCAATCCCGCCAACTTTGGCGACCCATTGGTCGCCGTCAGTTCGCTGGATGGCTGGAGCACGGTCGCGCCGTTTACTTTCCAGTTCCAGGGTGGGGCAACGCCAGAGGCGGCTTCGGTCGTCGCAGGCAGTTCCGTTCGTGTTTTCGAGGTAGCGCTCACGGGGCCCGGCGGTGGGGTTACTCGCATCGTTCGCGAGTTGGCATCGCCTGCTGAGTTCGTCACGGCGGTTACCACCATCGATACCCGCGACACCAATGGCGTCGCTTCGCAAGGCGTTGCGATCTTGCCGACGCAGCCGCTCAAGCAGCTGACGTCATACATGGCGATTGTCACCGACGGCATTCGTGACACGCTGGGCAATGACGCGACGCCCGATTCAACCTACTTCCTTTCCAAGCGCCCCACACCTCTGTGCACCGGCGGAGTCAGCACGGACCCCTTGCTGCCGTCGGCAACCGCGTGTGCGCTGGAGCCGCTGCGCCAACTGACCAACTCGCATCTCGCAGTGGCCGCCGGTGCCGGCGTCAACCGTGACCGGGTCGTGGTGTCATGGGTCGCAACCACTCAAGCGATCACGCCCGTGCTGCAAGCGGTGCGTTCACGCATCACGCCGCAACCCAATCTGCTGGTTCCCACTGGGCTGAATACCAGCGCTGCGGGTTTGCCGCCAGTGGCTGATATCTTCGTCGGCTTCCTCTCGCTGCCGTACTACCTGCAGCCGCCGACCGCTGCCAATCCGACTGGTCCGCTCACTGGGTTCTGGCGTGCCGCACCGGGTGCTTATGTGCCACCGTTCAACGCGCTGGGCCTGAGCCCGACCTCGACCAACATCACTTTCGCCAATCCGTTCCCGGTCGCCAACGCGACGGTGCGGGTGCCGGTGTTGATGACCGTGCCGAATGCCAATTCCGGACGTACCCGTCCGCTGGCTGGTTGGCCGATCGTGTTGTTCCAGCACGGCATCACCCGTAACCGCACCGACATGCTGGCGATATCCGCCACCATGGCTGCGCAAGGATTTGTCGTCGTCGCCATCGACCAGCCGCTGCATGGCGTGTCACCAGGCAATTCCGACTTTGCGACGACAGCGCCTTTTTTCGTCAGCTCAAGCAACCCGCGGACCGCGCCGTTGGCGGCAGCAGGCGTCACCGAGCGCACCTTCAACGTCGATTACGTCAACAACACGACTGGTGCCGCCGGCCCCGACATGATTGCGGATGCGTCGGGTACCCACAGCATCAATCTCTCCTCACTGCTGACCTCGCGTGACAACTTGCGCCAAGCCCAAGTCGACCTGTTCGTGCTGGCAGCTACGGCACCGCGCTTTGATCTGGATGGCAACGGAACGCCTGACATTGACGGCTCGCGGATGGCCTTCGTCGGCCAATCGCTGGGCTCAATGGTCGGCATCCCCTTCCTTGCCTTCGAGCCGACCGTCAATGTCGGCTTGTTGTCGGTACCCGGCGGTGGAATCGCTCAAATGCTGAATGGCTCGGTGACGTTTGGTCCGCGTATTCGTGCAGGATTGGCTTCGGTCGGGTTGACCGCGGGCACACCAGACTTCAATCGCTTCCTCGGTGCGGCCCAGCAAGTGCTGGATGCGGCGGACCCGATCAACTACGGCATTGCCTCGGTGACCGATGCGCTGCTGCTGCACGAAGTGGTGGGTGGCGGCGGCAGCCCGCCCTCGTTGCCCGATCAGGTCATTCCAAACAGTGTGCCGGGTGCGCCACTTTCTGGAACCGAACCGCTTATCCGCGCGCTGCGGCTCAACACCATTACCGCGACCACCCAAGCTGCGAACGGAGTGCGCGGTGTCGTCCGCTTCACGCGCGGCGATCATGGATCGCTGTTGAGCCCGGCCGCGTCGTTGCCGGCGACCTTGGAAATGCAGGGCCAAATGGCGTCCTTCCTAGCCTCCGGCGGTGCCGCCGTGCTGGTGCAGGACACCTCGGTCATCCGTACGCAATAAGCCACGACTCGAGGACACTCCATGAACCGCACAATTCAGATGTCTCGCCGGCTGTTGTCCGGCAAACACTCGACCTTGGAGCTTGGCCGGCGGCGTAGCCCGCTGGCACTGGCTGTCGCTGCCGTACTGCTTGCTCCCGCCGCCAACGCCATCGAGATCAGCGCCGGCGAACTGACTGGCACCCTCGACACCACGGTGTCGTACGGTTATTCGTCGCGTCTGCAGGAGCAAGACGACAATTTGCTTGGCAAGGCTGTTTTCAATCCGCTGCTCGCCTCCCAGATTGCCGGTCTGCAAAGCCAAGGCCGCTTTCTGGAAGCCCAAGCACTGCAGATTGCCGCCCGTGGCCGATTCTCGGTCAACCGCGACGATGGCAATCGCAAGTACGACGAAGGCGATGCCATCTCCAGCGCCTTCAAGATCACCAGCGAACTTTCGTTGAACTACCGTGAATCGGGTGCCTTTGCCCGTGCGACCTACTTCTACGATTTCGAGAACAATGATCGGGATGACCTGACCGAAGAGGCCAAGGACCTGATTGGCACCCGTTTCCGTCTGCTCGACGCGTTCGTGTTCCACAACTTCACCATCGGCGAGTCGGTCACGGCAAACGTCCGCGTTGGCCGTCAAGTGATCAGCTGGGGCGAAAGCACCTTTATCCAAGGTGGTATCAACGTCATCAATGCGGTCGATCTGTCGGCGCTGCGTGTCGCTGGTGCCGAATTGAAAGAGGCGTTCCTGCCACTTGATGCGGTCTATGCGTCGTTTGGATTGACCGAGAATTTGTCAATTGAAGCCACCTATTTACTCGAGTTCGAAGAGATCGAGATTGACGCGGCGGGCACCTACTTCAGCGCCAACGACTTCGCGTCACCGGGCGGTACCTACGTGATGTTGGGTTTCGGCACCGTGCCGCAGCCGGTCAATGATCCGACCCTGTACGCTGATGTTTGCCTGAGCGGCGCGGCCGGTTTTGGGCGCAGTGACACCGGCTTGCCAGCGGCATTGGTTGGCGCGGGGTGCGGTGCCTCGTTCCCGCGTGCAGCGACGCGCTACGCCAAGGACAGCGGCCAGTACGGTGTGGCGATGCGTTACTTCGCGTCAGAACTCAACGATACCGAATTCGGCTTCTACTACTTGAAGTATCACAGCCGCGTGCCAGTGATTTCCGGCACGACCATTACCAGTCCGGCATTGAGTTCGGGCCGTTACTTTCTCGAGTATCCGGAAGGAATCAATCTTTACGGCATGAGTTGGAATACCTCACTCCCGTACGGTGTTGCGTGGCAAGGTGAGGTGACCTATCGCGACAATCAGCCCTTGCAGATTGATGACGTCGAAGTGTTGTTCGCCGGCATTACGCCGATCAATGTGTTGGTGCCGCAGCCCGGTCTGCGCTTCCGAAGCCAGCTCGGCCAGTTTGGTCCCGGCCAATACCTGCAAGGCTTTGAGCGCCACGAAGTCAGCCAATTGCAGCAGACGTTTACCAAGCTGTTCGGCCCCAGCAATTTCCTGGGTGCTGAAGCCGTGGCGACTGTGCTTGAGATCGGCGGTACCAAAGTATGGGATCTGCCAGACCCGTCGATCCTGCGTTACGAAGGTGAAGGCACCGATACCGGCGGTGGTTGCGACATCAGCACCGGCTGCCTGCGTAACCCGCAGACCCAAGATCCCGATGGCTTCCCCACCAGCTTCAGCTGGGGCTATCGATTGGCTATCCGCGCTGACTACAACAATGTGTTCGGTGGTGCGTTTAACGTTTCCCCGCGCTTGGCCTTCAACCACGACGTCAACGGCATCACCCCAGGCCCGGGCGGCAACTTCCTCGAAGATCGCAAATCAGCAACCTTAGGTGCCGAAGCCACCTATCTCAATCGCTGGGCGTTTGATCTGAGCTGGACTGTTTTCACCGGAGGAAAGCCGTTCAACCAGATTTATGACCGCGACTTCGCCTCGTTATCCGTCAAGTATTCGTTCTGATTTGCAGGCAGGGAGATAACCGCAATGCGCACATTCAAGTTAAGCGCCATCGCCGCGACCATCGCCGTTGCGATGGTCGCGACAGCCAGTCATGCCGCTCCGCCAGCAGATCAGCTTGCTAGGCTGGGCAAAGATTTGACTCCAGTCGGTGCCGAGAAAGCCGCCAATGCGAGCGGCACCATCCCGGCTTGGACTGGTGGTATCACTTCGCCTCCCGCAGGCTTCAAGGTGGGTGCCCACCACGCTGATCCGTTTGCCGGGGACGCAGTGGCGCTGAAGATTACTCCGGCCAATTACAAGCAATATGCGGACCAGCTGACAGTGGGTCAGCAAGCCATGTTCGCCAAGTACGCGACGTTCGCAATGAACATCTATCCGACTCGGCGTTCTGCATCGTTTCCGCAACGCACGTACGATTACACGATCAGCAGTGCGAAAACGGCGAAGCTGGTTCCCGGTGGTGACGGCGTGACTGACTCGGCCGAGGGAATCCCATTTCCTATTCCGTCCAATGGTTTCGAAGCCATCTGGAACCACAAACTGAAGTACAAGGGTATTTCAGTTGCGCGTTGGGCCAATCAGGCGGCACCAACCGCTTCCGGCCAGTACAACATGGTGCGTATCCGCGAAGAGGTGCTGGGCCTGTACTACAAGCCAGGTAACACCATCGCCGACATCAACAACATCCTGATCTATTTCTATCAGGTCGTTGAGAGCCCGGCGCGTCTGGCCGGCCAGGTGCTGTTGGTACACGAGACGCTTAACCAGAGCATACAGCCGCGTCAGGCATGGATCTACAACCCTGGGCAACGCCGCGTTCGGCGTGCGCCGAATGTTGCGTATGACAATCCGGGCACCGCCTCGGACGCCCTGCGTACCAATGACATGACCGATATGTTCAACGGTGCGCTGGACCGTTTCGACTGGAAGCTGGTCGGCAAGAAAGAGATGTACATGCCGTACAACTCGTACAAGGTGCATTCCGACAAGATCAAGTACGCGGACATCCTCAAGCCGGGGCACGTCAATCCAGACTTGTTGCGTTACGAACTGCATCGCGTGTGGGTGGTCGACGCCACGCTAAAGAAGGGCAAGCGTCACATCAACTCGCGCCGTACTTTCTATCTTGATGAAGACAGCTGGCAGATTCTGGTGATCGACCACTACGACGGCCAGGGCCGCATGTGGCGTTACTCCGAAGCACCGTCAATCAACTACTACGAAGTGCCGGTGTTCTGGAGCACCATGGAAAATCATCACGACCTTCAGTCTGGACGTTACATCGCCACAGGTTTGGACAACGAAGAGAAGATGTACGATTTCTCATTCCAGACGACGCCAGACAAGTTCTCGCCGCAGGCGCTGCGCACACGCGGCGTACGCTGAACGACATGAGTAACTGAAACAGCGGCCAGCCGCGCTCTTCGCGCGGCTGGCCTTTTTTTTCGCTGTCGCCAGTGCGCTCACGCGGCGGCAAATGGGGGAGGGGGGACACCATGAGACTGCGAGCCAACGGAACTAGAGGACTCTCGCTGCTGGCGTTAACAGCAATTTTGGCAATGCCGTTGGCGCTCGCCGCGGAGAATGAGGCAGAGGTGTTGCCCGAGGTTGCCGCCAACTCGCTGATGTTGGATGTGACCGAAAGCGATCAGCGCGCGGTGATGGTCGGCGAGCGCGGCCATATCCTGGTGTCGGAGTCGCGCAACGATTGGCGACAAGTCGCTGATGTTCCCACCCGCACCACCCTGACGGGTGTCGCCGCTGTCGGCGCCAAGGTGTGGGCGGTCGGTCACGATGGAGTGATTCTGTTTAGCGCCGACGGCGGTTTGACGTGGGCCCTGCAGCGCAGTGATCCATGGAAGCCGCTCGCCGACGACGCCGAGTTCGATCCGCGACAGGGTGTTCCATTGCTGGACATCGTCATGCTCGATGCGGACAACGGCTTGGCAGTCGGTGCTTACAGCTTGATGCTGCGCACCAGCAATGGCGGGCAAAGCTGGGAGCCTGTGAGTGTAAGTGGGAATACTGCTGCCGCAGAGCCCGCGGAGGATGGTGGAGAGCCCGCCGCTGACGCCGAAGAGGTCGATTGGAGCTTCTCCGACGAAGACCTGCAATTGGATGAAGAGACCGATCCGCATATGAACGGCATCGCGCGCACGAGTGATGGTTCGTTGATCGTCGTTGGCGAGCGCGGAGCAGCATTTCGCTCACGCGACGCCGGGGTTACCTGGGAGAGGGTCAAGATTCCCTACGAGGGCTCGATGTTTGGCGTGCTCGGCTATGACAACCAGCGCGTGCTGGCATTTGGTATGCGTGGCAACGTGTTCGAGAGCACTGATCTCGGCTCGACTTGGAAAGAGCTGGATAGCGGCACCGACCAGACCTTGATGGGCGGTGCAGTCTTGGCAAGCGGTGGAGCAGTGTTGGTGGGTGGCAGCGGCGCGGTGGTATTGCGCGCCGAGCCTGGCGCTGCATTCACAGCGAATACGTTTTCAACCAGTGAGCAGGAGACTCCGGTACTCGCGGCGGTTCTGCCACTCGGTTCTGCAACGTTCGTCGTCGGCGGTGAGAAGGGACTCGGTCGCTTCCAATCGCAACAGAAGGCAGGGGAATAACCATGGCGCACGGATCAGGCAACGAGGCGGGACCGATTACCCGCGCTCTGGAGAACATGATCTTCGGAGCTCGCCCGCTGGTGCTGGCGATCTTCGCCATCATTACTGTGGTGATGATCTATTTCGGTAGCCAGTTGCGGATTGACGCTGGCTTCAAGAAGCAGATTCCGCTGCAGCACGAATACATGCAGACCTTCATCGATTACGAGGCGGATTTCGGTGGAGCGAATCGCGTCTTGATTGCGCTTCTGGCCGAAGACGGCGACATGTTTGATGCCGATTATTTCCGTGCGCTGGAGGGGCTGACCGAAGACGTCAAAGGCATCCAGGGCGTCGATGGCGCGCGCGTGCGCTCGCTGTTCACTCCCAACGTGCGTTTTGTCGAGGTCGTCGAAGACGGCTTCGCTGGTGGCAACGTCATCCCGCCCGAGTTCATCGTCGATAGCGCTACCGAAGCGGATTTCGCGACGGTTCGCAGCAACATCGTCAAAGCCAACATCGTGGGTCGCTTGGTGGCAAAGGACTGGTCAGGCGCGATGGTCTGGGCAGACCTGGTGCCCGAAGTCGCCGGCACCAAGCTCGACTATCAAGAAGTAGCGCGCCAACTCGAAGCGCTGCGCGCCAAGTACGAGGCGAATGGCCACACCCTGCACGTCATTGGTTTTGCCAAGATGGTCGGCGACATCAGCGACGGTGCGCGCTCGGTCATCAAGTTTTTCTTGCTGACGATCGCCTTCACCTGGTTGCTGCTGTTCCTGTATTCGACCTCCGGCAAGCTCGCCAGCTTGACCGTGTTTGCCGCCTTCATCTCGGTGGTCTGGATGTTGGGTGCCTTGCGACTGATGGGATTCGGCATCGATCCCATGAACATCCTGACGCCATTCTTGATCTTCGCCATCGCCGTCAGCCATGGTGAGCAGATGATCAATCGCTTTCGCGGCGAGATATTTTTTGGTGGATTGGAAGACGGCAATGCGGATGAATTGCGCTTGCGCAAGGGCAGCGATTCACTGACCGCCGCCCGCGCGGCGTTCCGCATGTTGCTGATTCCCGGCTCAGTCGCGCTGATCGCTGGCTGCATTGGCTTTGCAACGATCCTCATCATTCCCATCCGGATCATTTACGAATTGGCCATCACCGCCACCATTGGTGTCGCCATCACCGTGTTTACCGATCTGATCCTGCTGCCGGTGATGCTGTCCTACACCAAGCTCAGCAACATGGAGCGCAAGCGCGAATTCCGTCTGCGTCAGTTGACCCGCTTCGACAAGGTCTGGGCAATGATGTCGAAATTCAGCAAGCCAGCGGCGGCGGCCTTCATCTTGCTGGTGGGTGTGGTCATCTGGTTCTTCGCCGAACAACGCGGCGACCAGGTGATGGTCGGTGATGCCCAAGCGGGCGTCGCTGAACTGCGGCCAGAGGCGCGCTACAACCAGGACGCGGTGGCGATCACCTCCAAGTTCGCGCTCGGCGTCGACATCATCAACATCATTGTCGAAGCCCGCCCGGACGCGTGTACGCAGAGTTATCCGGTGATGGAAACCATCGACCGCTTCGCTTGGCACTTGAGCAACATTGAAGGCGTGCAACAAGTCATCACCTTGCCCAAGGTCGCCAAGATCGTGAACTCCGGCTGGAATGACGGCTCAATCAAGTGGCGTGTTTTGCCGCGCGACGGCGACTCGCTGCGCCTGGCGACGCAGGCGTTTGAAACCGACTCCGGCCTGCTGAACTCCGATTGTTCGGCGATGCCGATCACCGTGTTTCTGTCCGATCACCGCGCCGATACGATTGATCGCGTGGTCGCGGCGGTGAAGACCTTCCGCGAAGCCAACAACGCTTGGCACGTCGGCATCAATCTGAAAGACAAGCTGGCGGCGGATGCGGCGGCGGCGATGGAGAAAGGCGAAGAGTTCGCGTCTGACGACATCAACCTGCGGCTTGCCACCGGCAACGTCGGCGTGATGGCGGCGATCAACGACACCGTGCGCTCCGTCGAGCATCAGATGCTGTATTTGCTTTACGGTGCCGTCTTTCTAATGTGTCTGATCAGTTTCCGCAGCCCGATGGCCGCGCTGTGCATCGTGCTGCCGCTGGTCTTGGTCACCGAGCTTGGCCACAGCCTGATGGTGGCACTCGGCATCGGAATGAAGGTCAACACCTTGACCGTGATCGCACTTGGCGTTGGCATCGGTGTCGACTACGGCATCTACATCTTCGCGCGCATGCGTGAGGCCATGAACCAGGGCAAGACGCTGTCGGAGAGCTACTTCATCGCCCTCAAGACCACCGGCATCGCGATTTTCTACACCGCGCTTACTTTGGCTGCAGGCGTCGCCACCTGGATCTGGTCCGACCTCAAGTTCCAAGCCGACATGGGCCTGATGCTGACCTTTATGTTCGTGGTGAACATGATCGCCGCCATCGTCTTCCTGCCGGCCCTGTGCCGTTGGCTGATGCGGCCGACTGAGAAAGACAACTGGGTGCCGCCGTCTAGCTGAGGCACGCTAGACGTAAGCGACACACCCTCGCCGAAAAACGGCGAGGGCATGCTGAAGCATTGGAAATGCAAGGTCTCGCCGTCGATACGCAGGGCTTCTGCGGATTCATGTCGGCGTGGAAGACCCTCGGTTAAAAAGCCCATCTCCGCTCGGGAGAGGGGTTGGGGAGAGGGTTCGCTCTCCGCTGCGACACGCTGCTAAGGCACCGGCACTACCCGATTTTTGGTCCGCGCCCGCAGTGCAATCGCGAGCACTCCTCCCAGCACCATTGCGCCGCCTAGCCACAATCGTGGCCCGGGCCGATCACCCCAAAACGCAATGCCCAACGCCACCGCAAACACCGGTGTGATCAGCAAGTACGGCGTGACTTGCGAGACCGGATAGCGTTGCACCAGCCAGTAGAACAGGCCATGGCCTAGGGCCGAGGCGAAGATCGCCGCGTAGGCGACGCCGACCCATGCCACCCACGGTGCTGCCTTCAACGCGGCAACCTGGCCGTGCTCGAACCCGTAACTGATCGCCAACAGCGGGGCGATTCCGATCAACGCGCTCCACGCTTGTTGATTGAACGGATGCATGCCCTTCAAGCCGCGCAGCATCACCGTGCCGACCGCCAGCAGCAGCGACGCCAGCAACATCAATAGCAACGACTTGGGTGCCGCCAGCACCAGCGGATCAAAGCCAAGCACGAGGATGCCGGCAAAACTCACTGCGATTCCAAGACTGGTGCGCCAACCAAAACGCTCGCCGAGAAAGATCACCGCGAGCAGCGCGGTCATCGGCACATAGCTTTGGGTGACGATAGCAGGGGATGCGAGATTGCCGGCCAGCTGGATCGCCCAGAAGCTGAAGCCAAAATGAAACGCGCCCGAGCACAAACTGACCGCGATCAACCGCGGCCATTGGCCAGCGGGCGGGCGCCGCAGCCATGGCCACAACAGCAGCGCGACCAAGCCCAAGCGCAGCGCTGTAAACAAGAAGGGCGGCAGATGTTGCAACGCCGCCGCCGAAGTCAGGAAATTGCCGGCCCAAGCCAGACAAATCAACAGCACCAACAGTAGATGTCGAACCGGCATGAGTAGACACGTGAGGGTATGCGCCGGCTGACGGCGGCGTGCGAGCTAAGTGCATGCCGATCAGGATTACGACGACGTTAGAAGTTAAACCCATCTCCCGTCGGGAGAGGGGTGAAGGTTCGGGTCTGGATCAGGGTCCCAAGCAGGGTCACTATCAACACTTCAACGACCCTCCGAGCAACCAACGCCACAGTAGGCCTTTGCTCGCAATGCCGCCCAATGCTTGCTTAGTAACTCAACCCGGCCCGTCGAAACAGCTTGCTCAGCAGCCACAGCGGGCCGATCAGCAAATACGACAGATCGGTCAGAAATGAGGGCCGCTTGCCCTCAATCTGATGGCCGATGAACTGCACTACCCACGCGATCACAAAGGCGGCCACGGCACTCCACAACAGGACCTGTGCGCCAAGCAGCCCATACAGCCAGTGCGTGAGCAGCATCAAGCCTGCAAGAAAAACCAACATCGCCAGCGCCAGCGGGCGCGACAAACGAAAGTAAAACCCCATTGCGATGACCAAGGCCAAACCAGCCCAAAGGCCCGGCGAGCCCAGCCCTGGCGGCACGGGAATCACCCAAAGCCCGGCCACGACTGACCACACGATCACTGGCACGCATAGCCAATGAATGATTTGATTGGTTGGGTTGCGATGATCTTCGCTGTAGTTGCCCAGATAGTGGTCAACCGGTCGCCGTTGCTCGGTGTAGGTCGCGTTCATGACGGACTCCTGTGGGTGCGCGTGGTTGCGCTTGAAGTTGAGCGGCTAACGTTGGGAGCTTGAATCTCAATGAAAGTCGATGTCGCAAAGCCGGTGCAGCGCTTCCCGGTAGCGGTCGCGGGTGCCGCTGATCACGGCGGCTGGCAGGCGTGGGCCGGGTGCCGTTTTGCCCCAGTCTAGCGTTTCAAGATGATCGCGCACGAACTGCTTGTCGTAGCTTGGCGGGCTGCTGCCGACCCGGTATTCCTCGACCGGCCAAAAGCGCGATGAGTCGGGCGTCAACAGCTCGTCCATGATCCGTAGTTGACCTTGTGCATCAAGGCCAAACTCCAACTTGGTATCAGCGATGATCACACCGCGCTTAGCGGCAAACTCGGCGGCATAGCGATACACCGCCAGTGTCGCGGCGCGGACTTGTTCCGCCAGATCGCCACCGATGCGGGCGACCACGGCATCAAAGCCGATGTTCTCGTCGTGATCGCCCACGGCTGCTTTGCTGCTGGGCGTGAAAATGGGCTCGCCGAGTTGTTGCGCCTGTTGCAGGCCCGCGGGCAAGCGAATGCCACACAGGCTGCCGCTGGCCTGGTAGTCCTTCCAGCCTGAGCCACTCAGATAACCGCGCGCGATGGCTTCCACCGGCAACGGCTGCAACTTCATCGCCACCACACTGCGCGCGGCGTACAAGGCGGCGTCGACGCCGGCCGGCAACACGCTGGCCACATCAACGCCGGTCAAATGATTGGGCAACAAATGCGCGGTGCGGGCAAACCAGACGTTGGACATCTGACACAGCATCTCGCCTTTGCCCGGAATCGGATCGGGCAGCACCACGTCAAAGGCCGACAAACGATCTGTCGCCACCATCAGCAAACGGTTGTTTGGCAGGTCAAACACGTCGCGAACTTTGCCGCGATGAAGCAGAGGAAGTCCCGGCAGATCGGCTGTGTGCAGCACTGTAGACACGCAACGCTCCAAACACGGGCAGGGTGCCCGCGCCGCTCATTGTAAAGCCGCGGCGTGAGAGCCGAGCCAGTGGCGAAGGATTGGCTTGCTACACTTTCGGGATGCACACATCCCGTCAGCGACAGCTGCCAACCGCCCTGCTTGCGCTTGCAGCATTGAACGTTTCCACTTCGGTGGCCGCCGCACCCGCGGCACCGCCCAAACTTGGTCTGTGTGCCAGCTGCCACAATGCGGACGGTATGGCGACACTGCCGGCGCACCCGCACCTGGCCGGGCAGAACGCCGACTATCTGCGCCTCGCCTTGGCCAAATACAAATCGGGCGAGCGCGACCACGCGCCGATGCGCGCGGCAGTCAGTGCACTCTCGCAGAGCGACCTTGACCGCATCGTCGACTATTACGCCGCGCTGCCGCATGCGAGCAATCAAGACACGAGCAATCAACCATGATGATCTACGGCAAAATCTTCGGCGCCATCATCGGCTGGTTGCTGTTGCGACATCCGATGGGTCTGGTCATCGGCGCCCTGCTCGGGCACGCGCTGGACGCCGGCTGGATGCGCACCAGAAACACCGAATCCGACGTCGACCGCGCCTACAAAACGCTGACCGTCGACAGCAGCGCCAGCACCGAGGCCATCGATCAGGCGTATCGACGCCTGATGGCGCAATATCACCCCGACAAAGTCGCGGGTGCCGCCGGTGAAATCCGCAAGCTCGCCGAAGATCGCGCCAGTGCGATCAATGCCGCGTATGACACCGTGATGGCGGCGCGCAAAGGCGCTGAGTAGTTCACGCCACTTCTAGATCAGCCTACCCATGTCCAACTGCATCATTGCCCCTTCCATCCTCTCCGCCAATTTCGCCAAGCTCGGTGAAGATGTTGATCGCGTGCTCGCCGCGGGTGCGGACTGGGTGCATTTCGACGTGATGGACAACCATTACGTACCCAATCTGACCATCGGTCCCTTGGTCTGCGAGGCGTTGCGCAAGCATGGGGTGACGGTGCCCATCGACGTGCATCTGATGGTCGAACCGGTGGACCGTATCGTTCCCGATTTCGCCAAGGCTGGGGCAAGTTTGATCAGCTTTCATCCGGAGGCAAGCAAGCACGTGGACCGCACCTTGCAGCTGATTCGCGACCACGGTTGCCAAGCCGGACTGGTGCTGAATCCGGCGACGCCAATCGCTTACATCGAACACGTCATGGAGCGGCTGGATTTGATTCTGGTGATGTCGGTGAATCCCGGCTTCGGTGGCCAGAGTTTCATCCCCGGCGCGCTCAACAAGCTGCGCGCGTTGCGCCAACGCATCGACCAAAGCGGCCTGCCGATTCGACTGGAAGTCGATGGCGGCGTCAAAGCCTCCAACATCCGTGCGATTGCCGAGGCCGGTGCCGATACGTTTGTCGCGGGCTCGGCGATTTTTGGTGAGAGCGACTACGCGACGGTAATTACGAAGATGCGCAGTGAAGTGGCTGCAGCGCGCGGACAGGCGTAAGCAATCGCCTCAATCTGCTAAAGTCTAAGCGGGAGTGCTACATGTATCGAACGCAGCGATCAATCTTGGTGTCGTTGGTGATATTGACGGCAGCTTCCGCAGCGTTTATTTGGAATTCTGCCAGCGTTAAATCACCGGCAGTAACCATAAGTAGCAATAAAACTCCTTTTGAGTTGAGTCCGCTGTCCGAACTTTCTTCGGACCTATCCGGCCTTGTCCAACTGGAAAAGCCTGAGCCAGTCACGGTTGACTATCAAGGTGTCTTGGAGAGCCCGGGCCGAGCAAGTCGCGTTTCGACGGTGCCGGGGAGACGCCTCTCCGAGGGGAGATTGAAGGAAACTCTCGACGCAGAGCTACAAAAGGCACGATCGGGGGATGCCGAAGCCGCGAGCCAGCTGGCAGCTGACCTGACGAGCTGCAAGCATAGGCTCAGCTACTTGCAAAAACTATCGACGGATATTGCAGTAGCGAAAGGGGTATTGGGCGAGCGTGTGGTCGCGGCTTATGAAGAGATAGCCTTGGCTTACATCGAGAGCACCGAGGGCAATCACCGCTGCGACAGTATTACGGAAGCGGATACGCAGGCAATCCCAGAACTCTTGGATATCGCAGTCAGGGCAGGCGAACTGACTTCGATTGGAGAGTTCATCGCTCAAGGCCTTACACAAACAGAATTGATGAGCTATCTGCGCGATCCAAAGCGTTACCATCGCTTCAGAAACACGGCTGTGGCAGCGTTGGAAGCGGGAGCCCGGCGGTGTTACCCCTACTCAATGAGGAGCCTCGGAGACCTATATCAAACAGGCTTGTTGTTGCCTAGCGATCCGGTCCGAGGACTCGGTTATCGTCTTGCAGATACTTGGGCAACAGGAGGAAGTCCCAGCAGTTCTCCCCACTTGACCGGCATAGCGCAATCTTTCACTTCCGCGCAGCTCAACCAAGCAGTTGGATTCGCGCATCAACTTTATGGGCGTTATTGCCAATAGTCGCTCGACTCATCAAGATACCGTGTCGCGATCTATGATCGCTGCGACGTCGAATTGTTGGTTTTGGTCACTCCGCCACCCGCTCCGCCACCACCACAAAGCGCAACGGCCCGCCGCTGACCACGCTGTCAAACGGCCAGCAAGTCACCAGGATCAGCTGTTTGGCGTTGGCGGATAGCGAGATTTGCTCAGTGCGGCTGTCGGCGATGCGCATATCGATGACGCGGTAGCGATGCACACCCGTGGTGGACTCAAGCTCCACGGTGTCGTTGGGCGCGATCTCGCGTAGCCAATCGAAATGGGTGTCGCGGTGTGCACTGATGATGGTGGTGCCATTGCTGCCCGGCGCGGCGCTGGCCTCAGCCCAGCCGGGGCCAAACGCCATGGTGCGACTGCTGTCACCGGCCAGCACGATTTGCTCGATGTCCAGGCGTGGCATGCGCAGACGTGCGACCGGGTGGCTGTCGGCCCACGGCCACGGACGATGCGGCTGGCCATCGGCGCGCATCGCGCTCCAAGCGTTGATGAGCAGGACTTGCGCGAGTGCGGCTTTGGCGTGGATGTAGCTGGCGTTGCCGGTGAGAGTGATCGCGAGGGTCGCCAGGACTGCAACGAGCAAGCGGCGGAGCGTGTCGTGCTTACCTGATCGGGTCGCTGTAGCGAGCAAATGGAGGGCCGCGCTCCTGCGCGGCTGCTTTAGGACTGCCAGCAAAGTGCGAGAGCAGCGCCGCAGGAGCGGCACCCTCCAAAAACAGCGCGGCAAGCTCGGAGCGGCGGGTGGCGGGTGGCTCATGGCGGGGAGCTGATTGAGCTGGTCGGTGGCGTCGCGGGCAAGGGCAAGCGCCGTTTACGCGGCGGCAGGTACACACCCAAGCGACGCAGACAGGCGCGCGGCGAGCATTTGCGCAGGGCGGGCTCTGGGCTCAGCAGCATCGGTGCAATCGGAGTCTCTTCGCTGCGTAGGTCGTTGCGCACTTTGGCAAGACCATCGACTGGCAGCGGGCCGCGCGGCTCGCTGCGGTGTTCCAGGACCAGGATCACGTTGAATTCCTCAGGGGTGGGTGATCCCGCCGACGCGACGCGGTCGAGCCGGCGGCTGCGACGCAATTTGAATGAGTAGGTGGTGAGCATGGCTGGGCGAAAATCCGGTCAGTCCACGCCCGGCGGCACGATTCGCTCGCGCCGGCGAACCAGCGCGCCTGCCAGCAGCGCCAAGCTCAGCGCGATGCCGAGCTGACTGCGGGCGCTGGTGCTGCCTTGTGCCAGCGCCACGCTGTCGGCGGGCGCCGCATTGGGAATGTCGGTGCCGGTCAACGCCGAATCGGTAGGCCGGACCGGTGTTTGTTCAACCGCGATCAAACTGGTGAAGCGACTGGCCAAGCCGTGTTGCAGGGCGGTTTCCACGATCTGGTTGCGTCCCTCTGTCTCCGCCAAGCCGGCGCGGATGGCGTCTTCAATTGATTCGATGCGGGCGCGTCCCCACAAGCGGCCGACGCCTTGGGCATGGATCGCATGCAGCGGGTCAAGACGAATCTTTGACCGCCACGGCTGCTCGCGGGATTGGCCAACGACGCTCACCTCACCCTGCAACACCGGCAAGCGAGCGACGATCTGCAGCGGTTCGCCGGCATACAGATCGGGCAGTCGCGGCGGGTAGATTTCAGCGGCGTCTGGCCAATGCACGTCGAGATCGTGCAGCACCGGCCGGTTGAGTCGCGCGAACAGCTCCTGCATGCGCGCAGTCACTTCGTTGATGTCGCGAATCAGCGCTTGGCTGCCGCGGCCCATTTCGGCGGCTTTGCGGATGAAGTGACTGTTCGGCGCACTGCCGATGGCCACCGGAAACAGCCGCGCCTCGCCGCGCAGGGTCTCGATGATGTTCAATAACTCGGCTTCATTGCCGATGGCCGCATCAGTCGCCAGCACGACTTGGCGCACCATGCCGACGGGAGGTGTACCCGCAAATGCCAGCCGCAAGGCCGGGGCCATTTCGGTGCCGCCATCGGCGCGCAAAGCGGCCACATAGCGACGCGCACGAGTGATCGAGTCGGCATTGACCGCCATCGATTCTGCAAACAGACGCTCGCTGTCGCTGCTGAAACGGATCACGTTGAAGCGATCCTCAGGTGTCAATTGCGTCAGCGCGGCATCCAGCGCGGCGATCGCTTGCTCCATCGCACTGCCGAGCATTGAGCCGGAGGTATCCACCACCAGGATCATTTCGCGCGGCAGCGATTGCACGGGCAGGGTGGGCGGCAGCAGCATCAGCAGGGCGTAATGCTCGCCATCGACTTCTTCGGTAAACAGCGCGCGCTGCGGCAGCGTGCTTGGCAACGGCTTCCAGCGCAGCTCGAAATCACGGTCGGCCAGATCCACCAGATCAGTCAGGATCACGCGCTGAAAGCCGGCCATCGGCGTGACCGTGACCCGGTGGGTCGGGCTGTCGATGCCAGTCAGTGGCACGCCGGCTTGCAGATCGGCGGTCAGGCTGAGCGTGGGTTCGACCCCATCCGTGTGGACTTTGGCCAGGCTGGGCAGTGGATCGGCTTGCTCATCCTTGCTCAGCGCCAAGGCTGAGGAAACATAGCGCGGCTTGAGGGTAAGCGGCAGGACAATGGAGAATGCGTGGTCGCGATAGCTGACTGCTTGCCAGTAGCCGATTTCGATGACGATCTTTTCGCCGGGGCCGATGTTGGTGACTGCGGTACGAAACAGATTGGGGCGATCCTGTTCGACTAGCGCGGCGCTGCGACCGCTCTGCGCGGCTTGCGCGAATATCTCGCGCGCGGCTTCCTTCTCGCGCACTTCGCCGACGATGAGGCGTTCGCCGATAGTGACCCGCAAACTGCCGACCGCGGCTTCACCCGGCAATGGCAAAAAATAGCGGCCTTCTTGCCACTCGCTGCTATCGTTGACGTAGGTTTGGCGGATGGTGACTTCAGCGATCAAGCCGCGAATCTGCATGTCGACCGACGTATCCAGCGCCAGCACAGGTTGCCAACCGGTATCGCTGCGAAACGTCAGGCCCTCGTCGCGCGGTTGGGCAATCGCTGAGCCGACCAAGAGCATCAGCGATGAAAAAATGCTGATCCAGTGCCGACGAATGGTGTTGTGGCCACGCGACCCGTTGCCGGGATAGCGCTGCGCAGGCTGCTTTTCGGGCTCGCCATCCTCAGACTGCGTGGCTCGTGTTTGCGGCGAACCGACGGCACGCGACGCCGTCGCCTCGATCGGTTGGATGGCGGCGGCAACTGCAAGCGTAAGTCGCGGGGCAATCAGCAAACGCGGCTTGGCGGTGACACGGTGCGAACTCATGGGTGACTCCTGCGGGGGGCAGGGCCAGTAAGCGCGTCGTGGCGGCCGCGATGCGGGCGCAGTTCGGGCGGGCTTGCGATCAGTTCGGGCGAATCGCGGGCAGCGCATTGCGTCGTTGTTCGCGGGTGAATAGGCTGCACCCCATGAGCCGAACCGTTGCCATCATCGAAGACGAACCCGAACTGCGCGCCAACTATGTCGAGGCGCTCAGGCGCTACGGTTATCAGGTTGAAGCGTATGCCGACCGACCTTCCGCCCGAATCGCATTCGCACTGCGCTTGCCTGACCTCGCGATCATCGACATCGGCTTGGGCGATGAGCCCGAAGGCGGGTTTGAGTTGTGTCGCGAATTGCGCAGCCGCAGCGCCAGTTTGCCGATCCTGTTTCTGACTGCGCGCGACTCCGATCTCGACATCATTTCGGGCCTGCGCCTGGGCGCTGACGATTACTTGAGCAAGACCATCAGCCTGCCGCAGTTGACCGCGCGCGTGAACGCACTACTGCGCCGCATTGACGCGCTGCGCGCACCGGCGACACAGGACTCAGTGTTCGTGCTGCGCCGGCTGCGGCTGGAGCTTGAGCGTCTGCGGGTGAGTTGGAACGAGGTCGAAGTGCCGCTGACGGTGACCGAGTTCTGGATGATCCACGCCATGGTGCGCCGCCCCGGTCACGTCAAGAGTCGCGAACAGCTGATGCGAGAAGCCCAGATCGAAGTCGACGAAGCCACCGTCACTTCCCACATAAAACGCGCCCGCCGCAAATTCGAAGCGATCGACGCCACGTTTGATGAGATTGATACGGTGCATGGTGCCGGGTATCGGTGGAGGCCTTGAGTCTTTGGGCAGGAGCGGGGTCTGTCTCTTATACACATCTGACGCTG
>ENA-ORBV01002624-ORBV01002624.1-microbial-mat-metagenome-genome-assembly--contig:-NODE-2624-length-37674-cov-12.857781_pt1 | contig 37674 bp, 36 predicted proteins | sample MGYA00237777_ERZ505514 | MGnify/ENA primary metagenome ERZ505514 (study PRJEB26160, sample SAMN06269048) | microbial mat metagenome | isolation source: Oligotrophic lake microbial mat | place... | reverse complement strand
TCCATGCCATAGCGCCGCTTCGCGATCGTAATCCAATATTGGCAAACTCAACACCGACTCTTGAATATAACTCCAGAGACTATCCCGCCTTTTCGACTCTGGCAACCGCAAACAACCATACACCAGTTCATGAACAACAATACTCGCAGTGACAATTTCCGCTTGATGAATATTTAGCCTATGTATAACATTCTCATTGGGAACAGGTCGCGCTGGCTCCGACAAGGTATTAGTATCAAGCAAATACTGAAAGCTCATAAAACGATTTCTCTTCCCACACTGCGATCGCGTAAATCCACAAAATCATCATCAGTAAATCTCAATCCATCGTTTTCGATTGTCAACCTAAATTTTTGCAAACCCTTCCAAAAATCAGACATTTTAGATTCTTGACGATCTTCTACTATCAAATCCACACCCCGATCGACAAGCACAGCATCCTCTAAAATTACCGTGATTTCTTCCTCCAAAGTGCGCTGATGCGATCGCGCAAGATTCTGAAGTTTCTCGATCACAGTCGGTTTCATCGTTTGTAAAGTGATTTGATTCATACTCACCTCTTAATCAATGCTACATTAGCCTTTAGTTTATCTCAGCGATCGCCACTTTTCAAAATTTTCATGACTGGATTACAAGAATTTCTTCATTGCGATGTTTGCGATAAATCTTAAAATCACTATCCAACGTCATCACCGCACTATTCCCTATTTGCTCAGACATCCTCACCAAACAAGCATCTGCAAAAGACATTGACACAGATTCACAATGTTCCATCAGTGACTAATTTTTGCAGTATCATTCACTAAACCCTGATTTAAGGTGCAGATAGTCGCGAAATCATAAAGTCCCGAAATCAAATCCAGCTAGAATAAATTTAGCATTTTGCAGGGGTATTTAAGGACGATCGATATTTCGATCGAATGCAAGAAGATATTGCTGAGTATCGTCGTGCTAAAGATGTCGATCGAGCAGAACACAACCTCCAAATCTACAATTAGAAAATTGGTCTATCTCTGACAACCTTCACTAAAACTTTTTTTCTAATTGTCTGGCTATAATCTGCTCAATCAAGTTCTTAACAGTGGTTGGCATGGTTGTAAAGCAAACATAAAAAGTTGCATTTTCACCCACATCTCTTTCAGTCACTTTAGCGTAAAACCCCTGATCTTCGATATCTTTGTCTGGATCTTCATGAATACCTTCAGGGTTTGAGACGGGAATGAGCGATAAAAATATTTTGATATTGGTAAAAAAAGGTAACGATCGATCTGCCGAAATTTCAGCCCCAGATAACGATAAGCCGATCAACCTACCATGATAAACATGACTGTCCAGAGATTTATCTTCTAAAACCTTGTAACTTAGTAATATCGTCTCTCTCAAGGGATGAATCACATCTTCTTTTTTAGTCAGCAAGAGATTATATTTACCACCAATTCCACCAACATCATAAATCGCGATTGGATGTTTAACTCCTTTAGGCTCTACGATCATCTTTCTGTTTACCTGCACGATCTCCTCACCTGCATCAGCTAAAGTCGCATCTGAAATCAGAATTTGACCGCCCACAGTAAATGATTCAATCCGACTGGTAAGATTGACATTACTGCCAACGACAGCGTATTTGGTTCGGGTTTGGGAACCGATATTTCCAACTACAACTTCGCCCGTGTTTAACCCAATTCCCATCGCAATTATCGGCAAACTAAGCTGTTCAAGTTGAGCATTGACCATATCCATTCGCAACTGCATCGCGATCGAACAGGCTACAGCCCTGTAAGCATCATCATCACGGAAAATCGGCGCACCAAAAATCACCAGAATTGCATCACCAATAAACTCATCGATCGTGCCTTGATATTGCGAGATCACAGTTGTCATCTCACCCAAAAATACATTCAGAATCGCCACTACAGATTCAGGCGATAATTGCTCTGATATCGATGAAAAGCCGCGCAAATCACACATCAGAATCGTGACTTTGCGTCTGGCAGAGCCAATCTTCGTACCTTCAGGTGTTTCTAGCAGCATTGCCACAATTTCATCCGAAAGATATCGACTAAAAAAGGTGCGAATTTCGGCGGCACTGCGGGCAATATAGATCACGATCGCTAGCCCAGATCCCGCTAGTGCTAGAAGAGGTGGGACGACAGGAATCCACCAGCCAGCCCAGAGCGCAAAGTAGCAAGCAATGATTAATGCTCCTCCGACCACAAAAAAAACAAGTGGGTGAGTAAGTGAATCTAATCGATCGACGATCGACTTTAATAAAGATCGCTTTTTGCCCCGATCTCGATCATTTTGCGGCTCGATCTTTAGCCCTACATGTCGCCATTTCCAGCTCAATACCGCTCCCAATAACGACCAGACAAAAACCCAGAGTCCTGCTACTGGCGATGACCACACCTGAGTTTCTGTCCTACCATCTAGTGTGGCGCTCAAAAGTTGACTGATGATATGGGCATGGATCTCTACGCCCGACGTTTGGGTGAGGGAATTCCACGATAGCTTGTTGAGTGGCGTGGTGAAGTAGTCTTTAAGGCTAACAGCAGTAACTCCGATCAAAACAACTCGATCGCGAAACAAGTCTGATGGGATGCGATTAGCTAAGACATCTCTCAAAGAGACAGACCGAAAACCTGCCTCAGCTCTTCGATAGTTTAATAGCACCTGATGCCCACCCACATCGGCGTTGACATAACCACCATCATTTGCCTGAAATCGAGGCGGATTAATCGCTTCGGGATAGGGAATCTCTTTGTGCTCGTCATTGAGATAAAGGAGAGCTAATTTAAAACCAAACCCAAGTACAGTCTCTCGTTCAGAATTTTCTAAGGATAGTAAAGCTCGTCGGACTGTGCCATCGCCATCGACAATCAAACTTGCCTCTCCTAACTGTCCGAGTTCCTTTAAAACTGGGGAGGGGGCAATCCCACTTAGTGCATCTCTCTGGAGCAAATTTTTCGGGGTTGACTTTGGGTCTAGTTGAGTTTGCAATGCTCCCACTAGATTGGGGGTGGATTTGAACAGCTCAACTAATCTCTGATGACCAGGCTCGGTCGGCAGATCGCGGACGATATCTAGCCCGATCGATCGAGGCTGCTGATGTTTAATCCGATCTAAGATTTCGGCAAGCACGCCATCACCGATCGGCCATTGCTTGAGCTGATTGATATCTGTCTCATCAATGCTAACGATCACGATCCGCGGATCGACCGACTCAGGTGGTAATAGGTGTAAAAAATAGTCAAATGCTAACCAATCTAAAGGTTGCAGCCATCCTAATAAGCGCAGCAGGATGATCAGCCCTGTGACACTAGGAGCGGCAACTAGCACCCCACGCCACTCCCAAATTTGATGTTTTAGCTTAGCCCACATAGAGCCTACCTGCTTCCAGCAATAAGTGATATCTCCTAAAAGTATGCCTCGATTGACTTACCGAAATCGATTTTTGCATTGAGCTATAGGTTGTTTTGCGATCGAATTCAGATTGACAGAATTGAGTAGTTCCGTCCATTCTGCCTCGGCTTGCTGTCGATCGAGCTTAGTACATTGCAATTTGTCCAGCGCTTCTAGGGTCTCAAACCAAAGTCCAGTCTTAGCATAAACTGATGGATATTCCGATCGTTGAACTTGCTTTAACTTGTCACCTAGCTTGTGTGTGAGCGCAACTCGTCGCACAAACCCATTCACCTCTTCGCTATTACCATTTTCATAAGAAACTCTAAGGCTCCAACTATAGTTTTTATTCACTTCCAATGGTGGTGCATCTTCAGGCAGACTTAACCGCATAATACTAGGGTTATCGAGTTTAATTGAGAAGTTGCGTTTGTAAATCCTAGTTGCTAAGTTAGGATTGTTGTCATCAATTCGATCGAGAATCAAGGAAGCAAATCCCTCGGACTCAGGCATATTAAAGAAAAAAGTAGGATATGCGGCTAAAGTCAAGGGGAAATGATCTAGATCGAGTCTTGTCCCTGGCATCAAAGCAATCAAACAAGAACTGTCACCAATACAATTCCCTCTTACCAGTCCACCTCTGGTATATTTTGGTGCACCCAAATTCTTGGGGGGATTGTACTGAATTCTCTTTTGCTTGGGGGACAGCTTAAGCAGAGATCGATCCTGTGTTTGAGCTGATATTTGATCTGGGGTCGATAATTGAGCCAATGCAGAACAAGGGGATTGTAGTATCCCAAAGCATAAAAAAATCGCACTGCTAGAGATAATAGATTTGAGGAACATATAGAATTCTCCTGATCGAACATCTCGCGATCGAGTATTGGCTAAGAAATATAAAATTAACTGCTCCTAAATATTATGGATGCAAATTTGTTATAGCATGTGATGCATCATCTTAGTTTTTGTAATCTTCAAGCTATCTATTCGTGACAAAAATCACTGCTAGAATTCTTGCTAGTCTCACAGATAATCCAATGCAGCCAGATTTCCTGATCATCGGTGCTCAAAAAGCTGGTACAACTTCGCTATATGCCTACTTAACTCAACATCCTCAAATTTTGTCTGCGAAGGAAAAAGAGGTTCATTTTTTCGATCTGAATTTCGATCGAGGTACAGCTTGGTACGAATCACAGTTCGAGATCGCTAGTTCTGCTCAAAATCTAAATCATCGATCGATTTCAGGTGAGGCAACTCCTTATTATCTCTTTCATCCATGTGTACCGCAGCGAGTTTACAACTATTTACCCCAAGTGAAGCTGATTGTTCTGTTACGAAATCCTGTGGTCAGAGCGATTTCTCACTACCATCATGAAGTCAGGCTGGGGTTTGAGCAATTGTCGATCGAGCAAGCGATCGAACAAGAATCAACTCGGTTGCAAGGCGAGGTCGAAAAATTGCGATCTGACGACAATTACTATAGCTATAACCATCAGCACTACAGCTACTTATCGCGTGGTATCTACATTGAGCAACTAAAAATTTGGATGTCTCTATTCCCTAAAGAACAGTTTTTAATCTTATCAGCAGAGGATTTGTACAGTAACCCTGCGGCTATATTTAAACAAGTCTTAGAGTTTCTGAATTTACCTGACTATGAACTAAAAGATTACGGGAAATATAATGCTGGAACTGAAAAAAATCCATCTAATCATGACCTAGAGCAACAGCTTACCAATTTCTTTCAGCCATATAATCAGCAATTAAATGATTTTTTAGGATTAGATTTTAATTGGGACTTTTAAAAGGTGAAAGTAAAAAATCTCGCGTTTTTATATTTCTAGCTTTGACAATAATCGCACCAAGGATGCGAGTTAGTTCTTCAGCTTCGATGCTAATGTAGGAGGCAAAAATCCACTTTTTAGTAATGAAGTTTACAAGAAATAATCAGCACTTCTTCCTCCATTACCTTGTATACCAATCGATGTTCATCTGTAATTCGCCGTGACCATAGTCCTGATAATTCATACCTAAGTGATTCTGGCTTGCCCAAACCAGTGTAGGGATCGCGATCTACATCTTTGATAAGAGTAACGATTTTTGCGTAGATTTTTTTGTCTTCTATTGCCCAATTACTAAACTCCGCAAATGCTCTTGGCAAGAAAGCTATTTTCCTCATAGTTTTTCGAGATCGACATAGATATAGCTTTGACGATTTTCTGCATCTCTCAAAGCTTCGATCAAATATTTTCGATTTGCCTCAGTTGAAAGTAGATATTTCGTTTCATCCTGTTCTTCAACTAGAACAATTATTTCTACTAATGTACCTTCGGGTAAATCTGCACGGATCTCAATCTTGCCTTGCTTACCAACTACGCTGTGTTGTTTAATCGCAGAGACCATAAACTTTGTTGCTAGTTTAACAATTAGTATAACGTCAAAAAATAAGTAACTAGATCATTGACTTTTCTTGTGATGGAATCAGTGTCTATGGTTTAAGTAGAAAAACTTTATAAAAAAGTCGCGAATTTGAGAATCTATTTTTCCTTTCTCAAAGCGGGCGACCCAATGTGGTTATGTATAGAACCGCCTCATCTTCAGGAATGCCCAGCACCTCATTCACTTGATCGTCAAAGAAGCCCGCAATCCCACTTACACCTAAACCAAGCTGAATTGCTGCTAGGTTAAGCTTTTGCCCTAAGTGCCCAGCATCCATGTGGAGATAACGATAGGCTCGATCGCCATACTTCTCTACAGCTTTTGCCAGATCGGCGGTATGAAATATGACTGCACTAGCATCTCGTCCTAGATCTTGTCCTAAACAGAGAAAATGCAACTCTGGGCGAAAATTCTTAAACCGAATTTGTCTTAATTCTTGGGCTTTGGGCGCATAGTAGTAGCAGCCTTCTTCTAACCCAACGATCGACGAGACACTCACAAATGTTTCAATTAAACTCAAATCGAAATAGTCTGGAGCATGATCAAAACCCTGCTCGGCATATTGTTGGGGCTGATAGGTGAAATCTAAAACTGACTTGAGTTCTGATAATGTCAGGGCATTTCCACTGTAAGCACGAGTCGATCGACGTTTGAGCATTGTGCTTTCCAAGTCTTCTAACTGCGCTTCCCAGTAGATTGGCTCTGTCACTGTAGATATTTTTGTACAAAACGGGAAATTGTACTTGTCTGTTGTTTGAGCTGGCGATGATTCTGGTGACTGATTTTTAGTTTCAATTAATGCTTCAATCCGAGTCGCCTGATGTAAATATGTCAATAACTGACCTTCAGGCACACGGGGATAATCTGTTTGGGTAGCAGAAGCTGAGGCTGTAAATCCAGAGGCTATACCTGAGACATCTTCACCTCGATCTTGGACATCAACAATCGGAATCACGGCAGTTGCTCCTTCTTGCTCTCGATCGAGGTAAAGTAACTCGTCGATCGAACTGTCGAGAAATCCACCAATCTCATAAGGGCGGTAATCATTAAGCGCACAGGCTAGTTCAATATTGCCAAGCAGATGTCCCGTGTCTAAGTAGATGCGTCTGTAAGCTCGATCTTGATATCGCCAAGCAGACCGAAAAAACACGGCAGTAGTAGCGATTGCAATCTGAGTTTTTGTTAACGCAGGATGATCGAAACAAGCAGCTTGTAACGTAGACCAGACATTGTTACTTTCCCAAAAGTAAATCAAAGAATGATTGCGAGGTTGATAACTATACAATCCTGGTGGTAAAAGCGGTGTGCCCTGCGAAATCAAGTAGATCTCAGCGGGATACAAGCCTCCTGCCGAAGGAGCAGAGCGTAAATATAGCGATTCCCCTGTCATTGTCGGTACACGTGCGGTTAGACCGTAACTGCAAAACAGCAATTTAGAAAGCCTTTGCCACTGACGAGTCAGCAAGCCATCATCTGCAAATTGGACTTCTTCGGTGAGATAGGGTTTGAGGTCGAAAGATTTACCAAACTTATATTCTTTGTAGGCAGAAGGTTGAGTTGACCAATCTAAGCCTTGGTTTTTGGCTGAAATCGTCTTGGGGTCGTATTTGGTGCGTTCGTGGTAGTACTGAGCGATCGAATAGCGGGAATCGGGCATCTGAATTAAACCCCTGTAACCTTGCTACGATACTCTGCTGCTGGCATGGCGGTATCCAACTCACTGATATCTTGCAGCTTGACTTTGAGTAGCCACGACACCCCATAGGGATCTTCGCCAATTTGCTCAGGATTATCGACCAACTCCGTATTAGCCTCTAACACCTCACCCGTCACAGGTGCGTAGATGTCCTCAACTGCCTTAACCGACTCCACTGTACCGAATCTCTCTCCTTTAGCGATCGACGATCCAGGTGACGGTAACTCGATGAATACAACATCACCAAGCTGGTCGATCGCAAAAGCCGTAATGCCGACTGTCGCCACATCGCCATCTAAGCGAATATATTCGTGGGAGTCAGTATATTTGAGGTCATCAGGATATTCCAGCACGATCGATCTCCTTACCTTGAACTAATCAACTTTTTGCGGTTCTTCAACTTGAGGATTGATTTCAACTTGAAGCGTAGCAGATGTTGCCGTAAGTTTTTGTCGCTGCGAAAAGCCCCAGATAAATACAGCCGCAATACAACTCAGCATTAACCACTCTGGTGGAACGTAGTCATCCGACACAACTTTGATCATCAATCGCACTCCGACCAGCATCACGATTAAATAGCCTGCCGATTCAAGGTTAGTAAATTCTTCCAACCATTGGATAAAAAGTCCAGCCAGAAACCGCAGTGTAATAATGCCAGCAAGTCCACCCAGCAAAACTAACCAAGTTTCTTGGGATACCGCAACCGCCGCCGTCACACTATCGAGTGAAAAAGCCAGATCGGTGAGTGATACCAGCAAAACTACCTGCCATAGTTTATCAGCAACTGGAATTGACTTACCTCCTTCCTGCTCTCGATTTTTGACAATAAAATATCGCCCCGACAGCCACAATAAATAAGCCGCACCAAAAAACTCAAATTGCCAATATTTAATTACCCAAGTTGCCGATAAGATCAACACTACCCGCAACACAAAAGCCCCGATCAGCCCATAGCGCAATGCCCATTTTTCTTGCTTAGGGTCTGGCAAACTGCGAACTAGAGCTGCTAGTGCGATCGCATTATCCGCCGATAATATGGCTTCTAGCAGAATCAAAACTAAGAGGATCGGCAGAACTTCTGGCCGAAATGAAATTTCACTGAAATTAATCAATTGGTCGAACATTACAAACAGTACGTGAGCATGAAATATTAAAAGATGATGTGAGGATTTCCTGATTATTACCTTTTGTTAAGCTTAGCCTAACTTAAAAGCTAAATCAAAAAAGCCGATCGAAAAGCTAAATCAAAAAGCCAAATCAAAAGAGAAAAGGTAAAGTAAGTTTGCCCTACTCTACCTTTTTTGTTGCAGGTTTATTTAAGTCGATCGAACCCTAGTAGGTCTCTACGTGCCAGCGTCCTTCTTTCTTCATCGCTTTTTCGTAGTCTTTCCAGACTACCCCAGCCTTACTTGCACAGACCGACATGATCTCGTCAATGCCGTCTTCCATTCCCTTCAGACCGCAGATATAGGTGTGGGTGTTACGCTTTTGCAGCACTGCCCAAAGTTCATCAGCATAGCCCGCCATCCGATTTTGGACGTACATCTTTTTGCCGTCGCTAGTTGTTTGTTCGCGGCTGTAGGCATAGTCTAGGCGGAAGTTACGCTTATTCTTATATGCCATCCAATCGAGATCGGATTTGTAGAGCGCGGCTGATGCAGTCGGAACGCCAAAGAACAGCCAAGCTAGACCATTGAATTTGTAGTCAGGATGGGTTTCTTTGAACATTCGCCATAAAAATGCTCGAAAAGGCGCGATTCCAGTACCAGTGGCAATCATCACGATCGTGGCATTAGGATCATCAGGCAATAACATTTCCTTCCCTACTGGCCCAGTGATCTGGACATCATCGCCTGGTTTGAGTGCGGTAATAAAGCTAGAACAGACCCCAAACACAGATTCACCAGTTTCAGGGTGCTTATATTCCAACTGTCTGACGCTGAGCGATACAGTATTTCGATCGCCGTCATCGCCATAACGGGTCGATGCGATCGAATACAAACGCAACTTATTGGGCTTGCCATTTTTGTCAGTACCAGGCGGCATAATCCCAATGCTCTGTCCTTCTAGGTAGGTAAGATTACTGCCAGTTAGATCGAACTTCACATGTTGTGTGATCCCGACTGCACCAGTTCTGAGCAGAGGTTCGTTAGAGATACACTTGCCAATAAATGGGCTATTGGGACGATATGTATTGACAGGAATATCTTTCTTTTCTGCTTTCTTCGCCACAGGTGAAATTTCTACTGAAGCTTCTTGTATAACTTCTGGTGTCTGAACTGCTTGGTTTTCTTCTTGTGTCTGGGTCATGGATTTACTTGCTCAAAATATGGCTTAGAAACTTACGGTGAGACTTGGGTCAAAATTTGGATTGAAACTTGCGGTTTGCCAGTCAATCAACTGATAGCAACCGTTGGTCAATCTATACTCAATCTATAGTAGGGCGGTTAATATAAAGGCAGAATATAGATTCATTGGTTAGTCTAAACATTGGTCTAAACTCAAAAACCTGCGTATGTGTATAGAACATAATGCAGGTTTTGGTATTTTATCATTGTAGCAATACTGCGTAGTGTGGCTTAAACGTAGCTTAAGATTTGCACCGCGATCGAACTCGAAACACTTGAGCTTCAAAATCGAACATTATCCCAAATAGGCTTGGCGGACACGGGGATCTTGGAGAAGTGCGGGAGCAGATGCCGCGATCGAAATTTGACCAGCTTCTAACACATAACCTCGATCGGCAGTAGCAAGGGCAAGATTAGCGTTTTGTTCGACTAGTAGAATCGTCGTGCCGTCATGGCGGAGGTTATCGATCACACTAAAAATTTCTCGCACAATTTGTGGTGCTAAGCCCAAACTTGGTTCGTCCAGCAGCAATAATTTCGGGCGACTCATTACAGCACGGGCGATTGCCAGCATTTGTTGTTCGCCCCCACTCAGGGTTCCTGCGAGTTGATGGCGGCGCTCACCCAAGCGGGGAAAGATTTGAAATTGCCGTTCGATGTCAGCTCTAATCCCAAACTTATCCGATCGAGTATACGCCCCCAATTCCAGATTAGTGAGGATGGTTTGTCTTGCCAACACTCTGCGCCCTTCGGGGCTGTGGGCGATCCCAAGTTTGACGACTTGATGAGCTAGCGATCGAGTAATATCTGACCCGTTGTAAAAGATTTGTCCGTGACGTGGATCGATCGAGCGCGAAATTGTCCGTAACGTCGTGGTTTTTCCTGCCCCATTTGCGCCAATCAGGGTGACAATCTCGCCTTCATCCACAACTAGATCGATGCCTTGTAGAGCTTGAATCCCGCCATAGTTGACCGTTAAATTGCGAATTTCCAATAAGGACATGATTATTCTCCCAGATAGGCTTCGATCACCGCAGGGTCTTGCTTTACCTGTGCAGGTTGACCTAGCGCGATTAACTGCCCAAAATTTAGCACGGCAATTCGATCGCATAATCCCATCACCAGTGGCACGTTGTGTTCGATCAACAAAATCGTCAGGTCAAATCGATCGCGAATTTGCCGAATAAACTGACTGAGATCGGCTTTCTCGTTGGGATTCATGCCAGCAGCAGGTTCATCTAGCAACAAGACTTGCGGTTTTAGAGCCAGAGCGCGGGCAATTTCTAACCGCCTTTGATCGCCGTAGGCAAAGTTTTTGGCTAATCGATCGTGTTTGTCTGCTAAGCCAACTAGGTCTAATAATTCCAGTGATAAATTCTTGGTCAGTTTCTCTTCGATCGAAGCGGGAGATATACCCAAGATCCCTTTGAATATACCCGACTTGGTATGAATGTGGTGCGCGATCGAAACATTCTCTAAAGCAGTGAGATTCCCAAATAACCGAATATTTTGAAATGTGCGGGCGATCCCACAGGCGGCGATGCGATGGGGGCGCAATTTGGTGATGTCTTGTCCTTTGTAAATCAATTTACCGATCGAAGGTGTAATCAAGCCTGTGATCAAGTTAAACAAAGTGGTTTTTCCTGCTCCATTCGGCCCAATCAGCCCAAAGATTTCGTTTTTTTGGACTGTGAATGATACTTTGTCAACTGCCACCAAACCACCAAAACGGCGCGACATCGATCGCACTTCTAATGTTGTGTCCGACGTTAGATCTCGATCTGGGTTATTCATGGTCGATCGGATGGTCGATTAATTTTTTGTAGGTCGAAGAATTTAACACCTCAAAATCATTTCGATCGATCGGCCAGCGAATCGTATCGACCTTAATTGTGTGCATAAGTTCTTCTGATTTAAACTCTATGTTTAGTTCTGGAATTAACTGTTCCGCACACAGAGATGTCCTAATTTCTTCTGGTTCAATCGCAAATCTAAAGCAGATCGGAAATGGAAAATTATTCTGAAAGCGAAAATCCTTATAGCCATAAACCACCGTTGCATCTGCACCTAATGGTGCGAACCGAGTTGCTTCTGTATAGATGTCTTGAGAGTGGGGATGTCTTTCGAGAATTGTTAGCCCCGCCTTGAGTGCTAGTAAATACAATAACCCTGACAATTGACATAAGCCGCCACCGACTTCGGCTTTAACTCGATCTCCTGAAATTACTCGCCCTGCTTGATAGCCATTTACCGAGTTAGGATTGCCAACTAAATGCCAGAATGAAAATATTTTACCTGGCAAGATCAAGACGTTTTGGATGCGTTGAATTGCTAGATTGAGATTATGTTTTTTATTCTCAGAATGACTAGTAGCAAAAATTGGTTGAGATATCTTAATCTGTGTCTGAAATAAGTTTTTTTGTCGATCGATTACTAATTCAAAATTTGTGAATTTACTTAATTCTCCTGTGAAGAAATCGGCTAGATATCGCTGGGTGATTTTTAAGCTAACTTTGAAACTAGGGGGAATTAAATGTTTCATAGCTCACAAATTAGCGGATGCCATAGAAGCAGATTGGCTATGGGTGATTTTGTCGATCGAATCTTCTAATACCTTGGGTAAAACCCGTAAAATCTTACCTTTACTCATATCAACTGCAACTAAGCTCACAGTTGCCGTGACACAGAGCCGATCGGTTGTTCTAATTTCGTATTCCCAGTTGAGGCGGAGTTTTTCGGGCTTGGCAATCCGAGTCATCACCGCGACATTCTCACCCATCGCGATCGAATGATGATAGCGTAAAGAAAGCGCGACCACTGGTAAATTAAATCCTGCGGCAACGAGTTCCTCAAAGCCCACACCTGAGGAGCGCAAACATTCCACACGGGCGGCTTCCATCCAATTGAGATATGTACCATGCCAGACAATGCCAGCGTAGTCAGTATGCTGAGGCTGGACTCGCACCGCATAATTAAACCAACCAGATTCCCAATGTGACTCTGGCAGCATCTATAACAGCCCCTCAAGCCGACGACGCATGATTTCGATCTCAGATTCTGCCTCCTTATTGCTCCCATCAGGTTGCCAATCTGTCTGCTCAACATTTTTCTCAGGTGGAATTGCTAGCTCTCCTTCAGGCACAACACCGAGGTCATAGCCAGCATCGAGGCAAAATTCTTTGAGTTCGTCTTCGTCAATTTTTTCGACTACTGGAAACGGAAAATCCTGAGCTTCAAGTAGTAGGGCATAACGAGTGGCATCGTCCTCTGACTCAAAACTAAGTACAGTATTTATCCCTTCAATATACTGAGCATAAATACCCTGATTATCGGCATCTGTACTGAACAGCAACACCCACAGTTGCATACGCGCACCTTCAATGTCGGACTTTAACATTCTATAGGTAAAGGTTTCTTTATCGCGATTGGCGGCTAGTGGTTAGCTTCGATTGCCGATAATTCTGCTGCACTCAGAGGCTGGATGTTAAATTCTGTGTCAAAACACTTGGCGGCTGCGGTGGTGAGAACTTGAATTAGTTGCGCGGTTAAACCTAAAATGTTTCGATCGATCAGTAATTCGCTCAAACCGACGATCGCCACGTCATGCCCAAAAAGTTGCCGTAAAAGTTCATAATCGGGCTGGATCGAGATCGAGCCATGTTGTAAAACCGATTCTTTTCGGTAAACCTGAGCACTCCCGATCAGTTTGCGTCGATCGGCAACGATCAGATCGGCATCAGTCGAGATCGAGAAGCAACTGGGATTATGGATATAGCCTCGTCCCGCCTCACCATAATTTAGATCTACGCCTAGTGCGGCTAAACCTTGAATCAAAAATTCACAGATCGTTCGGTAGGTTTGAGCGCGAGTCCCTAGGTTGGCGCGTGTGACTAAACTATAAGTCAAATCTCCCTGATGCAACACCGCCCGCCCACCACTCGGTCGCCTCACGATATCCAGCCCACTTGTTTTGGCGATCTCTGCCCAATGCTCAGGCTGGTGACGTTGATGATATCCCAACGAAATCGCCGCAGGTGACCAGTTGTAAAACCTCAATACTGATGGTAGATCGGGATTTTGGCTGTGCTGTTCCAGTAGCCATCGATCGATCTCCATCTGGGTTGCGCCAGAAGCTGTGAAATAAGGAATCGATCGATAGTTTGCCAAATTAGATATCAACCTTGGTAATTTCTAAGCAAGTTCGCCGCCATTCCGCTATTGAGCGAATCTAGCTAACTGTAAATTTGCGATCGACCTAATTTGTAACGCTCCTGTAACTCAGCCACAGGGAATGGATCGAGCTGTCCAGTCATGACGGTACACAAATCCGATACTTTAGTGTACAAATAATTGGGTGCTATTTTTGATCGAGTGATTGGCAACCCTTAAAGTTTCTGGTAAAGACATACGGAAATTGCCTTCATGCTATTACTGAAGCCCTGACATTGAATTCGGGCTATGAACTAGGACTTCAACATATAATCATTGAATTATAATCTTGCGAACTGATAAATTAAAATGGATATTTGGAGATGAGTGAAGAAGCACAGCCTGAATCTAAATTCACAGAAGAGCAGATTGAGGCAACAGAAAGACAAATTGTTGAACAGTCAAAGAGAATTGAGTTCTACCTTACGGAATACTCCATTGAGCTTTTGGCATCAAAAATGCGTAATGGGGATTTTGAGGTTCCGTCTTACCAACGTGAATTTACTTGGGAAGATGAGCGTAAATCTCGGTTCATTGAGTCAGTATTGATGGGACTGCCAATTCCTTTTCTCTTCTTCTGGGAAAGCCCAGAGACAGGAAAGCTCGAAATTGTTGACGGTTCACAGCGCCTTAGAACAATTGAGGAATTTGTCCTTGGCAATTTTGCCCTTGGTGATTTGGAGGAATTATCGTTGCTGACCGGATTTCAGTTCAAAGACCTTCCTCTGTCTCGGCAGCGTAAGATTAAAAATCGTTCAATTAGAGGCATTGTGCTTAATGAACATGCTGATGAACAGTCTCGATTTGATCTTTTTGACCGAATCAATACAGGAAGTAAAGCCGCGAATAAAGCTGAAGTCCGTCGAGGCGCATTAGGGGGACCTTTCCTTGATCTCATCATCTCACTTGCCAAAGACCCTATATTTATTAAACTTGCCCCAGTCTCAGAGAAACAGAGAAAGGAACGAGAACGAGAAGAGCTTGTCACACGCTTTTTCGCCTATGGCGATGGACTTGATGGTTATAAAGATAGAGTGTCACCATTTATTTTTGCCTACACAAAGAAAATGAATGCCCAATTTAGTCAAAACCAAGAAGAAATAGAATCTTATCGGCAAAGATTTTTAGAAACAATGGAGTTTGTATCCCGCAATTTTCCATGGGGGTTTCGTCGAGCAGCAAAAGGTAAGATAACACCAAGGGCTCGTTTTGAATCCATTGCAATTGGTTGCTATTGGGCACTTCAGCAACGACCTGAACTATCAAGTCAAGTCATCAAGGTAGAAACATGGTTGAATAGTGAGGAGTTTGCAAGTGTGACAGGTGCAGATGGTGCTAATGCAATAGGCAGGCTCAGAAAACGCATACATTTCGTTCGCAATAACCTGCTTGGAGTTTGAGAATGGATGATTTTATCCAAGCTTTTGAAGATCGTCTGCATGAAATTGAATCTTACCTCAACTTGCTTGAACTGTTAGAGCAGCAGGTACAAAATGGTCTGCCACGAATTGGAGAGGATGGTCCTACAATTACAGTGCAACAACAAAGAATTCTCTATTCAAGTGTCTATTTGCAGCTTTATAATCTGATCGAATCAACAGTTACACGATGTCTAGATGCTGTCTGCACTTCTGTCATCAATAATTGGAAACCAGGCGAGCTATCTATCGCAATGCGTCGTGAGTGGGTTCGTTATACTGCTCGAACGCATATCGAACTCAACCCCGAAAAACGACTGGAATCAGCATTAGAACTCTGTGAACACTTGGTTCAAGCAAGTCAAGTTTCGCAATTAAAAATTGAAAAAGGTGGGGGGAACTGGGATGATAGAGCAATAAAAGACATCAGTGATCGTTTAGGTTTGTCATTAAGGATTAGCCCTGAAATTTATAGTGGAGTTAACCGACCGTTTCGAGATGAGCAAGGACCACTTGCGTATATCAAAAGCCTTCGGAATAAATTAGCCCATGGAAGCCTTTCGTTTGCAGAGTGTGGAGAGAATATTACTGTTAGTGAACTTCGTGATCTCACAGAACGAACGACCCTTTATTTGCAGGAAGTTGTAAATTGTTTCAAGTTATCCATAGATGCACATGAGTTCCTACTACCAGAACGGAGACCTGAAGGAGCACAGGTATGAACTTAGATACAGCCATCTTCGATATTCAAGAACTAGATAAGCTTCAGGACAAAATAGATCGTCCAGCAATTCGCTGTGTCGATCTATTTTGTGGTGTGGGTGGACTCACACATGGACTTATTAAAGGAGGTATACAAGTTGTTGCAGGTGTTGATATCGATCCACAATGCCGATTTCCGTATGAAAGCAACAATAATGCCGTCTTTGTGGAGAAAAACGTTAGTGATTTGTCAGGTTCCGAACTCGCAGCGATGTTTGGAGATGCTGAGTTTCGACTGCTTTCAGGTTGTGCACCTTGTCAACCATTCTCAACTTATAGCAGGAAGGGACGCTTGAATCGCAACGATATAAAGTGGGATCTTGTATCTGATTTCGGTCGGCTGGTGCAGGAAACTCAACCCGATTTCGTCACGATGGAGAATGTTCCTCAACTCCTAGATCATGATGTTTTCAAAGCTTTTTTGGGAAATTTAGAAGGTTATACAAGCTGGTGGAAAATTGTAGACTGTGCAGAGTATGGCATTCCTCAGACTCGTAAACGACTTGTCCTGCTTGCCTCTCGGCTCGGGTCAGTAGAATTATTGCATCCAAACTTGTCTGGACAAGTCTGCACAACTGTACGTCAAGCCATCTCCCATCTACCTGCATTAGAGGCTGGATGTTCTGATTCAAATGATGCTCTTCACACTGCCTCTTCATTGAGTGATCTAAATCTTCGCAGAATTAGAGCATCTAAACCAGGTGGTACGTGGCGTGACTGGGATAAAGCTCTCATCGCACAATGTCATCGCAGGGATTCTGGACAAACCTATCCCAGCGTCTATGGCCGTATGGAGTGGGATGCTCAAGCACCAACAATGACGACTCAGTGCTTCGGATTTGGTAATGGTCGATTTGGTCATCCAGAGCAGGATCGTGCGATCACTCTCAGGGAAGCTGCAATTCTCCAGACTTTTCCAGATAACTACAACTTTCTTGCCCCTGGCGAATCCGTGCGCTTCAACAAATTCGGTCGTCTCATTGGCAATGCTGTTCCTGTTCGCCTTGGAGAAGTGTTGGCACAGAGCTTAATAGAACATGTTCAGAGAACTAAAAACACAGGGAGATGATTTTATTGCCACTGCCTTAACAGTTAGGACAATTTTAAATGAAATAATGTTTATCTTGGTAGTGGCTATAAAAAACCTATAAAGGTAATCGGCGGACGGCTAACATCGTGATGTCATCAAACTGGTCAGCAGTAGAAATATGTTCGACTAAGCTCTGGTCTACTAAGTCGAGGATTGCCGTTGCAGATGCAGGGGGATTTGCCATCAGCGCGATTAATTTTTTTTCGGTATAAAAACGACTGTCAGGACTTTTGGCTTCAGTCACACCATCGGTATAACCAACTAACATGTCGCCAGGCTCTAGACGAGTTTGCTGAATCCGAAATTTCATGTTGGGCATCATCCCAACCGCAGGGCCCGTAGGCTTAAGTCGTTCCTTGATCCCATTCTCGCAAACAATGATTAAAGGCTCATGACCGCCATTAACATAGGTGAGAATGCCTGATACAGGATCTAGTACGCCAAAAAATAGCGTCGCGAACATATTGAGATTACTGTGATTTTCCGCCACATAGTCATTAGTCAGTCGAACCGCCCTAAGCGCGTGAACATGCTCCAAATTTGTCGCGGAGGGATCATCCCCAGATCCAGAAACATTAGTCGGAAATCCAAGCACATCGTTAGCAGAAGCCGCATCATTAATCGTTAAAGTTTCGCCCGAAAAAACCCGAATTAGGCTGCGAAATAGTGCCATGAATAGAGCCGACCCAACGCCCTTATCGCAAACATCGGCAATCACTAGCCCAATCCCGCCACTGGGCAGCACAAAGGTATCGTAGAAATCCCCTGCAACCTGACGTGCAGGCTTAAATAGAGCGGCTAGATCCCAGCCTTCTGGATTTGGCAGAGAATCTGGCAGAAAATCACGCTGCATTTTCTGCCCTTTTTCGATTTCGTTACGAGCTACGGCATCTTTGACTTGGCTTTCGTGTAAGAGCGCGTTTTCGATCGCCTGAGCAGCTTGAGATGCCAGAGCCGAGAGCAGTTGAAGGTCAGAGGCAGTATAAGTAATCGGGTCTTTATTGCTAAAGTTAACTACCCCAATTACTCGATCTCTAGTTTTTAAAGGAGCACAAATAATTGAGCTAACTGGATTTTCGCCTGGGACAAATCTAGAATCGGAAGAGACATCGTTGACGATCTCCCCTCTGCCTGTAATAAAGACACTGCCAGCAATGCCCTCACCAGGCTTGAGATGGACATTAGTATGATTTGCTTGACCGAAAGCTGAGATCACCTCTAACGTGACATTATCCTTATTCAGCAGCATCACCGATCCACTGGTGGTTTTAATCAGTTTCCTCGCCTCTTCAATCACCAATTGACCGACAATTGGCAGTTCCAGACTGGCGCTAATTTTTTCAGACAGTTGATAAAATAGGTTGATTTCTTTGTATCTTGCTAGGGTATCGGCGACGAGTCCTTTTTTCTCAACCTCACGTGTTGCTAGATAAGCGATCAGATTAACTACAGGCTCGATATCTCCAGCTTTACCGCTAACCCAGCCAATGATTTCTTCATTAACCTCGATCAGTTTGCGCTCGATCGATCCACTAGTTGCTTCACCCAAGCCAGTATCTTCGCCCAAGATCGTATTACCATTAGCATCCTGAATCACCACAGGAGTTGCCACTGAGTGGATAAAGCTGTTAACTATTGGCAATACTTCTTTTCTAGTAAGAAGCTTTTTGAGGTTGACTTGACTCATTTTTTCTCAAGATAATTTCTCGGAATACTTGGTTTAGCTGCCCTCAGCAACTGTCTCGGTAACTGGTCGGTTCATCACGAAAATGTTACGATTTCGATCGCCTACACGCTCGTACATAAATTTATCCACCCCTTGGATCGCCAGATATACCCCAAGTCCACCATGCGGACGCAGTTCAATTGGCTTGTCCAGATTGTCTGGGGTTTCTTGAGCGCAAGGATCGTAGTTGATCGCAGTGTCCTCGATCGAGATCGTTAAGGTCTTGAGATCGATCGTAGCTTGCAAATCGACATCACCATCTAGACATGCCTCATCATAACCGTGAATGATAATATTGCTAGCGATTTCATCCACAGCTAAGCGCAAACGATAAGAGGCTTTTTTGTCTAATCCCGCATCGGCAGCAGCAGCGACCACATACTTGGCGATCGCGCTTAATGAATCAAGAGTTCCAGCTACAGTCAAAGGTTCCATAATCAGGATTAAATTAATGTGATCAAATTAATGTGGATTAATTCAAGACTCAAACCTAGCCTGGGTAATCATCTTGGATAATTACACTTTGATCGAATCCAGTTTTCTCAAGGGTATCGAGTACTAGCTCTTGAGCTTTGATCACATAGATATCGACATAGGAACCCATTTTCTGTTTAGCAAAGATTAGGACACGCAAACCTGCACTCGCCATATATTCGAGGTCTCCCATATCTAAGACCAAATGCTTAAAGTTTTCGGTTGAAACCTTTTCAATTTCTTCTTTAAAAATTCCTGCTGTACTAGCATCTAATTCACCAGACAGAGTGATTTTGGCGACATCATCAATCTGTTCGAGCGTTGCAGTGAAAGCCATGATTTTCTCCTTGATTTTAATTAGAGAGCTGATTATTTACTGACTATTTACCGACGAGGATGAGAATCGATCGATCGCCTAGCAAAATATTGTGTTGATCTGCTAAGACTGGCTCCGTACCTGGCTCAAAGCTGTCTTCGGGATAGTTAGCTCCTGTATTGGCGAATACATGCCACTGCATCCCAGATGGTAATCCTGGAATACTAAAGCCCAGAGATTGCCAGTGCATATTGATCGCAACATAGATGTAGTTATCTTCGACCGTGCCACCTTTAGCATGTTTGCCACACAGCATAAAAGCTAATACCTGACTTGATTCAGACCAATCAGCCTGCCAGGCTTGCGTGCCATGCCAAGTAATATCAGCATAACCACTACCGACATAATCATGATTGCGGAAGTGGTCACGATTTCGCAGTACTGGATGAGCATTCCGAAACGCAATGATGTGCTTAAAGAACTTAAATAGATCGGCATTCTTTTCGATCAATTCCCAGTTCAACCAGTTGAGGTCGTTATCGTGGCAGTAGGTATTGTTATTACCGTATTGCGTCCGCCCAACTTCGTCACCCATCAAAATCATCGGCACACCCTGACTCATCATCAGAATCGATACGGCGTTTTTGATCTGGCGGCGACGCAGCATGTTAATGCCAAAATCATCAGTTTCACCTTCCCAGCCACAGTTCCAACTGTCGTTGTCATTATTGCCATCGTTATTGTTTTCACCGTTGGCTTCGTTATGCTTGCCGTTATAGGACACCATATCCATTAAGGTCAAGCCGTCATGACAAGTGATGAAATTAATCGATGTAGCAGGCCCACGACCACCCCAGGCGTAGAGATCGGGAGAACCTTGAATGCGCTGCGCCGTATCGCCTAATAAACCAGGCTCGCCTTTGAGGAATTTACGGATACCATCGCGGTATTTGCCATTCCATTCAGCCCAGCGTCCAAATGCAGGGAACGAGCCGACTTGATACAGTCCACCAGCATCCCAAGCTTCGGCGATCAGTTTGCATTTCGCCAGAATCGGGTCAAAAGCCAGAGTTTCTAATAGAGGTGGATTGGCTAGAGGCGCACCCCAAGCATCGCGGCTCAGGATTGCCGCAAGGTCAAAGCGGAAGCCATCAATGTGATATTCCGATGCCCAGTAGCGCAAGCAATCTAGCACCATACTTCGCACGATCGGGTTGTTGCAATTCAGCGTGTTGCCCGTACCACTGAAGTTGTAGTAGTAACCTTCGGGTGTGAGCATGTAGTAGGTCTTGTTATCGATCCCTCGGTAGGAGATCGTTGGGCCGCGCTCATTGCCTTCGGCTGTATGGTTAAACACGACATCAAGGATGACTTCAATCCCATTTTTATGGAGTTCCTTAATCAACGTCTTGAGTTCATCGACCTGCATTCCCAACTTGCCTGTAGCGGCGTACCCAGCTTTGGGCGCAAAGAAACCGACCGTGCTGTAGCCCCAGTAGTTGAGCAGGGTTTCATCTGGATTAGTCGGGTTGGGGCGGCTGTTCTCAAATTCATCAAACTCATAGATCGGCATTAACTCAACACAGTTAACTCCGAGTTCTTTGAGGTAGGGAATCTTGTCACGAATCGCGGCGTATGTGCCTGGATGTTTGACTCCAGAAGAGGCATGACGAGTGAAACTGCGAACATGCATCTCATAGACCACAAGGTCTTCGTCAGGAATTTCTAAGGGTCGATCGCTTTCCCAGTCGAAATCATCGATCGAAATCCGCGCACGATGATGATAGATATCATTCCAGTCGGGAGTTACACCCCAAACGTCACGTCCACCGATAATTTTGGCATATGGGTCCATCACAATCTTGGAAGCGTCGAACCAGAATCCTTCTTGGGGATTAAATGGCCCATCCATCCGATAGCCATACTCGATATTTTCGTAGTCGAGATCGAACACGATCATCGTAAACACATTGCCAATCCTAAATTCATTCAGAAATGGGATTTCGGCAAACGGTTGGGGCGCGTGTTTTTTGAACAAGACCAACGTACAAGACGTGGCATGACTCGAAAATATGGAGAAATTCACCCCCGCAGGTACTAGAGTCGCACCAAACGGAAAAGGGCGACCATAGCGTAATTTAAAAGTGTCACCAGCAGGTGTGGTGTGAGTATGAGTCGGATGAACGTCAATGCGGTCGATAACCATCTTTAGTCAATCTCCAGTGGCTGTTCACAATCGCCTGTTTGTGGCTCTAATTAAGGAAGGCTAAACCAGCTTCGATGGTTTCGGTGGTGGTAAAGAAATCAAGGAATCCTGTAATCGACATGGTGTCTCTGATTTCCTCGGAAAGACCTACCAGAACAAGCTTTCCATCTTTAGCGGAAACCTGCCGAAATAGCGATAATAGCATCCGCAATCCTGCGCTGGACATATAAGGAACGGCTGTCATATCCAATAAAACTTTACCTCCTGTTCCCACCAAAGGTAAAACCTTTTCTTGGATCGAAGGAGCAGTATTGGCATCGATATCACCAGCCAGTTCTACAACTGTGACATCTTCGAGTGTTTTGATATTAATATCCATAGTTTCTCCCGATCTTAAACATTTAGCGATTGCGATCGCATTTCCCCTAAACCTTATGAGTTATGAGGAAAATGCGATCGCTAAATCCAGCTAGTTTGGCACGATATGTACTTTTACCTTGACTCTTTCTTTGGTGTCGGGTAGTTTGACCGTCAAACCTGCGGCATCAAAGTCGGTATATGGTTCGTCATCGATCGTCACTGACCCAATGCTAATGCTGCCTGGAGGCAAAATATCAGGCGAAACGCGCAGAATATTATCCTTAAATCCACCTGGTAAAGGATGGAAGAACAGATCCATTGGTTGCTTGGTGATCAGCAGGTTGGTATAAACGGCGGCGCAGTAGCACAATTCAAACGAGTGATAACCACTCATAGAGTGGCTGCCCTTGAGTCGCTCGTTACCCATGAGGAAGGGAATGCCATTTGCCAGCACGTTAAAGAACACCGCACCGTCATCATGATCGAGGAAGAAGGCGTTGTAGAAGGAAGCTGACTCACGGGCAAGGCGATGATATTCTTCGTTGTGCAAGCAGCCTGTCAGAATCATGTAAGCCAGAATTGCTTGTTCTTGTTGCCACCAAGCCTTTCGATCGTGCCACACAAAGCGATGGGATTCTTCATCTTCGCCGAGTGTGCGTTCCACGACATCGTACCAGCCACCGCGTTGGAGATCGCTGCCTACAGCAGGCATAACTTCGGCGATCTTTTCAGCGAGCTTCACATACTCATCTTTGGGCGTGAGACTCTGCATCCGCATCAAGTTCCAAGAAATCTTGAGGTTATGCCCAACTACAGCACGGTTTTGTTGCCATCCCCAAGTTTGGTCTTTGCTCCAGTCGTCAAAGAATTTCTCTTGGACAAATGGGCTGTTATCAAAGTCAGGGAAATATTTGGCGATCGTGTCAAACGTATATTCCAAGAACTTGGCGTATTTTTCTTCGCCTGTTGCCAGATAAAGATTAATCAGGTAGGCAGGAGCATGATCGCCGACCGAGTTCCAGTTTTTCTTACCACGATTGCGCTCTGGCAATGAACTACTCTTGGCATCCAAGGTGATCGGATCGAGGTGAGAGTAGTAACCGCCTTTCTCTTTATCAATAAAGTATCGATCGAATAGGTCGATCGTCTTCTCGGCATCATCAAGAATGCGCGGATCGCCTGTAACGCGGTAGGTTTGGATCGGACCAGCGAGGGCGTAGATCTGCTCGTAGGCGGGAATACCCATGTAGTCATCGCCAAACTCAGACGCAAATACTTTAGTTTCGCGATTACCTGCAACATCAATACCGTGATACCAGTAAATAATGTTTTCGTCAGGGTCAAAGAAGCGCATGTGATCGCGCAGGTACTCCGTTCCTTTTTCGGCACCTTCGAGGTAACGCTCATCGCCTGTCATCATGTAGGCGGTAGCAAAACCATAGACCAGACGTGAAATTGTATCGGTTTCCTGACGGAAATCACCTCTTTTTTCGCCTGTAATTGCCAGAGTGGTGCGGTAGTCGCGGTAGTCAACTGGTTTGCCCTGAAACTGAGCGAGCAGATAAAAATCACCTAGTTCGCGAATTTGATTGATCCACCAGTTTTGCTTCTCGAAACTATACTCATTTTCTTTGCGACCGTTGAAGATAATGCGTTTGGCTTCAAACTTGTGATCGCCTTGCTCAGCGTAAAACACCCCATAGGCATACATATAACGCCCAGGCACAAGCATGGAGCCGATGTTCCCAGTACAGTCTTGATAAGGTTCGCCTAAATTTCGGGCTAGTTCGGCATAGGTAGTGTCTGTGAGTTTAGCTTGAAACTCCCTGCCATCTGATGTCTTGAGTCCAAAGACTGCTTTAGTCTGATCGTAGTGAGTAACATACCCTGCAATTGTGTCCGAAAATGAAAAATCGACTTTGTTCATCAAACTTCCTCGTGGTTATGAACTTTAAAAATTATGAACCTTAAACTGCGAACATTGCAAATTAAACTTTGAGTTTTGCCCTGTTTTTGCACTTGCGCTGACTTCTGATTAATATACCACCAGACGCTTAAAGCTTTGCTTCTTTTAACTCTGAGTATGCAGGATGATATGACAAATTGTCCAAAGAAATTACATACTGATGATTTGCCGTGTCATGCTTTACTGTATATGTGTTGGGATAATAACCACTCTTGGAATAAAGCTCAGGTAGCTTAATTGGCTGCACAGCATAAGAATTTGCTTTGAGAAAGTCATCTGATACCATCGGTTCCCAATGGATCACCTGACCGTTATGAATACCGTAGATAAATATGTTGCCAAACTTTCCAGGCGCTAATTCAGGCGAACTAAAATCAGCAGTGTGCGATCCCATGCGTGGTTCTGCTGTGCCAGGGGCTAACTGGTAGTCGGGATTGGTAAACCCTTTGGGTGGGAGTTTGTCAGATATGCGTTTATGCACATCCGTATACTGGCTAATTCTTCGGCGATATTCGGCATCGATCGTATAAAAGTGAATATCCCAGTGAGCAGCCGTAAAAATTCCTTCTGGCCCATGACCATACGGATTCCAGTTCACGCCTAGATGAGTAAAAGGGATTTGAGCTTCGGGAATATTTGGGATCGCAATTTCATATTCAAAAGTTTGATGACCAATGCCGTCTTGGAGTTTTACCTTGATCCCGTCTTTACCTGCCGCCGATCGATCGTCTGGTGGAGCAGTTTCTACCGCCGCTTCTGTTAGATTAATCCCAACACTAAGCGGTTTTTGGTTTCGATCGAGCTTGACCCAACTTTGGACAGTACCTTCGCCGATCGTTTTTTGTTCGCCGAGAATGAATTGTTCATCCTTGGGTGATTGTTCGATCTGGGAGTTCACCTGATTTTGACCTAAACCAAGTTGGTCGATCTCACTAGCGATCGCCGCATCAGTTAATGGGACAAATATGCAGATCGATAAAAAGACTGCGACAAAAGTTGCTGTAAATGTTGCCAAATAAGAGGCTAAAAAAATTTTTCTCTGCATTAGTCGTAAGTCAATATGGAAGTCATTAATTACCCAGCTTTAGCCTTCTGTTCAGCTAGCTCTTTGGTATGCATTAGTGTGGCAAAAAAAGCGTTTGGTAACTTACTTTCGTCGAAAGGAGCGGTAGAGTCTGTAGGTTCGACTTCCAGTCCATATTCTAGTTTCAATGGCTGATCGATCGATTCAGGTTGATGAATACGGTTAAAGAAGTAACCAGAGAAATGGATCGGATCGACCAGCTTAAAAATAATTTCAAGTCGATCGCGATTAATTGAAATTCTCTCTTTAATCGGCATAGGATGAGTTAACTGGCGTAATACTCCGTCAGGGTATTTTTCTAGAATCTCCAGTCCTTGCACCCCAGAAACATAACGATCTGGATGCTCTACTTTATCGACAAGCAGTTCCCAGACAACTTCTAGAGGGGCATGAACGGAGACAGTAGCAGAAAAAGAGAGCATAATCACAACTCCAAATTATTAGCGATTGCAGGACTTAAACTGTTTGTGACGATCTCAGAAGACTTTCTAGGAAATTATTTAAACACTTCAGCGACATCAGGGTAGACGCGCCATTCTTTAATTAGATCGCCTTCAAATCGATAGACATCACAACAGGGAACAGTAATTGGCTTATTGTCGGCAAGGCGGACATATTTGGCATCCATTTCGATAATTACGGTACCATCTTCTAGTTCCCAAGCACCTCGAACTTCATGGGCAGCAGGTTTGACAATTTTGTAAAACGAAGCCAAGTACTCGGCGGCCGCTTTTGCCCCAGATATCAGGGGGTTAGAACCGACTTTGTAGACTAAATCTTCAGTAAAAAAGGGATACATTGCTTCCCAATTCTGCTCAGTCAAGTATCCAACCATGCGCTCAACTTTTTCTATTCTTGACATACGATCGTCCTCTGATTTGTATTACTTAGTTGGAAGATAAACGCGAAGACAGATGACGAAAGGGCAGGTTTTGTCGTGACCGAATCGATCTAAATATCAATCTAAATCAAGAGATTTCCACAAAACCTGACCTAAAAATGCTGATGTTGCCGAGAAATTTCGAGCTTTTTTGCAGTTAGTCGATCGACCATTTTGGCCCATTGATCGACCATTTAGGCACAAAGCCTGCCTTGACTCTTTTCATTCCTTCAGGATCTTCAGCAAAGAACTTTTTCATTGTCCCTGGTGGGGTAATGGTTTTGTTTTCAGCGATCGTCAGGATGGAAGCGTTAGGGGCAGCAACACGACTAGGCTCAAATACAGGGTTAACATCCATGAAAATGCGTAACTCCGAAAACAGGTCAGTGCCTGGTTCCATCCGAAAGATATCAAAGCATGGCAGTGAGATGTAAGAATTATCTTTGCGCCAGTACTGGACATCCATTTCGACAAATACACAGTCGCCATGTTCCCACATCATTTTAATTTCGTGGTAAACAGCATTGATGTTATTGAAGAAATTATCAGCAGAAGCTAAGATTGCGGCTTTATCCATCGCCACCTCAAAGTTGCCAAATTGATAAGCAGGCGTATCCGTGAAAAAGGTAGTAAATCCTGCTGAATCAAATGATTCGCCTCGGGAAAATAAACTCAAAACACGGTGTGTTGGGCTTCCTGGAAATCTGTCTGTCATCGATCCTCCTAATTTATTAATTTCTTAACTAAAGTCAATATCAGAGTAAGGCTAATCTTGAGTAAAAACGTAAGTATACTCACGCCATTATTTTACCAAGATATCAAGTCCAATTACTAGCCACTGATAAAGCTAGTGCCGTTGGATTTGTTGTACTCTGCTTGGGCATTGGCAAATAATTTTTTGACATTGCGGGTGACTTGGTTAAACTCAAGTTGTTCACCACTAGGACCTTTGCAATAAAACAAAGACCAGCCTTCAAATTCGCCCCACTCGGCATCGACAATTTCACCAGTGTCTGGATCTGGTTCATTCCAAAATTTAAATGAGTTATATTTTTGGGCGATCGAATTTCTTTCCTCGACTGACCTAGCCCGTTCAATCCGATTAAACACAACATTGGGAATGCCACGTTGCTGGCACTCAGCTTCTAATTTTTTGGCAAACTCGTTGAGGTCGATCGTATCTTTGACATGGAAGGATAGATGTTTGGCATTGACATGACCGATGTGAGACGGGACTGAACTGACTACGCTAGGTGAAGTAGATGGATCGGAAGTTCGATCGCGGAAGTGAATTAGCTCAACTACGGCATTGCCAAAAGAAATAAATCTGACATCAATCGCATTACCAATGTCTCTGATATTAGGAACGTCAAGCTCTTGGAGTGTTTTACCTAAAGTCTCGGCATCGACTTCTTCTTTTTGAAACAGCGTGTTTTGAATTGTATCGCCTTCTAGTCCTGTCTCGCCGACAGCTAGCTTCCCACCTAGCACTTCAGTATAAAATTCGAGCGATTTCTCCAAATTAGCAACGGTAATTCCAAAGTGTTGGATGCCGTTTAAGAAATGCCCCAATCCAGACTTAGCTCCAGATTGCTCACTCGACTGCTCAGACATCTTGCTGGTCTCCTTTACTCATTACTCCCGCAGCTATTTTTAACATACCTTACAAAGGGGACATGCTGTTATACCTTTAATGTTTTAATTTCGCACCTAAAACCTGAAACGCAATTGACCGACGATCAGCGTTCGACTGTAAAGATCGTCGGCACCTGTGGCGGCTCGGAAGTATGAGATCTGACTGAGTTTACCAAAAGAATAGTTGATAAAAGCGTCAGCGGTTGGCGAAAGTTTAGCTGTTAGCTGAAATTCATAGTAGAGCGCGTTTGTCCACTCCCCACGCAGACGTTGCTCCCCCAGATTGACTTGGGCGCGGAGGTTGAGGAAATCAGTTAGATCCCCTTGCCATCCAAGTTCGCCGTTGTAAATCATGAAATCTTGAGGCGTAAAGATAAAAGGCGCAGAGTCTTTGGCGTAAGAGGTAGTAACGACATTACCTGCAACTGAAAATTGTCCGAAGTTGCGCTTGAGTTTGGTGAAAGAGATGCTGCCAGAATTGCCATCGTTGATGTCGATAAAACTGATAAACGAGAACAGGCTGGTGTCTCGATCGATCAACCATAACAGGTTTGGACCATAGGCACTGTAAGTGGTGGTTCCTGGGATTTCCAGTGTGGAGGGCGCGTACTTCATGGGGGTGCGCTCAAATGATGCTCCCACAATCAGGTTGGGTAGTACAGGAATGGACACACCAGCATCGAACCCGACTGAAGATGGTAGGCGACTAAAGGTATTAAGAGTGATCCCCGCTTTAACATTCGCTCGTTCGATATTCCCTTCCCAGCCAACACGCACTGGATAGATCGTCACAGCTTGAAATCCTGGTTGATCGCGGAGATTGACAGCACCAGTTTTGAGGCTGAGTTTGTTGCCATTGGCGAGGCGAAAGATCACACTTGGCTCAACTGATGAGATCACCAGATTGAAATTATCTGACTGGTAGCTAAAATCGGTTACAAAACTATCGAGCGTAATGTCTGGTGGTGGCGGTGTCGGTTCTTTGGGTGATTCTTTAGAGTTCTCAGAGGGTGGAGAGTCTGGTGGGGATTGCGCGATCGACCGTGAGTTTAAATTAAATAAACTAGTCAGTTCAGGACGACCGACCCATCGATCGCTCGGCGGGGCAAAATTCTCTAGATCGTTAACAGATGTAACTCGCTCCACCACAGCTTTATTGTCTAGATCGATCTGAGGCGCGGGCAAGTTGGTGGCAACTTTTGAATTATCTGCACTGTTATCTAGTTCCACAGAGAGAAATTTCTGGGAAGCTTCTACCTGTTTGACTGATAAGCCCTGTTCGATTTCAGCAACAGAAGTGAAAGAGATCTCTGCTGGTGTGGTTTCAGCCGTAGCTTGAAGTCCTACTCCACTTAATGCCCAAATTACCAAAGCTAGACGATATTGAAAGTTAAAACGCTGCATATTACTTGATTAAGAATATTGCTAGAATATTTGGCTAAAATCTTCGATCGTAAACGATCTCATCTCACATTATCCCCAAAATCTATCCTCGTCGAGATAAGTTCTGCCGCAGAAAAAATCCAAACGCGATCGCAAATAGCAGATGCACGATGACCGCTGGAAGAGGAATGCTGCCATCCAAAAAATTCAGGATTTGAATGATACACACCGAGATATGAAACACCGTGAGCGCGATCAATCCAGCTCGGATCTGTAACGGCTCAGTCAAACCCTGCATCAACAAACTGAGCGTGCCAAGAGCCAGAGCATTACCTCCTAATACCCTTGCTACAGCAACTGTCAAAGCTTGTCCCTGAAAAAGAGAGGGAGAGAAAAAAATCATGGCGACCGCAACTGCAAATTCAAATAGAGTGTTAGCAATCAGAAGTATGCGCAAGGTGAGATCCTCAGTAACGTTTTTTCACAAACCAAGCCATTAAGGTAATCCTTTGAACGGAGCACCATTGGGAATCAGTGATGAGGTATCCATAAACAAAGGCGAAGTATCGAGGAAAGTCTGCAACTTCTTGATGTACTCTCTACCTTCTTCGTCAAACTCACCACTAAAGTAATACATCGCAAAGCATGGCAGTCTCAGCTTTTCCTCATCGTCAATTTTATAGACCGTATCCATTTGGCAGAAGATCTTATCTCCCACTTCTTCGAGAATCCAAATGTCGTGATTGACTTTGACTTTCGAGAAATCACCCTTGACCAAAGGCACGAGATTGTAAAAGCCTTGTAAGATTCCTTGTCGCCCTAGGCTGGGATTGAAATTCCCAAACTGATAGGCTCCGTCTTCTAGGAAGCAAAGAGTAAACAAGTTGAAATCGTTTTTGCCTTCTTCAACTGAGCCTAGTTGGCGTTGCAACATTCTAGTCTTTGGCGTTTCTTCAACTTTGGCAATAAATTCTGGCATGTGATTAGATCTCCTAATTTATGGGTTTTGGATTTAGCGATCTTTTAGAATTGCACTCAGTATAGGGGATTTGGTAAACCCACAATCCCCTATACTGACTCACATTAGAAGGTAAATGTAGTCCTGAGCGTGACTACATAAATGTCATCGTTCGCACTTCGCTGATTAATTGCAGGCAACCAGATGATCCCAGGCGTAATCGAGAGATTTTTTGAGATACGATACTTGTAGAAAGCTTCGAGATGCAGGACATTGTCGCGATTCTTAATTTCGGATGACGCTATGCCATTAAAGTTGTAACGCAAACCTGTGAGAGTTGGCTCGGAGCCAAAAATAATACCGCCCAAGTTTCCTTCTTTAAATAAATCAGGAAAAGCGAGAGATATGGCATAGTTCCAAATGTCACCTTCGCCAAAGCCTTTAAGTTTGGCAGCAGTATAGCCACCCCAGGCACTGACAGCAAAACTAGGACTGAACTGATAAAAGGCAGATACACCATAAGTATCAGTAGTTGATGGGATACCAAAGAATGCAGGTGAGTCTGGCAAGCCTGTTAACCCAGGTAGACCCAAACCAATTAAGCTAGCGTAAATACTGCCAGTGCTATTGCCTGGAGTGCCATAACGAAAAATATTTGGGGCGCTGTATGCATGGGCATAGCTGAACCCAATCTTAAAGTTATTGCTGGGTTTTACAACCAACTGTGCTAAAGCTGAATAAGTATCGCCAAACAGACCGTTACTGCCAGTGGGATCGTTAGCATTTACTGAGATGTACCCTAAGTCCAGCCGTATTGCATCGCTGAAGATATAGTTGAAGCCAATCCCAGCCCCGCCAGCGTTGATATTGTAAATTGGGTTGCGTTCGCCAAAATTGGATATCGCCCCATTGCCGCCAGTATAGTCATCAAAGTAAGGATTGATCGTGTCAGCGTAATAGTAGTGGGCTGCACCTTTGGCAAATATAGTCACCTTGGCGCGATCGCCAATCGGGAAACTATAGTCCAAACGATCTAAGGAAATCGAGTTATTGTTTTGGGCGAGGACGGTTTCATCAAATGTAAAGCGACCATCGTTCGCGAGCGTGGTGGAGGAAACAACGCCATCACCAATTGTGAGGACTGGTTTGGCATTCGTGGCTTGCAACCGAACCCTGAGCCGATCGCGTCCTGCAAAGCTAGTATCGAAGTTCAGTCTCACCCGATACTGGAACACCGCATTACTCTTGTCGGAAGTGGGTAAATTTAAGAATCCATTGACGTTATTGCCACCAAAGGAGTCGCTCAGAGCCATGATCGCTTCACCATTGAATTTGGTGGTAGTAGAGAATTGCTGAGCTTCGAGTTGGGCAGTTTTGGCTTCAAGCGAATCGACCCGACCGCGCAAGGTCGCAAGTTCGGTAGCAAATTCTTCTTGGAGTTTTTGTAATGCCGCGAGATCCTCTTTACTGACTTTATCGGCTAAACCAGTGGCGATCAGCTCGTTAATTTTGTCTAAGCAAGCATTTAACCCTGCGGCAAATTCGTAGCGGCTAGTGGCACGGGAACCTCTAAAGGTGCGATCGGGATAGCCTGCGATACAGCCATAGCGTTCCACCAGAGATTGTAATGCTGTAAACGCCCAGTCTGTCGGCTGAACGTCGCTGAGCTGCGATACCGAAGTTACATTCTGGGCTGTTTGTTCGAGATCGTCACGATTTAAGTTTTGAATCAGGTTTGATTCTATGGCTGGAGCAGGTAACAATCCTTTGGCATCTGCGAGTGAATATGTTGGTAAAGTTTGATTGCTGAGTTGGTCTACTGACAGTCTATATGGAGCCGATGGGGTTGTTGCCAAACTACTTGACGAATTATCTGCCAGCAAAGAAGTTGCGGGTAAAACATCTGGCAAAGGATCGACTGCTTCCGCCTTCAATGGCTCTACATTTGCTAATGCCGAAGTAAATATCGCCGTAACGATCAACGGACTAGCTATAAATTTTGTTAAATAAGACATTGAAATTTCCTCCTCCAAAAATGTTAAGTGATATCAAAAATCGATCTTTAGCTCACACGACCACAGAGCTTTAGCAACTCATCAAGCTACAAAACGAGAAGAGATCGCCGCACTCGGGGCAATTCCAGTAATTACAGCAATCAATTCATCATTGCTAGTTAGCCCGCCTGAATTATCTATGTCGAAGAAAATGCCCGATCCAGATAATGAGGCGATCGGCGAAACTCCAACAAAATAGCTACCCACACCAGTCAGCGGAGCTTTGAGTCGGATAAAATCCTCAAATGTACTGAACCCAGAAATGACAGCATAATCGCTCAAGCCAGCACTAGCAGCATTGTTATCGTTATAAAAGACGTTAGAGGCATTACCCAGCACAAATGTATCGATTCCCGCTCCACCAATCAGATGATCGATTTCTCCCAAACCAGGGCTAGGATTTCCTGATGTCGGGAAAGCAACACCAGTCAAGGTGTCACTCCCAGCCCCACCAATTAGCGTATCGTTGCCGATCCCGCCGAATACAACATCATTACCGATCCCAGCATCGATATAATCGTTACCAACCCCGCCATCCACCAAATCATCCCCTGCATAGCCATAGACCGTATCGTTACCAGCACTAGCTGTAATCACATCATTGAGATTTGTACCGAGTTTGAGCGTACCAGGACCTGCAGGAATCGTAGTAGTGTTAGTAGTCGGCTCGACGCTAAGCGGGTCTAAAACTGCGCCGCCATTGGAGATCGTGCCGCCGCCAGCAATGCGACGTTGGTATAATAGGGGTGTAGCTTGTCCTGCAAATGTGCCGCCAGGGACTACTCTGGTTTCAAAGTTTTCAAATAAGAACGGCGTACCTGTATTTGGGTCGATCGTTATGCCAAAACTATCGTCAGGGGCAAAAGCTCCTCCCGTAAAATTAATCGCATCGCCTGGGAAGCTGAGCTGCATCAACTGCACGGGAAATGGAAATGTGGTCGAAAATAAAACTAGGCGGAAAAAATTATCGACTGGTTGAGGTGGCAATACTCCTTGTTGAAATAGGCGAGGCTGGATTTCGTTAGGACGTGGTGCTCCTGTATAAACTGCGCCTGGAATAGTGATCGTAGGAGGGGTAGCAGGATTACCATCATTAGCTGCTTGATCGGTAACTTGAGATTCTCCAGATGTGGTGGAGATGTTGGTGCTGACCAATTGACCTTGTGAACCCAGCACAAAAGTACCGAGTAATTGCGCCGTTGGTGTGCCAGATAGATTCCATTTGGCATTGGTAAAGTTAAACACGCGGTTATCGTCGTTAACGATCGTGCCAACCCCTTGAGTATCGGCAATTGTTGCGCCTAACGGATTGCTTAAGTTAACAAAAAAGGTTTCGTTGGGAGCGTAAAGGGTGTCACCTTTGACTGGAACTGAGATGGTTTGAGATGTCTGCCCTGGCGCAAAAATCAAGGTGCCGGAGACAGGATTGTAATCACCGCGCGACGCGAAAGCAGTGCCGTCTGTGGTGCCATAATTTACTTGAACGACCTGACCGCTGGGGGCTGACAGGCTGACAGTAAAGTTGAAGTTAGTATTGCCAACGTTTCCCTCTGCTAAAGTAACGTCGTCGATCGCGATGGTTGCCATGATTATTTTTTGCTAGTGAGTTTAAAATTTGTTTTGACTTTTGTTGAGATTTGAGTTCACCAATCCCAAAAACAGCCCCTAAAGCTAGTAAACCAGAGCGGGGTGCATCTTAAATGGGATCGGGATCGATCCGCCGTACCGCCTTTGGTCTGAAATTTGGCTTAATGTGCATTTGACTATCCTCTTCTAACTAAATAGATCCTTCAATCAAAGTAATGAGAGTCTCACAAATCTAGAACCTAAATACAGTCCGTAAAGTTGCGATCGTAATCGTGCTGTTAGCACTGTTGTTACTGGGATTAAATACAAATTGGAGATCGGGTGTAATCGATATATTGTCGGAAATCGGGAAGTTATAGAACAGCTCAAGATTAGTTTGAGTGCTATCACCAACTTGCTTCTCAATAAATGGCTGTCCGACGGCGATCGCTGCCATTGCCCCAGGTTTAAACAGGTCTAGAAAAGCCAAGCCCACCATGAAGGTATTGGGATAGTAGCTAACTTGCGATCGCAAACTTTCAACATTAGTAAATGTATTCAAACCAGCATCGGCAAGGCCTTTAGTTAGAGTAAATCGACCAAATCCGTAGCGACCGAAGACAGCTAAATTCTTGGCAAAAGTCCACTCAACGTTCACTCCACCCGCTTCGCCTTCACGATTGGCAAAGTAGCCTTTGATATATTGCAAGCGAATGGCAAATGGACTCTTGCCATCACTGGACTTGGGCGCAAACTCCAGTTCGAGAATACCTGCATAGGGATTGCCAAAAAGACCGCGATTAGCCTCATTCGGTGGCGGTGCGTTGGGATTAGTTGCGCCGCCAGTGGGTTCGTTACCGAAGGGGGCTAGATAAACAGCTCGAAAGCTAAATGCGCCTTTGCTTGGGTTCCAATCTAATACTGCGCCCGCACCACCTTGGGTTAAATTAAACGCGCCAATAAATGGGTTATTGATGAAGAAAGTCGATGAGAAATCAACAGCTTCATTATTGGCGTAGCTATTTTTATCGACATGGTCATAAAAGTGAATCGATGGCCCCAGCGATACTCTCAGATCGGAGGTGACGTTAAAGTCATACCGTAACTTAGCGAGACGCACAGTATTAGAGACTCCAGCATAATCGAGTCCAAATGTGTCCAAGCCAACGTTGCCGTAGTTACTTGTCTGGACGAAACTGCCGAGAATATCTCCTGCGGCAGATCCGCCATTGCCCACTTCAAGGCGGGTAATTAGTAAATCGCTACCTGTAAAGCTGGTATTAAAATCCAATCTTACGCGAGCGGCAAAAGCCGCATTCAGAGTACCGCTATCCGATCGAATTCTGCCATCGGGGGGAAGCACTGTGCCAGCAGGTAAAATTCTGGGTGGCCCAGACGGCTCGCTTTGCAGCCTTGGTTGCGGCGTTGGCTCAGTCAGAGCGAGACCCTGCCTGTTGGTATCAGAAAAGAATACGGGACCTCTAGCTCCACCACCAGTGATTGCCACGATCGCTTCGCCTGAAAGCTTGGTGGTAGTCGAGAATTGCTGTGCTTCTAGTCTGGCAGTTTTTGCCTCTAGAGCATCGACGCGACCTTTAAGCATGGCTAGCTCTGCCGCAAATTCTTCTTGGAGTTTTTGCAAGGCTGCCAGATCGTCTTTGCTAACTTTATCTGCTAAGCCAGAGGCGAGGATTTCGTTGATCTTGTCGAGGCAGGCATTCAATCCTGCGGCAAATTCATACCGAGTGGTGGCACGCGCCCCTCTGAATGTTCGATCGGGATAGCCTGCAATACAGCCGTAACGTTCTACCAGAGATTGCAGCGCCGTAAATGCCCAGTCGGTGGGCTGCACGTCGCTGAGTTGAGAGACAGCCGTGACATTTTGAGAAACCTCGCGATTCATTTGGGTGAGTCGATCGAGCGGGCTTGAGCCTATCGTATTTGGTGTAGTTGTTGCTGTCGATGCGGTTGATAAAGCGATCGAGGGAGGTAATTCACCGACTCCAGGTAATTGGGATTTTGAGCCGGTAGTTTCCAGTTGAGCAAGGCTAGTTTCCGCTTGAACTGATAGCCCAGGTGAAAATACAGCCGCAGCGATCGCCGTAAATAGCGATAGCGATCTGGTTAATTTCCAATTTGGCGAAATCGATTCTGGAAGTTGACTGTTAAACTCTGACATTTTTAGCCTCACAAGCACATCAATTTATTGGGAAAGCTTCTTGGGAATGCTCCCGCTAGGGAGCATTTGAACTTTAACTGAATTAAGACTTCAACGCTATTTGCTAGTTGTTATGCCTAGAATGTAAAGGTCAAACGTAATGTTCCTGTAACGAGCGTGGCATTTTTGCTCGTGTATTCAGGATTTGTAATAATCACAACCCCTGGCGTAAGACTGATATTTTTACTGATGGGATAACGATAGAACGCCTCAATGTGAAAAGAAGTAGCGTTGTTATCAGAAAGTGGTAGTCCTGTTACGCCACCTGTGAGAATTGCTGGCTCGATCCCGTCGCTCGCTGTGACGTGAGGGTTTTGACCGAACACGATGCCGCCCAGACTGCCTTCTTTAAACAAGTCGGGGAAAGCCATGGTCAAGGCCCAGTTGAAAATCGTCGCCTTAGCTCCAGGAGGCGAAAGACGTTCGCCAGTCACGGGACTGAGACCACCCGATGGTGCAGTCACGTCTGTTAGTCCAGCCCAAGCACCTAAAATAAAGTTGGGGCTGAATTTTACCTGAGTTTGAAAACCGTAAGAACTCAGCTCGTAAGGTGCGACACCGAGCGGTCCGTCAGAATTATGAGTGCCGACGCTACCGCCAGGACCAGTTCTGATGCTGAGCAAGTCGTAGGTGGTAATGTACGATCGAACATAGGCAAGCCCTAAATCGATATTTTTGGTGGGGCTAAAAGTTAACTGCGCGATCGCTGCATACGATCCGCCAAACAGACCACCACCCGCAGTTGGAAACGCGATCGGGTTGGGGCCTGGGATAACTACGGGAATGTTGGAAGGGGTGGCGACAGAGGTGCGGTTGCCGCCGAGATATCCCATCGACAGTCGTAGCGCATCGTTAAATTTATAGTCCAGACCGAAACCACCGCCACCGCCACCCAGTCGGTAGATCGCATTGCGCTGACCGAATTCAGAAATTGCGCCGATCGCCGCACCGCCGAAGTCCAGAGGGTTGAGCGTCGGTGCGAAGTCGTCGAGTTTGCCACCTGTGGCGATAATCTTAGCGACTAGCTGGCTGCCGATTGGGAATGTATATTGCAACGTGTCGAGACGAATCGTGCTGTTGTTGACCTGACCCGTGGGTTGACCGACGAGAAAGTTTTGACCTTCATCGCCAGTAGTATTGTCGGGCTGAAGCGCGCCCTGATTGGTAAACGTACCGAGTCTGAACCGATTGATATTCGAAGCTTCAAGCCGAGTTAAGAGCAGGTCTTTACCCGTAAAGCTGGTGTTGAAATTCAATCGGATGCGGTAGCCGAGGGTCACGTTTTTAGCCGTCGGTCCGTCAAAAGACGAAATTGTGCCTTTGGCGATCGAAGATGTATCAGGTCTTTTATCCTCAGCAAACACAAATCTTGGCGAAAATACGGCTTCACCCGTAAGTTTGGTCGTGACCGAAAATTGTTGGGCTTCAAGTTGGGCAGTTTTGCTTTCCAGGGCATCAACCCGACCGCGCAAGAGAGCTAGTTCGGC
>ENA-ORBV01002623-ORBV01002623.1-microbial-mat-metagenome-genome-assembly--contig:-NODE-2623-length-37688-cov-23.511685_pt1 | contig 37688 bp, 28 predicted proteins | sample MGYA00237777_ERZ505514 | MGnify/ENA primary metagenome ERZ505514 (study PRJEB26160, sample SAMN06269048) | microbial mat metagenome | isolation source: Oligotrophic lake microbial mat | place... | reverse complement strand
GGCTGTGGTTCAGCCAGCTCGTGTGGCGGTGCTTCAGCCAGCTCGTGTGGCTGTGGTTCAGCCGGCTCGTGTGGCTGTGGTTCAGCCAGCTCGTGTGGCGGTGCTTCAGCCAGCTCGTGTGGCTGTGGTTCAGCCGGCTCGTGTGGCTGTGGTTCAGCCAGCTCGTGTGGCGGTGCTTCAGCCAGCTCGTGTGGCTGTGGTTCAGCCGGCTCGTGTGGCTGCGGTTCAGCCGGCGTGGCAAGCGGCACTGCTACAGATGCCCCGGTGAGGCTTGTGACAAGGCTGGTTGGCGATGACTGGTAAGCGGGCCCGAGTCCCCGGACGGCTTCAAGTTCCGGAAACATCGCCAGTGATGGCGGCCCCTCGGCGCCGTCTTCATCGGTGGGTTCGCGCGACCCCGGATCGATCTCGGGCAGCAAGGCCACATCGACCACTTCGGTCAATACCGGAATGCCGTCATCCGGAAATTGGCCGGCTGCGGCCGGCAGGTCAGGTTCGGACATCCAGATCGTGGCGGTCGATTTCGTAGCCGCGGTCGCGGTAGAACTTGAAGCGTTCGCGCGCGCGCAGGCGGTCGTCGGCATCGTCGCGGCTGACGATTTCGATCAAGCGATCGAAGCGGCTGAACAGCGCCGGTCGCTGATCGTCGAGATTCATCAATATTTCGTGGTGCGGCATCGCTTCCGGGTCAGCGGTGAGCAGAATCGGCGTCTGGTCTGCATGGCCGTCGGTGACCATGCAGTGTGGCACGAAGCCGGTGCCGGGGGTGGTCCAGAGCAGGCTGTCGAGCGCACTCAGGGTGCGACGATCGCTGGCATATATCAGTAGCTTGCGGCGGCTCGCCAGCGCCTTGCCGGCCAGCACGCGCGCGGTGCCCAGTTTGTCGGGGGCATTGAAGTAAAACGTGATCTCGGTCATGTGGGCCGGGTTGGCAACAAGTCAGGTACGCGGGCGATGTGCGATCACGGGCATGGCCGGCTGCCGCCCTCAGTGGTCGACGCGCCCCAGCAGGAAGTGCGTGAGCATCGATACCGGCCGGCCGGTCGAGCCCTTGGCGGCCCCGCTTTTCCATGCGGTGCCGGCGATGTCCAGATGCGCCCATTCGAACTTCCGCGCGAAGCGCGACAGGAAGCAGGCAGCGGTGACGCTGCCCGCCGGGCGCCCGCCGATGTTGGCCATGTCGGCGAAATTCGACTTCAGTTGCTCCTGGTAATCGTCCCACAATGGCATGTGCCAGGCACGGTCGTGTGCGTCGTCTCCGGCGGCCAGCAACTCGCGCGCCAGTCCGTCGTTGTTGCTGTAAAGACCGGTGGCGACATGTCCCAGCGCCACCACGCAGGCACCGGTCAGGGTGGCTACGTCCACCACGCACGCCGGCTCGTAGCGTTCGGCATAAGTGAGCGCGTCGCACAGGATGAGCCGGCCTTCGGCATCGGTATTGAGTACTTCGATGGTCTGCCCGGACATGCTGGTGACGATGTCCCCGGGTTTGGTGGCCGCCCCGCCCGGCATGTTTTCAGTGCTCGGGACCAGCGCCACCAGATTGAGTGGCAGTTTCAACGTGGCTGCCGCCTGCATCGCGCCGATCACCGAGGCCGCGCCGCACATGTCGAACTTCATCTCGTCCATGCCTTCGCCGGCTTTCAGCGAAATGCCGCCGGTATCGAAGGTGATGCCCTTGCCGATCAGCACCACCGGCTTGGCGCCGGTCTTGCCGCCCTTGTGTTCGAGAATGATGAACTTGGGCGGCTGGCGCGAACCGTTGGCCACCGACAGGAAAGAGCCCATCTTGAGCGCTTCGCAGTCGCTGCGTTCGAGAATTTCGCAACTCAAGCCAACGGCCCTGGCCATTTCCTGGGCGCGCTCCGCCAGGTAGGTGGGCGTGCACACATTGCCCGGCAGGTTGCCCAGGTCTTTGGCCAGCGCGACCGCCTGGCCGATGGCCTCGCCTTCGCGCATGGCCGCTTCGGCCGGCCCCAGTTCATTGCGCCGCTCGACCATCAGGGTGAGCTTGCGCACCGGGCGCCGCACTTCCTCCTTCTTGCTTTTCATGCGGTCGAAGCGATATACCGTGTCGATCGCGGTGAGCGTGGCCTGCCGCACGCGCCAGGCCACGTCGCGTTTGCGCACCGGCACCTCGGTCAGGTAGATCGAGCCATCGAAGGCGCCGGTTTCGTCGAGCGTCTTGACCGCCGCACGCACCGCTTCTCGGTATTCGCGTTCGCGGAAGTCCTTTTCCCGCCCCAGTCCGACCAGCAATACGCGGTCGCCCAGGAGGCCGGGCACGTTGTGCAACAGCAAGGTGCGCCCTGACTTGCCTTCCATGTCGCCGCGCCGCACGATGTCGGACAGGTAGCCTTTGCTGGCGCTGTCGATCAGTTCGGCCGGGCCCGTGAGCTTGCGCGGCTCGAACACGCCGACTACGATGCAGGCGCTGCGCTGCTTTTCGGGACTGCCGCTCTTTATGCTAAATTCCATCTTCTTTCCTTGCCCGAAAACCGGTTCGATGAATTCGGATTATGACGCGATTCCGGCGAAAAATCCAAATTTTGCCTGTTTAGCCCATTTTTCGGATTTTTGGCATGCCGCGCGACATGTGCGCTGACGCGTCGCGCCGGCTTGAATCGATGAAAAGCCCCGAACCGCTGCCGTGCGGCATCGGATCGACCGGGAACCCTTGAAATGATTTTTCGCCGCGCCTTGCAGCGCGAACTGACACAGGCAGCCGGCGCTGTTTTTGTCACCCTGTTCACCGTGATGGCAACCACCCAGTCGATCCGGCTGCTGGGCGATGCCGCCAGCGGCAAGCTGGCCTCCGAAGCGGTGATCGCCTTGCTCGGTTTCTCGGCGCTCAACTATCTGCCGGTACTGTTGTCGCTGACAGTGTTCATGTCGGTGATGCTGGTGGTTTCGCGCCAGTACAAGGATTCGGAAATGGTGGTCTGGTTCGCCAGCGGTCAGTCGCTGACCGCGTGGATCGGCCCGGTGCTGGGCTTCGCCGCGCCGTTTGTATTCATCGTGGCGGCCTTGAGCCTGGGGGTTTCGCCGTGGGCCAGTAATCAGGCCGCGCGCTACAAGGAAAACGTCGAGTCGCGCGATGATGCGGCGCGCATCGCGCCGGGCGCCTTCAAGGAGTCCGCCGGTGGCGACCGGGTTTTCTTTGTCGAGACCGTCGAAGGCGATGCGGCCAACGTGCAGAACATATTCATAAGCTCGGTGCAGCAGGGCAAGCTGGGCGTGATGGTAAGTCGGCGCGGCTTCACCGAAATCGCCCCCAACGGCGACAAGTTCCTGGTGATGGTCAGTGGCCGCCGTTACGAGGGCGAAGCCGGGCGCTTGGACTTCAAATCGATGGATTTCGAGCGTTATTCGGTGCGGGTGCAGCAGAAATCCGAGCGGGTCGAACCTGAAACCACGCCCAAGCAGCTGAGCACCGCGCACTTGCTGGCTGCGCGCAGCAATCCGAACAAGGGCGAGTTCCTGTGGCGCATCGGCCTGCCCTTGTCGGCCCTGACCTTGTCGCTGCTGGCGATACCGCTGGCGTTCGTCAATCCGCGGGTCGGGCGTTCAGTCAATCTGGTGCTCGCCTTCCTGATCTACCTGGTCTACAGCAACAGCATCAGCATCACCCAGGCATGGGTTGCCCAGGGGCGGGTGGGCTTTTACTCGGCATGGTGGCTGGTGCATGTGGCGATGGTACTGCTGCTGCTGGGCTTGTTCTTTCGCCGGCTCGCCGTCAATTCGGTGTTCCGGGCGTTTGCACGTGCATGAGGGTCCTGCGCCGCTACATCGCAGGCGAGATCATTTCGGCCACCCTGCTGGTGCTGGTGGCGTTTCTCGGGCTGTTCGCGTTTTTCGACCTGATCAACGAGTTGGGCGACATCGGCAAGGGCGACTACCGCCTGCAGCACGCGGCCCTGTTCGTGCTGCTGACCGTGCCCGGCCATGTTTACGAGTTGATGCCGATCGCCGCGCTGATCGGCGCGGTATACGCCCTGGCCCAGCTGGCCGCACATTCCGAGATGACAGTGATGCGCATCTCGGGCCTGTCGACCTGGCGCTCCCTGACGATGGTGCTGCGTATCGGTTTGCTGTTCGCCCTCATCACTTTCGCGTTTGGCGAGGTGGTGGCGCCGCAGGCCGAACGTGCTGCGCAGGCGCTGCGCCTGAAAGCGCTGACTTCGGTGATCGCCCAGGAATTTCGTTCAGGATTGTGGGTCAAGGACGATTTTCGCTTCGTCAACGTGCGCGAGGTCAAGCCGGACTCGCGTCTGGTTGGCGTCAAGATCTACGAATTTGACAGGGATTACCGCTTGCAGTCGATCAGCTTCGCAGAACAGGGGGAGTATCTGCCGCCCAACAGCTGGCGCCTGATCGATGTGACGCGCACGGTACTCGGGCAGGGCGGGCTATCGAGTCGCATCGAGAAGGCCGCGGAATATGTCTGGACCTCGGATCTCAACCCGGACATCCTGGGCGTGCTCCTGGTGCAACCCGACAAGATGTCGATCGCCAACCTGTATCGCTACACCCGCCACCTGGCGGACAATCGGCAAAACACCGACCGCTACGACATCGCGCTTTGGAAAAAGGCGGTGTATCCGCTGGCGGTACTGGTCATGATGGGCCTGGCCCTGCCCTTTGCCTACATGAACGCCCGTTCCGGCGGCATCTCGCTTAAGATTTTCGCCGGCATCATGCTGGGCCTGGTATTCCACTTGCTCAACAGCCTGTTTGCCCATCTCGGCGCGATCAACACCTGGCCACCGTTTGCATCAGCGGTGGCGCCGGCCTTGCTGTTCGTATTGCTGGCCTTGCTCATGCTGTGGCGTGCCGGGCGCGCCTGAGCGTCACACTATCCAAGCGTTGCAGTGCGGCAACGTTTTTGCGCAAAACCTCAAGTGAAATCTGCCAAACCCTATGCAGGTCAGAGGTTTTCTGCCATCTTCTGCATGCTGCGCAAGGGGGGGATGGAGCATGCTCGGTTGCAAGGGGATTCGCGGTCTGATGCTCGTGGTGCTGCTTGCGGGCACCGCGAGTGTTTTCGCGCAGACGCCACGCTTCGACATTCGCGACTACGTAGTCGTTGGCAACACCCTGCTGCCGCCATCCGAACTGGAACGCGCACTGGCTCCGCACCGCGGCGCACAGCGGGATTTCGGCGATATCCAGCGCGCCCTGGAGGCACTTGAAGCGGCCTATCGTGCGCGCGGCTTTACTTCGGTATCAGTGCAACTGCCCGAGCAGGAAGTCGCAGGCGGCCGCGTGCGTTTCAAGGTCGTCGAAGGCCGCATCGCGCGCGTCGTGGTCGAAGGTAACGCGCATTTCTCCAGCGCCAATGTGCTGGCCGGCCTGCCGTCGCTGATCGTAGGCGAGGTGCCGAATGCGCGCGCCATGTCTGAAAGCATCCAGCTTTCCAACGAAAACCCGGCCAAGCAGGTCGAAGTGGTGTTGAGTGTGGGTGCCAGGGAAGGCGATCTCGATGCCAGCGTGAAGGTCAGCGACGAGCGACCCTATCGCGGCTTCCTGACCATTGACAACACCGGCAACAGCGCCACCGGCCAGCATCGCATCGGTGTGGCCTTGCAGCACGCCAACCTGTTCAACCGTGATCATGTCGCCACCCTGGCTTACACCGGGGCGCCGCAACCCCCGCCCGGCGTGAAGGTCGATATCTGGAGCCTGGGCTACCGCATTCCGTTCTACAAGCTTGGCGACAGTCTGGAGTTGCTGTACGCCAAATCGACCATTGGCACACCCTCGAATTCGCCGGCCTTGGGCGGCACCATCGGCATCGTTGGCAAAGGCGCTATCGGCTCGGTGCGCTGGAACCACCTGTTCGCGCGCTCCGGCGAGTACACCTCACGTCTGGTGTTCGCACTCGACTATCGCGACATGAAAAGCGCGTGTGTCGATGCCACTGGCGCTCCCTTGAGCGGGGTGGCGGGCTGCGTAGACTACTTGGTGCAGCCGGCCTCGGTGACCTACATGGGCCGGCTGGAGCAGGCCGGCCGCGTGTTCTCGTACAGCGTGGGCGCGTCGGCCAATCTGGCGGCCAGTAGTGCCCAGAGCTACGATCTGGCCAGCGGCAACCGGCGCGCGCCCAGGAGCTTTGGCGTGCTGCGCGCGGCCGCCAGTGTGGTGCAGTTGCTGCCGGCAGATTGGCAATTGCGCGCCAACGCGCAACTGCAGATGACGCCGAATCCGCTGGTACCGACCGAGCAGATGAGCCTGGCCGGTTTCAGCGCGGTACGCGGTTTCAGCGAGCGCGCCTATGCCAGTGACCGCGGCTATGTGGCACAGGTCGAAGCCTATACGCCGGATCTGGCAACGCTTGCCAGTTGGCCCGGCAACTTGCGCCTATTGGGGTTTTACGATTTTGCCGGCGGCAGCAACCTGAACCAGCCCTTCGACCAGCCAAGCAACTTCGGCCTGGCCAGCGCCGGCGTCGGCGCCCGCTACCAGCTGCGCCGCGATATCATCTGGCGTTTCGACCTGGCGTATGTGCAGCGTGCACCGGCCGTGGTCCAGGGTGGGCCGATGGCGGACGACAAGTGGCGCGCGCATTTCGGCCTCACGGTCGGCTTTTGATCGGGGTAATCATGCGAACTTCGATGCTTTCCGGGAACTTCCGCAGCGACCGTCCGCCGAACCGCGCCAAGGCGTGCGTACTCGCCGTAGCGGCGCTCTTCGGTACCCCTGCAATAGCCGCGCCGACCGCTGCCAGCGTGGTCCATGGCCAGGCCAGCTTCGCACAGCAAGGCAGCGTGCTGACGATTACCAACAGCAACGGCGCGGTGATCAATTGGCAGGGGTTTTCGATCGGCAGCGGCGAGACCACCCGTTTCGTGCAGCCGTCGTCGGCCAGCAGCGTGCTCAATCGCGTGGTGGGCCCCAACCCTTCCTCGATTCTTGGCAACCTGTCATCCAACGGCCGGGTTTACCTGATCAACCCGGCCGGCATCATGGTGGGTGCCGGCGCGAAGATCGACGTCGCCGCGTTTGTGGCATCCACGCTCAACATTCGCACCGAGGATTTCCTCGCCAATCGATTGAACTTCCAGCCCACCCCGGGCGCCGGCGCGGTGCGCAACGAAGGCATCATCACCACGCCGCAAGGCGGGCAGGTTTACCTGGTGGCGCCCAAGGTGGAAAACACCGGCACCATCGTCGCACCGGGCGGCGAAGTCGCGCTGGCGGCCGGGCGCAGCGTGCAAATCGGCGATACCGCTTCGCCCGGTGTGCGCATTGTGGTTGATGGCGGCGAATCGGCGACCAATCTGGGCCGCGTGGTGGCCGAGGCCGGCCGTATCGGCATGTTCGGCGCCCTGGTGCGAAACAGCGGCAGCCTCAATGCCTCCAGTGCAGTGGTGGATGGTGGCCGCATTCTGCTCAAGGCCACCGGCGACACCTTCGTCGATGGCGATGCCGGCATCACCGCGACAGGCGCGCGCGGCGGGCGTGTCGAGATTCTCGGGCAACGGGTCGCTCTGACAGACCGTGCGAGCGTGGATGCCTCCGGCGCCAATCGAGGCGGTACGGTGCTGGTCGGCGGCGATTACCAGGGCGGCAACCCGGATGTACAGAATGCCCAGGTCACCTGGGCCGGCCCACAGACTGCCATCCGCGCCGACGCGACGGTGGCGGGCAATGGCGGGCAGGTGGTGCTTTGGTCCGACGACACCACGCGTGCCTATGGCAGCCTTGCGGCGCGTGGCTCCGGCAGTGGCGATGGCGGGCGTATCGAAACCTCCGGCAAGCACTATCTGGATGTGGCGGGGGCGCGCGTCGACGCCGGATCGCCTGCCGGCCGGCCCGGCCTATGGCTGCTCGACCCGACCAACGTCACCGTGGTGGCAAGCGGTGCCGACACCAATGTGTCGTTAGCCGGCGGCGTGTTCGCGCCGGCCAACAACAATGCGGTATCGACCCTGACTGCCACCTCGATCAACACCGCAATCAATGGCGGCACCAGCGTGACCATCACCAGTGGCGGGGGGGGCGGCAGCGGTGGCGTCGGCGACATCACATTCGATGCCAGCGGCGGCGCGATTTCGATCGACAAGACCACCAACACCTTCGCCTCCACCCTGACGCTCAATGCCTGGCGCAACATCATTTTCAGCGGTGGCGCCAGCACCTTCAAAACCACTGCGGCGGCCGGCAGCTTTGGTTTGACCGTGATCATGAACACTGGCCTGAGCGGTGGCGGCGGCAACGTTTTCAGCGGGTCGGCGGCGTCGGTCAATCTGCTGGGCACGGCCACCGCGCAGGTGGCGGCGATCGTCGGTAACGGCAAGACCTGGTTCAACGATGGCGCGGTCAATCTGAGTACCAATGCCGTCTTGAAGTTGAACGATGGCTCCAGTGACTCGACCTTTTTTAACGGCGGCTCGTTCAACACCACCAACATCACCAACAACTGGTTCATTCTCAGCAATCCCGGTACCCAGAGCGGCATCTTCAATAATCGCGGGGTAATGAATGTAGGCACCGGGGGTGGCAGCATCGAGGCGGTTCTGAACAACCTCTCAAACGGCGTGATCAACGTGCTGGCGCCGGTCGGCGTGTCGGTGCAGAACGGCCAGAACATGTCCGGCGCGATCAACCTGGCCGCCGGGTCGAGCATGGTGATGTCGGAAAACCATGGTGTGGCCGCGACTTTTTCCGACACCTCGATCGGTGGCAACGGCACCTTGACGGTGAGTGGTCAAAACGTGTTCCTCAACGGCGTAAAGGCTGGTGGCACCACCCTCAACCTGACCGGCGGCAACACCACGGTAGGCTCGGGCGGCACCGTGTTCGGCAGCCTGGTCAAGGCAGCGCCGATGACCATCAACAACGGCGCCTTCGGCTTGGCCGGTGATTTCGCGGTGCCCTCGGGCATTACTTATCTGAACGATGTCGGACTGGGCGCCACCGGCAACCTGATCATCGCCAACGGAATATCCACCGCCGGTTCGATTGACCTGGCGGCCGGCGGCAACCTGCGCGTGAGCGGTGCGCCGGTGCAATCGAGCGGCAAGTCGATCAATGTGCTCGTGGGCGGCAATGTGATTGTCGATTCCAGCGTGGGCAATCCCAGGCTTGATGCCTTCAACAGAACCAATCTCACACTGTTGTCGGCGACCTCGAAAATCATCCTCGATGGCGTGCCGGGTTCGAGTGCGCGCATCGCCGCGTTCAACGGGCCGATCAATGTGGACTTCAGGAATCGCGCGGATGGCGGAATATTTATCGACGGCGCGCCGGGCCACGGGGTCGGCGCGTTCGGCAGCGGATTTTTCGTCGGCAATGCGCCGGCGCTGCTGGGCAGCAACTTGTTGATCAAGTACGGCGTTGCCAATGCCGACATTTGTAGAGTGCTTCCGGGACTGTGCGTGATCCGTCCACCGAACGCATTGGCACTGGTGCGGCCGCTTCAGCCCAAGCCGCTGGACAAGGATGACAGTGATGGCGCCGGCGAGTTTGGCGATCAATCCGGCCGCACCAAGTCCAAGCGCCCTGGCGTATGCAAGGCGGTGTGATCATGAATGCACGGCGCCCATTCACCATTCCTCGCAGCGCACTTGTCCACGCGATGCTCGGCTTGTGTTGTCTCGTTGCCGGCGCTGCGGCGTTCGCCCAGCCGGTCGGCACCGTGACCCACCTGTCAGGCACGCTCTCGGTGGTCCGCACCGATGGCCAGCGCGTACTGGCGGTCAATTCGGCCGTAGCCGAAGGCGATCTCCTTACTACCGAGCGCGAAACTTACGCCCGCATCAAGTTCCGGGACGACTCCGAAATCGTGTTGCGGCCGAATTCGCAGCTTCAGGTCGCGCGCTATCAATTCGAGGCCGGTCAGCCGGAGCGCGACAACATGCTGTTGTCGATGCTGCGTGGCGGCATGCGTGCGGTGACCGGACTGATCGGCAGGCGCAATCGCGATCGCGTCGGCGTCACCACACCCACTGCCACGGTTGGCATTCGCGGCACCCACTTCGGCTTGCTGTTCTGCCAGGGCGGCAGTTGCGCCGGCATTCCCGATTCCAGCGGCAGGCCGCTGGAAAACGGCCTGCACGTCGATATCGCCAACGGTTCAATCAGCCTCTCGAACAGTGCCGGCAGCACGGTCATCAATGCCGGCCAGTTCGGCTTCGTCGCCAATCAAACGACGCTGCCGCGCATCGTCGCGCCCGAGGCCGGCCTGCGCGTGACCATGCCCGGTGCGATCAGTACCAATGTGGCCTCGCGCGGCATCGGCATCGGCGCCAATCGCGACGACAGTTGCGTGATGCAATAGCGCGGGGCCGGTGGCGCCCGCAGGTCGACGCAGGGCTTGAGCGGGTAGTGCCAGTCTTGTCGGCCCGCGCGTCACGGCGTGGCTACGGGCTGCCGGGCACGATGCCTGCCGGCAGGCCTTCGATGTAGTCGCAGATCGCGCCCGGTCGGGTCAGCCAGATTTCCTCACGGTGCCGCATGATGTGCTCGATGACACGGCGAAACTGGCGCAGCCGATAGGGTTGGCCGAGAATGAAGCTGTGCAGCACGATCGGCATCACCAGCGGGCGGCGCAGCGACTCTTCGAGTAGTTCGTCGAACTGGTCGATCAGGCTTTCGCAAAACAGCTGCGATGGCGTGCGGCGCGACACGCATTCGAGCGAATCGTTGAGGTCGTGGCCGTACGGCACCGACAGGATCGGCCCGTGCGCGGTGCGGAACCACACCGGCTGATCGTCAAGTGACCAGTCCATCATGTAGGCGAAGCCGGCCTCCTTGAGCAGGTCCAGCGAATCGTGCGATTGCGAGATGTAGGGCGCCAGCCAGCCGCGCGGCCGCGCACCTTCATGCTTCTCGATGGTGGCCGCTGCCTCGAAAATGCAGGCTCGCTCTGCGGCAACGCTCATGTCGACCTGGCGTTCGCTATTGGTGCGGCCGTGGCCGACGATCTCGTCGCCGCGCTCGCTGAAGGCCTTGATCATTTCCGGGCAATAGTCGTACAGCTCGCTGTTGGTCAGCAATGCGTAGGGGAGATCGAAGGCTTCGGCCAGTTCCAGCAGCCGCCAGGCGCCGACGCGGTTGCCGTAATCGCGCCAGGCGAAGCTGCGCTGATTGGGCTGCGGATGCGCTGCCGCATAGTCGTTGCCCAGGCCTTCGCCAAACGCGAAATGCTCGACATTCAGGCTCAAATGCACCGCCAGGCGCTTGCCGCCCGGCCAACTGTAATCGGGCCGCCGGGTGATGGCGGAATAGTCGTAGCGGCCATGGGTCTTCAACATTTTTTGCCTTTCTTGCGGCCTGGTCTGTGCGTGAAAAGCCTTGTGTCGCAGACCCGCATGACTGCGCCGGGGGCGCGGTCAGGTTCGACGCCGGGTCGGCGCTACCTGCGCCAATTGCCGGCTGGCCGCAGGCTTGCCTTTTTCACTTGGCTTTCGGCACCCGCCCCATCAGGTAGAACTCGTCGTTGGGCCGCATCGCCGTCAGGTTCGCCATGCGGTTCGAGAGGCCGAAAAACGCAGCGATGGCGCCGATATCCCAGATGTCCTCGTCGGCAAAGCCGTGGCCGCGCATAGCCTCGAAGTGCGCATCGCCGATGCTGTGCGAGGCTTCGGTTATCAGAATCGCAAAGTCGCACATCGCCTTTTGGCGCGGCGTGATGTCGGCTTTCAGGTGATTGGTCGCGACCTGGTCGGCCAGCAGGGGTTTCTTTTCGTGGATGCGCAATATCGCGCCATGCGCCACCACGCAATAGATGCACTGGTTGCGCCCGGAGACGGCCACCACGATCATCTCGCGCTCACCCTTGCTCAAGCGTGAATCCGGGTTCAACATCAGGGCATCGTGATAGGCGAAGAACGCGCGCCACTCGGCCGGGCGACGCGCCAAGGCGAGGAATACGTTGGGCACGAAGCCGGCCTTTTCCTGGGTTTCGAGGATGCGCGCGCGGATGTCGTCGGGCAGATCCTTGATGTCGGGGATCGAGAAGCGGCTGATCGGGTGGCTCATGCGGATGCCTCGAGGGGTGGAATGAGCCCGGAGTTTACAGGCGGGTGGCGGCGTCGGCGACCAGGCGCGCCACACGTTGGTTGAAGCTGTCTTGCGAAAAGCGCGCCAGATGCGCAGCGTCGGCCTGTGGCTGCAGGCGCGGCGCGGTCAGCGCCCGCTCCAGGACCCGCGCGAAGTCGGCGCCGCCATCCTCGCGCGGGTCGCGATAAAGATAACCGCTGCTGCCGTCGGCAACCGTTTCGGTGAACGGCGCAGCGTTGATGGCGAGCACCGGCGTGCCCAGCACCTGGGCTTCGATGATGTTGAGACCCAGCGCTTCCTTTTCCGGCAGGCCCGACATCAAGTAGTCGAGCTGCGGATAAATCAGTTCCGGATGCGCTTGTCGGCCCCAGAAGCGGGCGCGCTTGCCGAGCGGTTTGAGTGCCCGGCGCAGGTCGGTGACAGAGCGGTAGCCGCCGTTGCCGAAGATTTCAAGATTGACCGCCGGGCGCGCGGCGACAAGTGGCGCGATGATGCGAAACAGCACATCGAATTGCTTGATCGGCCCGATCGCCGACACGATGCCCAGTGTCAGCCCGGGTGCGCGCACGAAGGGCGCGGGCGGCTTGAGCGCGGCGTACCAGGGCTCGAACCAGGAGAGCGCGCGATCGCGAAACTTGCGCCTGTCCCACGAGTAGCTCAAGCCGGCGCGCAGGGTGTCAGGGCTGGCGGCGGCGAAGCGGCCGAACTCGGCCACACCGTAGAGCGCTTCGGCATAGATATGAGTGATCCCGGCCGCCGGCAGGGTTGACAGCACGTGTTGCGATACCGCGTACACCAGCGCGTATTGGTCAAGGTGCCCGGCGCTGCGCCCGCCGAGCGGCATGTGGCAAAAGCCGGTCAGCAAGTGATGGGCGCGCGTGGCCGCCATGAACGCATCGCTCACCGGCGCATGGGTCACCAGCCAGGAGCGCGTGGTCAACTGTGGCGCAATCTGCGTATCGGCGGCGACGCGCACGATGCGCACGTCGGTGCCTTCCAGCCCGGCCCAGTGACGGGCGTCCGGGTGCGCATAGAGCGTGACGCCGCAGCCGGCGGCCTTGAGGGCGCGCACGAAAAAGATCGTGTACACCTCGGCGCCCAGGAGGTGCGGCTGCAGATTGACTACATGGCAATGCATGGGGTCTGGCTGCGCCGCTTTAGCCTGCGCGCAGCAGCAGGCGTTCACAGGCGGCCGTCACGCGTTCAAGGTCGAGCGCCTGCATGCAGGCATTCGCCGCGCAGGCATTGGTGCCGCGCTGGCAGCGACGCACCCAGGGCAAGGGCCGCTTGAACACGGTGGTCTGGTCGCGGCAGGGAAAATCGGCGTCGATTACCGCTTCGAACGGGTGGTTGCGCCAGAAACGACTGGCGCCAAACAACACATCCGAGCCGGGGCCGAAAAGGCAGGCGGTAGGCGTGCCGGTCAGCTTGGCCAGATGGCTGATGCCGCTGTCGGGCGCCACCAGCAGGCCGGCGTGGGCCAGCAGGTGCCACATTTGCGGCAAGTCAAGCCGCCCGGCCAGCGAGGCGAAGCGCTGCGTCGGATCGATATTGGCGATCAACCCGGTCTCGCCCGGGCCAGCCGACCAGACCGCAGTGAGACCCAGCGCCTGCAGGTGCGTAGCCAGCGCCAGCCAGCGCCCAGAGGGCCAGAGCCGCAGCGGCGACCCGGCGCCCACATGCAGCACCGCATAGGGTGGCGGTGGCAGGTCGAATGCGGTGCAGGGAGGAGCCGGCCAGGCGGCAGGCTCGAAGACTTCGTCGCCGCTGCCTGCCAGGCTGGCGAACATGTCGGCCAGATTGCTCGGCTGTTGCGGCCAGGCTACGAGCTGATCCGCCACGCGGTTCTTCCAGCCGGGCGTATCGCGCTCGAACGCCACCACCCAGCGCGCACCGGCGGCGCGTGCCAGCAGGGCATAACGGTTTTCGCCCGGTACTAACGCCAGGTCGTAGGGCTTGCGGCGCGTCACCGCCCGCGTCAGGCCAGGGTGATGCGGGTCGTAGGCCAGTGCCGTCACGCCGTAGGGGCGCGTGGCGAACAAGGGCAGGCAGGCCGGTGCCACCGTCATCTCGATGGCAGCCTGCGGATGGCGGCTGCGCAGGCGTGCCAACAAGGCGGTGAGCATCACGGTGTCGCCCAGCAGCAGGTGATGCACGATCAGGATGCGCGCCGGCTGCTGCGAGGGGCGACGGCTGGAGAGGCCGCCGGCCAGGGCTCGCGGCAGCACATGCAGGCGGCTGGCGAGCCGGCTCATTTGCAAGCTGTCCGGGTGTTGCCGGCCAGTGCTGCATCGAACACCGCTTCCATGCGGTCCAGCATGCTGTCCAGACCGTGCTTGCGGTGTGCCAGATCGAGCGCACGGGCGCCCAGTGCGCGCCCGAGTGACGGGTCGGCCAACAAGCGCTCCAGAGCGCGCGCCAGATCCGCAGCATCCTGCGTGCGCACCACCAGCGCGGTGTCGCCGTCGCTGGCGACCTCGCCGATCGCGCCGGCAGCGGTGGTCACCACCGGCAGGGCGCAGGCAAAGGCCTGCAGGATCGCCTGCGGCACTCCTTCGTTGGCGTACGAAGGCAGCGCGAAAATATCGAGCGCCTGCAGCCACGGCAGCACGTCGGACTGGTCGCCGGCGAGCGTGACCGCAGGCCCCAGTTGCAAGCCGGCCACCAGACTCTCCAGGGCTGCGCGTTGCGGGCCGTCGCCAACGATCAGCAAGTGAGCGTCGGTACGCGAGAGGCGGGCGAATGCCTCGATCAGAAACCGATGCCCCTTCCAGCTGCGCAGGGTGGCAACGATGCCGATGATGCGTGCGTCTGCCGGCAGCCGCAGGCGTTCACGCAGCGCCTGCTTGCAGGCCGGTGAGGCCGGCGGCCGGAAGCGCGCAAGGTCGATACCGGTGGGAATCGAGACGATGCGCTCGGCCGGGAAGCGATTGTCGCGCACCAGTTGCTGCCTGAGCGCCTCACCGGTGGTCACGATGCTGCGAGTGGCGCGGGTGTAGAGCCAGCGCGTCGGCGCATTGTCCGGTACCGGCGCCGAGATGTGACGCGTACGCACGATCGGCGGCGCGTGCTTCAGTGTCGCGCAGGCCAGGGCGGTGAGCCAGCTGTCGGTCGAACTGTGGGTATTGATCACGTCGACCGGATTCTGCGTGATCCAGTGGCGCAGCGCGCGCAGGCCGACGAAACGCTTTTTCGCCATCGGCATTGCGCTCACCACGATGCCGCGGCGGCTGGCCTCCTCGAAGATGCGCGCTTCGCGCGGGCACAGCAGCTGCATGGCGTGACCGCGACCCTGCATACCCTGCATTTCACTGAGGATGCGAATCTCCTGGCCGCCCCAACCGAGCGAACTCTCGGTGTGCATGATCCTCATTGCCTTGCAAGTGCCGCTTCAGGACGCTGCACGTTCGGTCGCATACTGGATGCGGTAGAGGTTGGCGTAGATGCCGTCGCGGGCCAGCAGTTCGGCGTGGGTGCCGGTCTCCATCACGTGGCCCTGGTCAAGTACCACGATGCGCTGCGCGTTCTCGATGGTCGAGAGCCGATGCGCGATCACCAGGGTGGTGCGGTCTTGCATCAATACATCGAGCGCGGCCTGCACCGCGCGCTCGGATTCTGAGTCGAGCGCGGAGGTGGCCTCGTCGAGAATGAGCACCGGCGCGTTCTTCAGCAGCGCGCGGGCGATCGCCAGGCGCTGGCGCTGCCCGCCCGACAGGCGCACGCCGTTCTCGCCGATCAGCGTATCCAGGCCCTGCGGCATCTGTTGGATGAAACCCATCGCGTGCGCGGCAACGGCGGCGCCGACGATGTCTTCGCGCGTTGCGTTCTGCCGGCTGCCGTAGGCGATGTTGGCGGCCACCGTGTCGTTGAACAGCACCACATCCTGCGACACCAATGCCAGGTTTTCGCGCAGCGAGGCCAGGGTCAGGTCGGCCAAATCAATGCCGTCCAACAGGATGTTGCCGGACTGCGGGTGAAAAAAGCGCGGGATCAGGTTGGCCAGGGTGGTCTTGCCGCCGCCCGAGGAGCCGACCAGCGCCACCGTCTCGCCCGGCGCGATATCGAGCGTGATACGCGACAGCGCGGGGCGTTCGGCATTCGGGTAGGTGAAGCTGACATCCCTGAACGACAGGGCGCCGCGTGCGCGTGCCAGAACGCGGCTGCCGCGATCGTCCTCCTCCTGCTCGTCGAGCAGCGTAAACACCGATTCGGCGGCGGCCAGCCCGCGCTGCAGCGGCGCATTGACATCCGCCAGGTGCTTCAATGGCGCCAGCAGCATCAGCATGGCGGTGATGAACGAGACAAAGCCGCCGACGGTGGTCTGGTCGTTGGACGATTGCAGGAGGGCGATCGCCACCACCACCGCCAGCGCGATGGCGGCAAACAACTGGGTGATCGGCACGCTGGCCGCCGCGGCGATGGTCTGGCGCATGTTGTAGCCGCGCAGGGCCGCGTTGGCCTGGTGGAAGCGCGCGTTCTCGTACTGTTCGCCACCGTATACCTTGACTACCTTGTGGGCGTCGATCGACTCGCCCAGCACATGGGTGATGTCGCCCATGGCGCGCTGGGCGCCGCGGCTCATGCTGCGCAGGCGCTTGGAAAACAGCCGGATCACCAACGCGGAAAGCGGGATGATGGCCAGCGCCACCAAAGTCAGGCGCCAGTTCTCATACAGGAGCCAGGCGAACAGCGCCACCACGGTGAGCGAATCACGCACCAGCACGGTAAGCACGGTGGTGGCCGCGCTGGTGACATTGTTGACATCGAAGGCAATGCGCGAGATCAGGGTGCCCGAGGACTGGTTGTTGTAGAAGGCCGTAGGCAGGCGGATCATGCGTGCGAACATGGCGTCGCGCATGTCCATCAGGATGCGGTTCGAGACCCAGGCCAGGATATACGAGGTGGTAAAGGTGATGATGCCGCGCAACAGGAAAATGCCGACCAGCGCCAGTGGAATCCAGGTCATGCTGGCACGGTCGCGGCCGCCGAAGCCATCGTTGAGCATCGGCTTCATCAGTGCCGGGAACAGCGGTTCGGTCAGGGCCGCCAGCGCCATGCCCAGGAGGCCCAGGGCAAACACCGCGCGATACGGCGCCACATAGCCAAGCAAGCGCCGATAGAGCTGGGCGCTGGTTTGGAGAGTGCTGGCCCTGCCGGTGTCCGGCGCTGTCATGGAAGGTGTCTTGCGCCTGGTTCGCTTTGGGCGGGACGGGGTTTGATGGGGGCTCAATGCCAAGAGCGCGATTTTACCCGGCGGGCGCGAGCGTTCCGTACAAGTCGAGCAGTTGCGCGGCCATCGCGTCTTGTGAAAGGTGCGCCACGCTGGCGCGCGCGGCGCCAGCCATGGCGGCGGCCCGGCCGGGTTGCGCCAGGCTGGCCAGTGCCGCTGCCATGCCGGCGGCATCGAGCGCGTCGACCACGAAGCCATTGCTGCCCGCGGTGACCAGCTCTTGCGCACCGCACTGGAGGGTGGTGAGCAGCGGCAGGCCGCTGGCCAACGCTTCCAGCGCGGCGTTGGGCATCGGGTCGTAGAGCGTGGGCAGCACGAAAGCGTCGGCAGCGCCGTACAGCAGCGGCAGATCATCGCGTGAGCCGAGGAAATGGGTACGAGCGGCGATACCCAGGCGCGCGGCCAGGCTGCGGTAACGGCCGTGGTGCTTGTCGGTGCCGGCCACCAGCACGTGCGCAGCGGTGCCCGCTTGGGCCACTGCATGCAGCAGGCGTGCCACGCCCTTGCGTTCGAAGCCGGAGCCGGCGTAGAGGAACACGGGCGCGTGCGGCGGCAGTCCGAGCAGGCTGCGGGTGCTTGCGCGCAGCGCGCGATGGCGCGGGTGAAAGCGTTCGAGGTCGATGCCGTTGTAGATGACCTTGAGTCTGGCCGCATCAAGGCCGAAGCGTGCGGCGATGTCGTCGCGTACCATCGCCGAATTGCAGATCACCGCGCGCAAGCCGCGGTGCGCGAACATTTCACGTTCGGCCGCCAGCACATAGCGATGATAGGGATTGGCGGCAATGGCGAAGCGACGGAAGGCCGGCAGGGCGCGCGCGCGTTGCTCGAGCCAGGATGCATGCACGCCGTCACCGGCGCGATACAGCATGATGCCGGGAATGCGCTCATGGCTCTGGACGATGTCGAAGTGGCGACCGGGCGCGGCCAGGCAACTCGCTACTGCTGCGGCGAAAGCTTGGTCGCGGCCAAGCGAGGTGCGGTAGGCGGGATTGCATTCGATGAAATGCACGCCGGGCCGCGTCTGCCACTGCCGCGCGATGACGCTCAGTTCCACCTTGCGGGTGGCGGCCAGCGCATCGAGCGCGCGCTCGATGAATTGCTCGGCGCCCCCGTACGGGTTGTACTTCTGCCGGACGATGGCGAGCTTCACGTCGCTTCGTTGAGCAGTGAGCGCACTTCATCGAGCACGCGCGCCACCGGCAGGGTGGTCAGGCACTCGCTGACCTTGCTGCCACCGCAACCGTCGTTGCCGCACGGACGGCAGGGATGACGGGTGGAGCTGACGATGCGGTGCGCATTGCGCCAGGGCCCCCACTCGATCTCGCCGGACGGCCCGAACAGTGCCAGCGCCGGTGTGCCCATGGCGCTGGCGATGTGCATGGGCGCCGAGTCGACGCCGATGAAGGCGCGCGCGCGCGCGGTCAGCGCCGCCAGTTCCTTGAGCGTCAGGCGTCCGGACAGGTCGACGATCGGCGTGCCGGCATGCGCCTTGATCGCCGCCACCAGCGCCAGTTCGGCCGGCGCCGGACCTGCGGTCATGACGATGCGATGGCCGTCCTGCGCCAGCTTGTCGATCAGCTGCGCGGTGTTCTGCGCCGGCCAGGTCTTGAACATCCAGCGCGAGGCCGGATGGACCTGGATGAAGCCGCGGTCCGCCAGGCCATGCCCGCGCAGCAGGGCGGCTACGCAGGCCTCGGCTTCGGCACCGGGCACCAATGTGAGGGCGCGCGCGTCTTCGTGCGGGGCCAGTCCCAGGCGTCGCAGCGCGTCCAGATTGACTTCGACGGTGTGGCGCGTGTTGCCGAGCCTGGGCGGCGCGTAAAGATGACTGAAGGCTTGGTTCCACATCGGGTCGTCGCCACGCGCGCGCGGCGCCACGCGGATGCCGGCGCCCAGGGTCTTGGCCAGCCACATGCCGCGCCGGTGTTCGGTCAAGTGGATGAGCAGGTCGTAGCGGCGCGCGCGCAGGGTGCGCCACAGTTGCCACTCGGCGCTGGCGCGGCTCAACCAGCCGGCGCTCTTCCACTTGCGGTCAATCAGGTGCAGGCGTGCGATCGCCGGGTGGCCGGACAGCATCTCGGCGGTATCGGCATACACCAGTGCATCGAGCTCAACATGCGGCGCATGCTGCCTGAGCACCGAGAACACCGGGGAGCTCAGCAATACATCGCCATGATGACGCAGCTTGATGACCAGTGCGCGCCGCACTTGCGACAAATCGGCGGCGTCGGCCGGCGCCAGGCTCGTGGTCGGCGCGCTCAATAGAGGATTTCCGCACCCGCCGGCGTGAGCCAGTCGCGCAGCACCTTGAGCAACTCGTCGCGCGGGGTGATGCGCCAGTCGTCCGGCAGGTCGATGGTGCAGCGCGCCTGGCCGTTGTCGTAGTCGATCGACACCGGGCAGGAACCGTTGCGATACGGGCCCAGGAGGTCCATCAGCTTGCGGGTATTGGCCTGGCCATTGAGCGTAAGCCTGAGGCCGCGACCGTGATGGCGCCGCATGTCGGCAAGGCTCATGATGCGCTCGGCCGCTATGCGCACGCCGCCGGAGAAGCGGTCGTCACGCACCTTGCCGGCGATCACCAGCAGTTCGTCGGGCTTGAGGATGTCGCGGTGGGCGTCGAACAGTTCCTGGAACAGGGTGACTTCGATCCTGGCGCTGCCGTCGTCAAGCTCTAAGATGATCATCTTGCCGCGCCTTGTCATGGCGGTGCGCAATTGCGCCACCACGCCTGCCAGCAACTGCACATCGTCGCGCGGCTGCAGCGCCGACAGAGGTGCCTTCACCATGCGCCGCACTTCGTGGGCGTAAGCGTCGAACAGGTGGCCCGAAAAAAAGTAGCCGAGCGCCAGCTTTTCGTTGAGCAGGCGATCGCGCATGGTCCATTTGAGGGTATGCAGCAGATCGGGTTCGCGCGCCGCTTCGTCGGTGCCGCCGAACAGGCTCACCTGCGAGGCGCTCTGCTCGGCCTGTTCCGCCGCTTCCATGGCGATGCCGACCGAGGCGAACAGCGCGGCACGATCTTTTTCGATGCTGTCGAAGGCGCCGGCGCGCACCAGTGATTCGATGGTACGCCGGTTGACCAGGCGCTTGTCGACGCGTCGGCAGAAGTCGAACAGGCTTTCGAACGGCGCCTCGCTGCGCGCCGCGATGATCGATGCGATCGCCGCCTCACCGCTGCCCTTGATGCTGCCCAGGCCGTAGCGCAGGGTGGTCGGGTTCACCGGGCGGAAGCGGTACTCCGCCAGGTTTACGTCCGGCGCCAGGATGGTGACAGCGTTGGCGCGTGCGTCGGCCGCCAGAATCTGCACCTTGTCGGTATCGTCCATGGTGGCCGACATGTTGGCGGCGAAGAAAGCCGCCGGATGATGTGCCTTCAGATAGGCGGTGTGATAGGCCAGGAGCGCGTAGGCGGCCGCATGCGACTTGTTGAAGCCGTAGCCGGCGAATTTTTCCATCAGGTCGAAGATCTCGTCGGCGGTCTCGACCGACAAGCCATTGGCGGCGGCGCCGTCGCGGAAGATCTGCCGGTGCTTGGCCATTTCCTCGGCATTTTTCTTGCCCATGGCGCGGCGCAGCAGGTCGGCGCCGCCCAGCGAATAACCGCCGACGATCTGCGCCATCTGCATCACCTGCTCCTGGTAGACCATGATGCCGTAGGTCTCGGAGAGGATCGATTCCACCCGCGGGTCGGGATAGGTGACGCGCTCCCGGCCATGCTTGCGTTCGATGAAGCTGGGAATCAGTTCCATCGGCCCCGGCCGGTACAGCGAGACCAGGGCGATGATGTCGTCGAAGCGGTCGGGCTTGGCACCGATCAGCATGTCGCGCATGCCACGCGATTCGAACTGGAAGACCGCGACCGTGTTGGCCTTCTTGAACACCTCGTAGGCACCGGCGTCTTCAAGCCCCAGGCGCGCGCAACTGAAGTCCGCCTGTTCAGGGTGCAGTTCGCGGATGTAGCGTTCGGCCCAATCGAGGATGGTCAGGGTGGTCAGGCCCAGGAAGTCGAACTTCACCAGGCCGATGGCTTCGACATCGTCCTTGTCGAACTGGCTGATCACGCCCTCGGCGCCGCCCTGCGTATAGAGCGGGCAGAAGTCGGTCAGCTTGCCCGGCGCGATCAGCACGCCGCCGGCATGCTTGCCCACCGAGCGGGTGATGCCTTCGACCTGCTCGGCCAGCGACAACAGCTCCCGGACCTCTTCTTCGCGCTGTTCGCGCTGCGCCAGCACCGGCTCCATCTCGCGCGCCATCTTGATGGTGATGGTCTTGCCGGGCTGGAACGGGATCAGCTTGGCAATGCCGTCGCAAAAGCCGTAGCCCAGGTCGAGCACGCGGCCGATGTCGCGCACCGCCGCCTTGGCGGCCATGGTGCCGAAGGTGGCGATCTGCGACACCGAATCGGTGCCGTACTTCTGCTTGACATAGTCGATCACGCGATCGCGCCCGGCTTCGCAGAAGTCGATATCGAAGTCGGGCATCGATACCCGTTCCGGATTGAGAAAGCGCTCGAAGAGCAGGTTGTAGGCCAGCGGATCGAGGTCGGTGATGCCAAGCGAATAGGCCACCAGCGAGCCGGCACCCGAACCGCGACCCGGCCCCACCGGCACAGCGTTTTTCTTGGCCCAGTTGATGAAGTCGGCGACGATCAGGAAGTAGCCCGGAAAGCCCATCTCGACGATGGTGGCGATCTCGAATTCCAGGCGCGCGGCGTAGCGCGGGCGTGCCGCCTCGCGCGCCGCCGCCGCCGGATAGAGGCTGGCCAGCCGCTCCTCCAGGCGTTCCCGCGACAACTGCGCCAGGTAGTGGTCGAGCGTTACCCCCGCCGGGGTCGGAAACAGCGGCAGTTTCGGCTTGCCCAGCACCAGTTCAAGGTTGCAGCGACGCGCGATCTCGACCGCGTTGGCGAGCGCTGCCGGAATGTCGCCGAAGCGCTGCGCCATCTGGTCCTGGGTCAGGAAATGCTGGTCTTCACCAAAGTGCTTCGGCCGCCGCTGGTCGCCCAGCATGTGGCCCTCGGCCACGCAGGTGCGCGCCTCATGGGCACGAAATTCGTCGGCTGCGGCGAATTGCACCGGATGGGTGGCCACCACCGGCAGGCGCAGGCGCGACCCGAGCGCCACCATGCGGCGCAACAGCGCTTCGTTGGAAGCCCGTTGCGAAGGCGGCCCGGCGCGCTGGATTTCGAGGTAAAAGCGGTTCGGGAACAGCACCGCCCATCCATTGGCCAGCGCCTCGGCTGCTTCCTTGTTGCCCGCCGCCAGGGCCTGGGCTATGTCGCCCGCTCCCGGCCCGCCCAATAGCCCCGACAGCGCGATCAGCCCGGCGCTGCCGCCTTCGGCATCACGCAGCCACAGCTTGTCGATCTCGGCGCGGCCCAGATGCTGGTTGCTCAGCCAGGCGCGCGACAGCAATGCGCACAGGCGCAGGTAACCCTGGTGCGAAGCGGCCAGCAGCAGCGCACGCGACGGCTTGTCGCGCTCCTGCGGGTTGCTGATCCACACATCGGCGCCGATGATCGGCTTGACACCATTGGCGCGCGTCGCCTTGTAGAACTTGACCATGCCGAACAGGTTCGACAGGTCGGTGAGCCCCAGGGCGCCCATGCCGTCAGCGACGGCGCGCGCCACGATGTCGTCGATGCGCGCGAGCCCGTCGGTCACCGAGTATTCCGAGTGCAGCCGGAGGTGGACGAAGCGGGGCGTGGACATGGCATGGATTTTACGCGCCTTGGGGCCGCAATTCGCGGCTGGCCGATAATGGCCGCAGCGGGAAATCGACAAAATCCGGGAGGCAGCGATGAATGCAGTTGTGGCGCTAAAGCTGGCGCTTTGCCTGGGCTTGTCTCTGGGCTTGGTCCCCAGGCGCAGCCAGCGCCTGGGGCCAGGGCTATCCGCTGCGACCCTTGCGTCTGGTAGTCGGCTTCACCCCTGGGGGCGGGGTCGACATCAATGCACGCATGCTGGCGGCGAAACTGGGCGAAATCGTGGGCCAGTCGGTGATCGTGGAAAACCGGCCGGTTCTTGACCGCGCTGATGTCCGGTGAGGTGGACCTGGTGTTTATCAACGTGTCGGCGATCCTGGCGCAGGTCAAGGCCGGCCGTCTGCGCGCACTTGCCGCCGCGGGTGCGCGGCGCTCCGACCTGATGCCCGAGGTGCCGACCCTGAAGGAGGCCGGCTCAGGGTGCGGAGCCGGTCGGCAATACCCCGGAGGAGTTCGGCTCGCTGCTCAAGGAAGAGGTGGCCAAATGGCGCGAAGTGGTGCGTGCATCAGGCCTGAAGGTGGATTGAAGATCAGCGGTCCGGCGGCGCCACCGCCGCACCCTCGATGCCGTGGCGCTTGAGCGCCGCCGCGATGAAGCCTGCGGCCTTGAGTTCCTCGATGAATGCCAGCAGGTATTCGCCGGCCGCCGCGCGCCCTTTCGGCGCTCCGATGGCCTGGCGAATCTCCATGAACTGTCCCGGCAGCAGGCGCAAGCCCGGCACCCGTTTGGCGTCGGCCTCGAGTTGCTGCTTGACTCCAGCCGCCACCTCAAGACCCTGCGCCATGAAACCGTCGACCACCTCCTGCGAGGAATGAAAGCGCACCAGCGTGGCGTGCTTGAGCTCGCGCGTCAGGAAAAGATCATAGGCGCTGCCCTTGCCCACCGCCACGCGATTTGCCGGCCGATCCACCTGCGCGTTGTCGGTCAAGGGGCTGTCCTGCTTCACCATGTAGGCGCCTGCTATCACCACGTAGGGCGCCGCGTAATCGATATCGACTGCGCGCGCCGGGTCGACGGCGAGGAAGGTGATGTCGCATGCGCCGGCCTTGACGGCCTCCACCGCCTTGGCCGCGGTGGCGCAAATCACCAATTCCGCGGGCACGCCCAGGCGGCGCGCCAGTTCGCGCGCGATGTCTACCGAGACGCCATGAGGTTCGGTGGCACCCGCGGCCAAGCCGGCCAACACCGGGTTGCCGATGTTGATGGTGGCGCGCAGCTTGCCTAGAGGTGCGAGAGTCGAGATGATGAGGGATGGGGTCATGGCGGTCGAGAGGGGGCAGCGTAAGCTGCATTTGAGCACAGGCGCCCGGCATGTTTCCGCGCAACCATCAGGGTGCAACCCAGTGAAATACGGGTTGCGTCATGAAATCCGCCAGCGTCACACCGCCACCCCCGACCAGCAATGTGCGTTGCGGCTTGAAAGACGCGTTGAACGCAGCCAGCCCGGAATGCGCAAGCGGCGCGCGGCCGCTCTTGACTTCTATGGCGGCCATGCTACTACCGGTGATGACGACGAAATCGACTTCTCGGTCAGGTTCGCGCCAGTAAGACACGCTGCAAAGTCCGCCAGCCACGGCGTTGGCAAGATGAGCGCCGACCGCAGATTCCACCAGGTGTCCCCAGAATTCGCGGTTGGCACGCGCCTGGTCGAGCGTCAAACCGCAAGTGGCGGTCATCAGTGCGGAATTGAGCACCTGCAGCTTGGGGCTGGAACCACGGCTGCGCGCGGCGTCGCCCGCATGTTTGGGCAAGCCGCACACCATGCCGGCGCCGGCGAGCAACTGCAGGTAGTGCGCCAGCGTGGTGGTCGCTGCAAGGGTGTTTGCATTTTGCTCACTACGTTGAGTATTTTTACTCAACGTAGTGAGCAAATCGAGAAACCACTTCGAGTGCCGGCCTCGAACGGATGTGCTCGGGCTGCGGACTCGGCCGAGCGGGACCATGCACCGCAACCGTTTCGCGCGGTGCTACACTCATGCGTTGCTATTGATCATCCGACCAATTAATCGCTGACCCGCAGCGCAAGGAGTCGCCGTGAACGCCATTCCCCTTCGCAAGCCCGCACCCGCCCAAGCCGCGCCGCTGCGCCTGACGGCCGCCCAGGCAAAGCAGGTTGCCACCGCCCTGGTGCCCAAGCTGGCCGAACGTGCGGCCGAAGCCGAGCGCTTGCGCCGCACGCCGCAGGAGTCGATCGCCGACCTGCACAGCGCCGGGCTCATGCGCATGATGCAGCCGCTTCGCTTCGGCGGCTCCGAGCTCGGACTGGATGCGCTGATTGACGTGGTGCTGGAACTGAGCCGTGGCTGTGCCTCGACGGCGTGGGTGTTTTCCAACCTGGCTTCGCACGCCTGGAACATCGGTCAGTTCGAACTGCAGGCGCAACAGGATGTGTGGGATGCCAACCCCGAGGCGCTGGTCGCAACCGGGCTGGCTTTCCCCTGCGGCAAGGCCACGCCGGTGCCGGGCGGCTATCGCGTTTCCGGGCGCTGGCCGTTTGGCAGCGGGGTCGATGCCAGCCACTGGATGCTGGTAGGCGGCATGGCCGAGGTCGAGGGTGGCGCGCCACAGCGGCGTTTTTTCCTGGTGCCGCGCCCTGATTTCCAAAGCCTGGACAACTGGCACGCCTATGGGCTGGGCGGCACCGGCAGCCACGATGTCGAGATCAAGGATGCCTTTGTTCCTGCGCATCGCAGCATGGTGGCCGAAGTGTTCGCTGCCGGGCAAAACGTGCCGGGTGGCAAGGTCTACGACAACCGCCTGTTTCAGATGCCCGCTTTTGCCGCCTTTGCCTACGTGTTGTCCTCGATCCCGTTGGGCACCGCAAAGGCGGCGGTCGGGCAATTCATCGAAGGCATGCGAAAGCGTGCCGGCACCTACACCGGGGTGCGCGTGGCCGAGCTGTCATCGGTGCAGGCACGCATCGCCGAGGCGTCGGCTTGCGTCGAATTCGCCGAGGTGGTGCTGCGCCGCGACTGGCGCGAGCTTGAGGATGGCGTGATGGCGGGCGAGTTTCCGGGCATGGAAACCAAGCTGCGCTGGAAGCGCAACGTCGCTTTCGCCATGACTCTTGTGGTGCGCGCGATCGACGCGCTGATGCCGGCGGCCGGTGCCGGCGGCTTGTCGCTCAACCTGCCCCTGCAGCGCCAGTTTCGCGATATTCATGCGGCTTCGGCGCATATCGCGCTCACCTGGGACGTGCATGCGGCGGCCTACGGGCAGAGCGCGCTGGGCCTGCAGCCGCAAGGCGGGCTGCTGCTTTAGGCCGACTGCAATGTCCTGCGTTTGCCGCAGTGACGCGCAGGGGCCGGGTGCGTGCGTTTGCTTGTTGTCGTGATTCAGGTTTCGCCGTAGCGTTTGAGCACGTCACGGTCGAACGCCAGGCCCAGCCCCGGTTTTTGCGGCACCGCAAGCAGGCCGCCACGCGGCAGCGGTACCTCTTCGAACAGACGGCACGACCAGGGCATGTATTCGACCGTCAGGCCGTTGGGGATAGCGGCGATCATGTGCACATGGATTTCCGGCAGCAGGTGGCTCACCACCGGCAGGTTGAAGGCTTCCGCCAGCGCGGCGATCTTCATCCACTGCGTGATGCCGCCGGCGCGCAGCACGTCGATCATCGGGATATCGACCGCAGCGGCCGCAAGCATGTGTCGAAACGGCGCCAGGCCGTAGACGTATTCGCCAGCGGCCAGTGGCGTGGCGAGTGCATCGGCGACGCGCGCCATACCAGTGTAGTCGTCGCAGGCCACCACGTCTTCCAGCCAGTACAGATTGAATTCCTCCAGGCGGCTGCCGATGGATATCGCCTGCCGCGCGTCCCAGCGCTGGTTGATGTCGCACATGAGATCGATCTCCGGGCCGATTGCCGCGCGGATCTTGCGCGCGCGCTCGACCTCGATGGCGGGCGAGGTATGGCCTGGCAGGGCCAGTTGCATCTTCATCTGCCGAAATCCACGCTCAACCAGGCATGCCGCCGAACGCTCCATGACATCGAGCGGAAAGGGGCGCATCAGGGCGCCGCTGGCATAGGTCGGAACGCTTTCCCGCAGGCCACCCAACAGTGTCGATACCGGCAGGCCGCAAGCCTTGCCCCTGATGTCCCACAGGGCGATGTCGATGGCCGCTAGCGCCAGGGTGTAGATACCGCCCGGCCCGGCGGAGTTGGCCGCCGCCGCCAGCGTCGCAGCCACCCGCTCGGGATTGCGCGGGTCCATGCCGATGGCGAGCCTGCCCAGTGCATCGACCGCTGCCTTGAGGGTGCCGGTCAATGCGCCGCCGAAAAAGGTCAGGCCTACGCCTTGCAGGCCTTGGTCGGTGCCGACTTCCAGTGTCACGAAATCATAGGTCGGGCCGAATGCCGGGGGGCCATCGGCCAGTGGTTCTTCGGCGGGCAGGCGGACGATATGCGATTCGATGCTGCTGATCTTCACGGTGGTCTCCCCGAAAGCTGGTTATCTGGCTGCTGGCGCACCTTTGATGGCGCGCAGGCAAGTCAGTGCCCAAGCTTAGCAGGGGATGGCGTCGCGTATGCCGAGGGCGACGCTGCGGGCCGAACGCATTTCTGCGTTTGCGCCTTAAACCGTCTTCAGTAGGCCGCTCAGGCGCGTATCGAACTTCGCCCCGGGAAACACATCCTGCAACTGGCGCTCACCCACACCGAAGCTTGCGCGCAACACCTGGGCGAATACAGCGCGAAAATCGTGATGCACCGGCAGGTCGCGACCTTCGTTCAAGTTCGCCCGGGCCAGCCCCGACCACTGCCCATGCCAACGGCCGCCGTTGATGCGGTTGCCGATCAGCCACAGGGCGTTGCCGTGGCCATGGTCGGTACCGCGGGTGCCGTTCTCGACGGCGGTGCGACCGAATTCGCTGACTATCGTGATCAAGTCGCCGGGTTCGGAAAAATCGCGTCGCAGTTGCGTCAAGGCTTGCGCCAGCCGGCCCAGATTCTGTGCCAGCAAGCCCGTGACGGCGCCCTGGTTGGCATGCGTGTCCCAACCACCGGCGGACAAGAAGCCCAGGCGCAGGCGGCGGTCGTTGCGCATCAGGGTACCCAGGTGTTGCGCGTCGAGCATCAGGCCTTCGGCACCGGTGGCACCGTTGTCGGCAGCCATGTTCTCGGCACTCAATTCCTGTGCGCTCATCATGCGGCTATCCGCACCCTGGCGGAAGGCCCTGGACATCTGGTCCTGGCCCGCATATAAATCCAGCAGCGCCTGGCGCGCGCGATCATTGCCGAGCACGCCTTCGCGGGTGGCAGCCTGGCCCCTGGGGATCAGCCGCACCGCAGCCGGACCGGAAAGGATTTTCGGATTGGCTTCGCCCACACCAATCGCCAGTTGGGCGTTGGCGCCGCCGGCGCCGATCGACGCCAGAGTATTCAGCCAGCCGCTGGGCGCATTGCTCTTGCCCGGCATGCCGATTTCCCAGTGGATCTGCGCTTCGAAATGCGAGCGCGTCGCGTCCGGCGAGCCGGCAGCGGGAATGAAGCCGAGCACGCCGCTTTGCCACAAAGGCAACAGCGGCGCGAGCGCCGGATGCAAGGCGAAGGTCTGGTCGAGCCGCAAGGCAGCTTCGGCGCTGCCGTCGGGTACGGGGATTGCGGTATTCGGGCGGCTGCGCGCATAGTCGGCATCGGCATAGGGCACGGCCGCCGAGAGTCCGTCATAGGCGCCGCGCAGGAATACCAGGATCAGGCGCCCGTCTTTCAGGGGGGCCGCGCTCTGCGCCCAGGCGCGCGGCACCAGGCTGGCGCCGGCGACGGCAGCGAGAGTGCCCAGCAGTTGTCGACGATCGCGTGAGAAAGAGGTGGACATGATGGCGATCTTTCTACTTGTGCATGAAGTCGGGGCTGGCCAGCATCAGGCCGGGACGCAAGGGCGCGGGTTCCCGGGCAATGCGGCTTTTCGTGGCAGGGCTCAGGAAGGCGTTGAGGAACAACGGTTCTGCCGCCTGCCGCCCGAGCGCAATGGCGAAGTCCGCGCGCCGCGTCAGCGCCTCCGGTGCCAGCCAGGTGGCGGCATCGGTCTTGTAGCCGTCCGGGGTTTGCCAGCCATGCATGGCCTGGCCGGCGTTGGCCAGGAAGCCCAGCGCCAGGACCGACTCGCGACGCCCCTGCGCGCCACCGGTGGCCGCCAGCGCGGAGCAGGCGAAGTCGAGCGGCGTCTTGAACAGCGTCTGGTCGGCCTGCCAGAATTCGGGCGCTTCGATCAGGCTTCGCAGCACTACCCGTATATCGCCCTGGGAAGCGGAAAAACTGTGCGCGAGCCGGTCAATCAGCGCCGCGCCCGGCTGGTCTGATACGAAAAACGTGGCCAGGCGCGTGGCGATGCGGCGCGCGGTGGCCGGATGGCGTGCCAGCATGCGGATCGCCTCCTCGCCCTCGGCTAAGCCCAGGTTGCGAAAGGTCACGCCGAGCAGGCGCTTCTCGCCGCTGTCGTGAAATCGCTCGGCGAAGCGAAAGCCGGAAGGATGGTTCGGCGCCACCGTCCAGCCACTCAGAATGCGCGCCAGTTCATGCACATCGGTCTGGGTATAGCCGCCGTTTATCCCCAGGGTGTGCAGCTCCATCAGTTCGCGCGCATAATTTTCGTTCAAGCCACGCGCGCGACCCAGCGGGCCGGCGCTGCCCTCGGCCACGCTTTGTGCCTGGTCCAGATAAAACAGCATGGCCGGATGGCGGCTGCTGGCAAGCAAAAGATCCTCGAATTTTCCAAGTGCGTTGGGGCGGATCGCGTTGACCACATAGTGGCCAGCGAAAGGCCGGACCGCGCCCTTGCCGATGAACACGTTCAGATGGTTGAACCAGAACTCGGTCATGCGCGCGAGCAAGGGGTTCTCGAACTCGGGCGCGCTGCAGGCTGCGATGCGCCAGGCGGCTGCCTCGCGCGCGGCGTCGCGGCTGAACCTGTCGTTTTCCATGTTCGCGGCGCCACGCAGGCCGGCTTCCTTCTTCTGCCCCTGATCCTTGGCCGCCTTGCGCGCTTCGCGCTCTTCCCTGAAGGCTTCGAAGATCCGCTCAAGCGGCAGGTTGAAATGCGTCAACTCGGCGGGCATCCGCGCCGGCTGGGTGCTTGCCCTGTAAGCGACTTCAATCTGCCTGAGGGCCCAGGCTCTGGCGCCGCCTTGCTGCGTGACGTCGGCCAACAGGGCTTCGGTGGGTCCGTAGCCCAAGCGCGAACTGGCGCGCCAGACCGGGTCTGCCGGCGTCTTGTCTTGCGCCTGCGCTGGAAACATCAGGGCACAAGTCAGCAGCAAGGCTGCGCGTTGGCGTGAAAACATCATGTGAAATCCCGAAAAGACGCTGTGTTCCGATGCTAACGCCGTTCACGCGCCAAGGGTTGGCGGGTTGGCAGCGCAAAAGCGTAAGAAAACATTTCCGCCAGAAGACTGCGCCGCACCGCATTGGGGCGCGCGTTCAAACTGCTGCGCCGGGCTTCAGGGCCGCTGCGAGAAGGTGCGCTCGAACACGCCTTCGGCAATCCGGTTTTTCAGAATCTCGATCGAGCCGCCGGCGATCATCCAGCCGCGACAGCGCCGCATGCAGTATTCGACCAGCGACTCCTGGCTATAGCCCAGGCCGCCCATCACCTGCATGGCTTCGCTCGCAACGTCGAACCCGGCCTGGTTGCAATAAGCCTTGGCGATGGCGGTATCCGATGGTGAAGGAAAACCGCCGTCGGCGTTGCAGGCGGCGCGATACAACAGCAGTTGCCCGGCATCGAGTTTCATTTTCATCTCGGCGAATTTCCATTGCAGCCCCTGGAACTCGCACAACAGGCGCCCGAACTGCTTGCGCTGCATCGCCCATTGCCGGGCTTCCTCGTAGGCGTAGCGGCCCAGGGCCAGGGAGCGCGAAGTGTTGCCGATGCGTTCGACGTTGAAGCCGGCGATCTGTTTCTTGAAGCCGCCTTCCTTGAGCACCACCATTTCGGGCGGCACCAGCACATCGTCGAAATACAGCTGCGCCCATTCCTCGCCCGACATGAACGAGGAACGCTGGCCGAAGCGCACACCGGGCGCCTTGGTGTCGATCAGCACCGAGCCGATACCGCCCACGCCGGGACCGAAGCGCACATAGACCAACAGCACATCGGCATAGGGCGCATGGGTGGAAAACACCTTGGCCCCGTTGACCCGGTAGGCGCCGGCCTGTCGCGCGTCGGGGGTGGCGCTGGTGGCGAGGTCGGTCACCGCCGAGCCGGCCTCGGGCTCGGTCATGCCGACCGAGATCACGCCTCTACCTTCGAGAATGCGGGTGAGATAGCGCTCCTTCTGCAGCGCCGTGCCGTACTCGGCAAACACGCGGATCGGCCCGAAACTGCCGGCCTGGATCACATCCGCACTGCGCGGGCAAACCGATGCCACCGCCTCGATCGCCAGCACCGCGTCCATCAGGCTGCCGCCCTGGCCACCGTCTTTCTCGGCGATGGTGATGCCGAGCAGGCCTTGCGCTGCCATCAGTCTGGCCACGTCCCATGGATAGTCGAGCGCATGGGCGCGCGCGCGCGCGCCGGCGCGCAGTTGCTTTTCGGCGAAGCGCAGCACCGAGTCGCGGAAGGCTTGTTGTTCTTCGCTGAGTCGAAAGTCCATGTCGTTTCCGGTTGTATTCAGTCGAAGCGGGCGCCGGATGCGCGGATCACGCGGCCCCATTTGTCAATCTCGGTGCGGATGTAGGCGCGAAACTCTTCCGGTGTGCTGCCCACCGCTTCCGCACCTTGTGCGATGAACTTCTCGCGCACATCGGCCAGCGTCAGCACCTTGACGGTGTTCTCGTGCAGTCTGGCGATGATCTCCGCAGGCGTTTTCGCCGGTGCCAGCAGGCCATTCCAGCTCGACACCTCGAAATCAGGCAAGCCCGCCTCGGCCATGGTCGGCACACCCGGCAGTTGCGCCATGCGTTTGTCGGCCGCCACCGCAATCACCTTGAGCTTGCCGCCCTGCAGGTGCGCAATGGCCGACAAGGCGGTCTGGAAGCTCAGGTTGACCTGGCCGCCCAACAGATCGGTCATGGCCTGGGTGGCGCCCTTGTACGGAATGTGCACGATGTCGATGCCGGCACGCAGTTTGAGCAATTCACCGGCCAAATGCGGCGAGCCGCCGGCACCGCTGGAGGCAAAGGTGTACTTGCCCGGCGCACGCCTGGCCAGTTCGATCAGTTCCTTGAGACTTGCCACCGGCATCGAAGGATGCACTGCCAGCACCGAGGGCGCGCTCATGGCCTGGGTAATCGGCGTGAAGTCGCGCAGGGTGTCATAGCCCGGGTTCTTGTAGGCCGTCATGTTGGTGGCGTTGGCAATCGTGCCCAACAGCAGGGTATAGCCGTCGGGCGGGCTTCTGGCGACCAGCTCCGAGCCTATGTTGCTGGTGGCGCCGGGCTTGTTGTCAACGACTACCGGCTGGCCCAGCAACTCCTGCAACCTGGCGGCAATCGTGCGCGCGACTATGTCGGTGGCGCCGCCGGGCGGGTAGCCGACGACGAGCTTGATCGGTTTCGACGGGTAGCGCGGCTCCTGCGCCGCCACGCTGGCCGCAAGCGTGATTGCCGCGCAAGGGATGATCCAGAACTTCATGTGTGGTGTTCCTGACCCGTGTGGCGCAGCACCAGCACGCCGTCGACGGCGACCACGCCATCGTGCTTGACGATCAAGGGATTGATCTCGGCCTCCGCCACCGGCTGGCCCGGCAGCAGGGCCAGCCTGGAGAAGGCGGCGACCGCGTGCGCCAGGGCAGCTACGTCGCCGCGCGGCAGGCCGCGATAGCCGCGAATCAGGGCCAGAGCCTTGACCTGGCCGATCATTTCCAGAGCTTCGTCTTGGTTTACCGGCGCGATCGAAAGGGCATAGTCCTGGTAAATCTCGGCCAAGGTACCGCCGGCACCGACCATGATCACCGGCCCGACCATGGCGTCGTGGCGGTAGCCGACGATCACCTCCTGCAACCCTTTTTCCATCTGCTGCACCAATACGCCGGTGATCGCAGCCTGCGGGACTGCTTCGGCGACGGCACGCAACATGGCCGGCACGCGCAGCGCGAATTCGGCTTGGTTGGCGACGCCCAGCAGCACGCCGCCGGCCTCGGTTTTGTGCGCAATGTCGGGCGAACGCACTTTGACTGCCACCGGGTAGGCGATGTCGTGGCGGAAATCGGGAGCGACGGCAGTGGCGCTGGCGACCACCGGCACACCGAGCGAGGAAAAAAACGCAAGCGCGTCTGCTTCGTCGGGCGTCTTCTTGAGCGTTGGCGCCGGCATTGCCATAGGCGTGGCGCCAGCGTCCCGGTCGCGCGGCGCGCGCCAGCGAAAAAAACAGGCCAGCGCGTCCGCGCAGGCTTCCGGCGTGCGAAACGCCGCGATGCCCTGTTGCGCCAACAACGTGAGCGAACGTTCCGCATGCGGTGTGAGAAAGGCTGCCAAAGGCTTGGCGCTCCGGGGCGAAGACAATATCGGCTGCACCGCGAAATCGGGATGAAACTGCGCCGAGGAGCCGACCACCGCCAGCACCGCATCGCAGTCAGGCGAGGCGATCAGCGCAGCGAGCACGGCGCCATAGCGCTTGGCCGAGCTTGCCATGGTGAGATCGACGATCGGTGAATCGGCAACCCGCACGCCGTGCGATGCCAGTTCGTCCTTGAGTGCGGCCGAGGGGAGCATGGCCTGCATGCCGAGCACACCCAGACGGTCGACCACGCTGGCGGCGCCGCCGCCGGTGGTGGTGACCACCGCCACCCGCGGCGGACGATGCAGACGCAGCGGCGCGCGGCGCGCCAGAAGGGGCGGAATTTCGATCAGGGTTTCAAGCCATTCGACGCGCACGATGCCGCAGTCGCGGAAAAAGGCGTCGAGCGCAGCGTCGGCCCCGGCCATGGCACCGGTGTGTGAGCGCGCCATCGCTTCGCCCAACGCTGAGCGGCCCAGTTTGTAGACCACCACCGGCTTGCCTGCGGCGTGCGCGCGACGCGCGGCGCCGGCCAGGCGCGCAGCATCGCGCACGGTTTCGAGGAACAGCGCGATCACCCGGGTGTCGGGGTCGTCGACCAGCAGGTCGACCAGTTCGCCGATGCCGATGTCGGCTTCGTTGCCGACCGACACCAATTTCGAAAAGCCCAGACCGCGCGCCGCGCCGCGCGACAGCAGGGTGCCCAGCATGGTGCCGCTTTGCGAGATTACGCCGGTCGAACCGGGCGGTGGTATCTCGCCTTCGAGTACCGCGTTGACCGTGAGCGCAAAGCGGCCGGGAATATCGATCACCCCCATGCTGTTGGGCCCGAGCACGCGCACCCCGAGGGCGCGTGCGCGCAGGACCAGCTGCGCCTGGCGCGCCGCGCCGGTGGGCCCGGTTTCGGCAAAGCCATCGCTGAAGATCGATACCAGTGGCACATCGCAGGCGCCGCAGTCCTCTATGGCCTGCAGCGCTGCCTCGGCCGGCGCCATCACGAACACATGCTCGATGCCGCCGCCGACTGCGGCATGGGCGGCCTGCAGGCTGGGGTAGGCGCGTTCGCCCAGAATCTCGTTACGGGTCGGGTTGATCGGCAGGATTTCGCCGCCGTAGCCATACTTGCGCAGGAAGCGCTGCGGGCGCGCGGTGTTCTTGGCGGGGTCGCCGGAGGCGCCGATCAAGGCCACCCGGCGCGGCGCGAACAGCGCCGGCGCGAGAGCGATCGTCATGCGTTCGGGCGGCACAGCGCGTCAAGCCCGGGCGCTGCATCCAGTGTCCACAAGGTGGCCAGCAGCGACCGCGCCGACGCGTCGCCGACCACTGGCGCGGTCAGTTCAAGATGTTTTTCGTCGAGTTCGGTGTCGCTTAGCGGTGCGTCGGGATCGCCCTTGCGCGTCGGCTGCAAATGCTCCACGCAGCGGCCGTCGTAGGTGTCGAAGGTGACGCGCGCGGCGCGTTGTTGTGGAAAGGCGGCGTCGAGTTCGGCATCGAGCGTCAGTTCGGTCTTGACCATCAGCTCGCGCGTGGCCGGATGGGCGATGCGCGCGGGCTCGAATGCGGCTAAGCGAACGTTGCCGTGGCTCAATGCGGTGGCCACCGCATACTTGACCGAGAAGCGTGCCTCGGCCGGGGTGCGCGGATTGTCATGCCCCGCCACCTCGAGGGTGGCGCGATAGGCGCCGATGCGGATGCGCTTGATGTCGCGCGCCGAAATGTTCATCTGCTGCTTCAAGGCCAGCGCGCCGTCGATGGCGGCGAAGGAATGGCCGCAGCAGGCGTGGTTCTTGAAGGTCATGCGGGTGATGTGAAACTCGCGCCCGAGGGTTTGCAGCGATGCGTTCCAGTCCGGCCCATGGTTGCCGTGCGACAGCGCATGGCCGAAACCGGCGTCGCCTTCGAGCACATCTTGCGAGCCGGTCACGCCTTCGGCGGCGGCCAGGGCCGCCAGCACACCGGCTTCCGCCGCCCGGCCGGCGTGCAAGGGTTTCGACTGCGAATCCATGCGAAACGCCTGCTGCAACGCGGCGGCAAAGGTGGCGACTGTCGCGAGCGCATGGGCGAAGCGGGTGGCGTCGAGTTGCAGTACCTCAGCCGCGGCGGCAGCGGCGCCGAAGCAGCCGATGGTGCCGGTATTGTGGAAGTACTTGTAGTGATTGCGGCCCATGGCTGCACCGATGCGGGTGGAGATCTCGTAGCCGGTGATCACGGCACGCAAGAAATCGGACCCGCTGGCGCCGCGCGCCTGCGCCAGCGCAAGGGCCGCGGCGATGGTCGGCGCACCCGGATGGTAAATGCCGTCGCGATAAATGTCGTCCACCTCTGCGGTATGTGCGGCGCTGCCGTTGATCAGCGCGGCCAGGCGCGCCGGTGCCGCGCGGCCCAGCGCCAGGCGTGCGCCGCCGGCGCCGAATTCCTCGGCCAGCGCGCGTTCCAGCAGTGTCGCCGGTGCCTGTACCGCACCCGGGTAGAGGGCCGCGAACCAGTCGATGACAGCGCGTTTGGCGTGGTGCATCACCTCCGGTGCGATCGGTTGCGAGCGATAGCTGCAGGCAAAGGCGGCGTAGTGGTCAACGATGTGCATGCTGGTCCCGGGATTCAAAGGTGAAAAGCTGCGGCGTCAGTCGGCCTTGGCGCCGGAGGCCTTGACCAGGCGCGCCCATTTGGCGGTCTCGTTCTGCATATGCAGGCCGAACTGTTCCGGGGTCGAACCGATCGGGTCGGCACCTTGGGCCACGAAGCGCTCGCGCATGTCCGCCTGTTTCAGGATGCGTGCGATGTCGACGGCGATCTTGGCGGCGATCTCGCGCGGCAGCCCGGCCGGGCCAACCAGGCCGAACCACGAGGAGGCGTCGAAGCCGGGGAAGCCGGACTCCGCGATCGTCGGCACATCCGGCACAGTGGCAGAACGCTTGAGGCTGGTGACGGCAACCGCGCGCAACCGAGATGTGGTTGTAGATAAGGTCGTCCATCGCGTAATGCGCGACCAGCCGGTAGGCGCAGGCGCAATCGACACGCGCCTCCCACTCGGCGGCGCTGACCAGACCTTTCTGCGACTTGAATTCCAGCGGCGGATAGTCGCGATCGGGGTCGAGTTGCGGATAGCCCTGGCGAATGTCGGTCACGAAAGCGGGCTGGTGCATGGAATGGTCCTTGGGAAATCATCGGCAATTTTCAACTGCAAGCGCCGCCCAGGCCGTAGTGTACGAAGGTCGCGCCTATAATCCAAGGACATGCGGTATCTGAACATCTCGGCCTACAAGTTCGTCGAACTTGATTCGCCCAAAGCCTTGCGCGAACAGGTCTTGAAGCGCTGCGTCGAGGCCGGCCTCAAGGGCACGGTGCTGATCGCGCCCGAGGGCATCAACCTGTTCCTGGCAGGCGCTGAAGAAGCCCTGCGGGAAGTATTGGCCTGGTTTGCCGGCGACCCGCGCCTGGCCGGCTTGCCGGTCAAGCAAAGCTGGTCGGATCATCAGCCGTTCAATCGCATGCTGGTCAAGGTCAAGCGCGAGATCATCAGCATGCATCAACCGCAAATTCGGCCGGCCGGGCAACGTGCGCCGGCGGTGACGCCGCAGCTGTTGAAGCGCTGGCTCGATGCCGGGCACGACGACGCCGGCCGGCCCGTGGCGCTCTTGGACACGCGCAACGGTTTCGAGGTCGATATCGGCAGTTTCACCGGCGCGATCAACCCGCGCATAGGCAGCTTCAGCGAATTTCCGGCGCTTGTGGGCACCCTGGCGCAGGAACTCACGGGCAAGACGGTGGTGACTTTCTGCACCGGCGGCATCCGCTGTGAAAAGGCGGTCCTCTACATGGAGGCGCAGGGCTTCGAGAACGTGCTGCAGTTGGACGGTGGCATCCTCAACTATTTCGAGGAGGTGGGTGGGGCCCACTACCAAGGCGATTGCTTTGTGTTCGATCGTCGCGTGGCCTTGACGCCGGCGCTTGAAGCGGCCGGTCATGCCGAATGCTTCGAATGCCGCGCCGTGCTCACGCGCGAGGAGCAGGCCTCGCCGTTGTATCGGCGCGGCCAGTCATGCCCGCATTGCGCGTAAGGCCGATGCCGTCGGCCCGCCGCGCTCTGCTGGCGTTTGTCGATCGCATGAAGCTCCTGCTCGACGATCTGGTCAACTTTGTGCGGCTGGAGCAGCATGCGATCGATGCGCATCCGGTCGATCTGAACCGGGTGATGGCACAGGTGCGCGATGACCTCGCCTTGGCGATTTCACGTGCTGCCGCGCGCGT
>ENA-ORBV01002621-ORBV01002621.1-microbial-mat-metagenome-genome-assembly--contig:-NODE-2621-length-37718-cov-11.662389_pt1 | contig 37718 bp, 21 predicted proteins | sample MGYA00237777_ERZ505514 | MGnify/ENA primary metagenome ERZ505514 (study PRJEB26160, sample SAMN06269048) | microbial mat metagenome | isolation source: Oligotrophic lake microbial mat | place... | reverse complement strand
TTCAAGCAGAAGACGGCATACGAGATTCGCCTTAGTCTCGTGGGCTCGGAGATGTGTATAAGAGACAGGATTAATATTATTCAGGAGGATAAGTAAGCATAAACTACTAGCATCATTATGCAAAATGACGAAAGTCTTACTCGAATTATCCAGGCCTATGAGCAAATTATCAAAAATTTAGAAGCCAAGCACAAATCTGAACTGCAAGCTAAAAATAGAGAAATAGACTTTTACCGTCAAAAAAGTTTGGAGCTCAATGAACTTCTAAAATTGTTGGCGACGCGACCTGTTAATGTTATTATTAATAATGAAGTTAAATCTACATCACAGAATAAAGTTATGAGTGACCAAATCGACAAAAGTCGCAAAATAGAAATTACAGGCGGAACTGTTAACGCCAGCGGTGCCGGAGCGTTAAGTTTGGGCGATATCAGCGGTACTGTTGCTAATACAATTAATCAATTATCGGATTCTTCTGAACCTGACAAACCAGGCATCAAAGAATTGTTGACTGAGTTACAAACTGCGATCGAGGCTGAAACTAATTTATCTGATGAGGATAAAGCTGAAGCTTTGGAACAGGTAAAAGCTTTGGCAGAAGTAGGGAAAAATCCCCAAGAAAGTACAATGCAAAAGGCGGGGAAAACGGCAATGAAAATTTTGAAAGGGACTATTGCTGGTTTACCTAGTGCGGCGACGTTGGTAGAAGCTTGCAGTAAATTGTTGCCTGCAATTGGCACTCTATTATTGTTACCCTAAAATCCAAACTCACCGCCCTGTAATTACTTGAAATAGCCAGCCCAAAAGCATCACACTCAAGAAAATCAAGCCTCCGACAATTAACATCAAACCCAACAGCAACGCCGCCACAAATAACCAGTCGGCTTTTTTGCCTTGTTCAGGGGAACCTAAATGAGCATCCAGCAATTCTATATTTTTGACATTAGCTTTCCAAGCAACATCCAACAAATCTCCGGCCACCGGTACTGTACCAGCAACTGTATCAAATACGATATTAGCTGCCATTTTTACTAAAGTCTCTTGAGGCACTCCCATTTGAGCGGATTTGAAGACAACATATCCTGCAAAAATTGAACTGATCACATCACCTCCGCCCGGTATCAATCCCAATATCGGATCGAGTCCGATGCGGTATTTTGTGCCGGGAATCGGAATTGCATTGTCCAGTAAATGGCTGATCCGGCGGAGTCGGCGCAAGGATGTAATATGAGATGGGCTGGGAGTGTTTGGGGAGGAATTTTGTATAGGAGAACGTGACATTTAATTGCTCTCGATTGCGATATTACTGCTAGTTTATGATATTTATTAAAGCATATTCTAGTTTTGTCTCTATGTCTCAAGCAAGATTTTTATTCAGTTGACAGTTGATCGGCTTTGGTTTGTTTTTGAATGCACAGAAACCCGGTTTCTGTTCAAAACCGGGTTTCTTGCTTCTAGCTGGGGGCTTTTAATTTAGCCTTTTATTTGTTGCCTTCTGTGAAGTCGGCGTCAATCACGTCGTCGCCGCCGCCAGTGGGGCCGCCGTCTCCATAGCCACCAGGGCCACCAGGGCCGCCAGGGCCATCAGTCGGGCCGCCTGCTTGCTGGTACAGGTTGCTGCTGACAGCGTAGAATGCTTGCTGCAACTCTGTTGTTAGGGTTTTGATTCGATCGTCATCTTCACTGCCGATCGCCTCCCGCAAGTCTTTGATCAAGCCTTCAACCTTAGTCTTGTCATCAGCAGGAACTTTATCGCCCAATTCTGCCAACTGCTTCTCAATTTGATAAGCTAAGGAGTCTGCTTGGTTTTTGCGATCGATCTTTTCGCGACGTTCCTTGTCAGCAGTCGCATTCGATTCGGCTTCTCTCACCATGCGCTCAACTTCATTGCTGGGCAAAGTAGAAGCACCAGTAATGCTAATCGATTGCTCCTTGCCAGTACCTTTATCCTTAGCAGCTACATTCAAAATACCGTTAGCATCGATATCGAAAGTAACTTCAATTTGAGGTACGCCACGGGGGGCAGGTGGAACTCCATCTAAGCGGAAGGTTCCCAAATCCTTGTTATCATTCGCCAGTTCTCGTTCGCCTTGCAAAACGTGAATTTCCACGTTTGTTTGGCCATCTACAGCAGTCGAGAAAGTTTCCGACTTCTTAGTAGGAATAGTGGTATTGCGGGGAATGATTTTGGTCATCACGCCGCCCAAGGTTTCGACGCCAAGAGACAGCGGGGTAACGTCGAGCAACAAGATGTCTTTGACTTCGCCGGAGAGTACGCCGGCTTGAATTGCTGCACCGACTGCGACCACTTCGTCCGGGTTTACCGTTTGGTTGGGATCTTTGCCGAGGATTTTTTTGACCAGTTCTTGCACCGCAGGAATGCGCGTAGAACCCCCAACTAAGACGACTTCATTAATTGCAGATTTGTCTAATTTGGCGTCGCGGATCGCATTTTCTACGGGGATGCGAGAGCGATCGATCAAATCCGAGCACAGTTCTTCAAACTTGCCCCGCGTCAAAGTCGTGTCCAAGTGTTTTGGCCCGTCTTGAGTCGCGGTAATAAACGGCAAGTTGATTTCTGCTTGAGTAACGCTCGAAAGTTCAATCTTGGCTTTTTCGGCCGCTTCCGTCAGGCGTTGCAGTGCTTGCTTGTCTTTGCGGAGGTCAATTCCTTCGGCTCTTTGGAATTCATTAGCGATGAAATCGACGATTTTTTTGTCGAAGTCGTCACCGCCGAGGTGAGTGTCTCCAGAAGTTGCTAGCACTTCAAATACGCCATCGCCGACTTCGAGAATCGATACGTCGAAAGTACCGCCGCCCAAGTCAAATACGAGGATGGTTTCGTTGCTCTTTTTATCTAATCCGTAGGCTAAAGCGGCTGCTGTAGGTTCGTTAATAATCCGCAGAACTTCAATACCGGCAATTTTTCCAGCGTCTTTAGTAGCTTGGCGCTGGGAGTCGTTGAAGTACGCGGGGACTGTAATTACCGCTTGGGTAACAGTTTCGCCGAGGTATTTGCTGGCATCTTCTACGAGTTTACGCAACACTTGCGCGGAAATTTCTTCGGGAGCAAATTGTTTGCCGCGGGCTGGACAGTCGAGTTTGAGGCTGTTGCCGACTTTCAGGACTTTGTAGGAAACTTCAGTGGTTTCGTGGGTTACTTCGTCAACCCGACGCCCGATAAACCGTTTTACTGAGTAAAAGGTGTTTTCGGCGTTCATCACGGCTTGACGCTTGGCGATTTGTCCGACGAGTTGATCGCCATTTTTAGCATAGGCTACTACGGAAGGTGTGGTGCGACCCCCTTCGGCGTTGGCTATGACGGTGGGTTTGCCGCCTTCCATAACTGCGACGCAGGAGTTTGTCGTACCTAAGTCAATTCCAACTACTTTTCCCATAGGGGTGTTCCGGCTCCAATCTCTACAAAATTTTGGTTTTCTATCTGTGTGATAGTCTGGTTATTCAGGACTGCGATTCTACCTCGCGGTTTACGGGTAGTCAGTTCTGCTTTAATACAGTCTTCGATAGGGTGCTTATCTCTATACTGCGGGCGGTAGACCTTGCGATGAAGGGGTATTTACCGAACCTGTTGGGGGACGGTTGCATCCGTGAGGCTTGCACCGCTACAGTTGTTGACTGCTTTTCTTTACTCTTCCCAATGTACGGTGTGCGATCGATTCGGGTATTGTGGCAAACCGTATACGTTGTGTTGTATTTGCCGTCTTTGTTGTATAAATTTTGTTTGGTTGGTAGAGGCGATCGGTTTTTTGGCTTCAAATCAGGTTTAATATCAATTCTGAAAAGGGACACGGCAATGCCCTGTCCCTACCAGTTTACTTCCAGGCTGTGCCTGGGAAGGAATATATTATTGAGGGAGAGCCTCAAGTCCGCCTCCTGGGAATCTCGGAAAATTCAAGAATTTTCCAGCTTTTCATTGCTATTTTTTACCGATCAGCAGAGCTGCAGGAAAGTAACTCAGAGCTTCACCAATGGCCAGCGTACCGTTACTTTCTACCGCCTGATTTGTAATTGCATCTTTCCAAACCGACGGCATTTGCTCGGATAATTTCAAATTAGTATCTTTCCAGACTTGTTTGCCGATCGGCATTTCTTCCGGTTTGACAATTCCCGTCAAAAACCGGGGAGCAATGACAATAACTGTAGTCTCTCCAAAGCTTCTGGCAAAGGCAACAACATTATCTTTAAACGTGCCAACTGCTTGCAGGGGCAGATAATCGCCTGATTGAAAAACTTGCAAGTATTTTTTTCTCGCTTCTAGCGCTCTTGCCGTCAAAAATAACTTAATTCTCGCGTCTTCTCGCGTCGCAATCAAATCTTCAACCAGTTGCAAAATATCCGTCTGAGCTTGCTCTTTAATTTCCCGCAAAACCTCGATTCTGCGGTCAAAATCAACGGGACGGCGGTTATCCGGATCGACGTGGCTTAAATCCCAGAATTCCGTCCCTTGATAAATGTCGGGAACCCCTGGCGCCGTAATTTTTAGCAGCGTTTGAGATAAAGAATTGAAAATTCCGTAATGAGCTACTTTTTTCCAGAAAGGTTTAAATTTGTTGAGAAACTGATTTTGTTCCGAAGGTTCGAGAACGCTATCGACAAAGGTCATAAAACCAGCTTCGTAGTCGTTATCCGGTCTCAGCCAAGCCGTATAAACTTTGGCTTCGCGGACAGCTTTAATCACATAATCTTTCAGGCGATCGACATAATCAGTGTTTTCAATTCCCTCAAATGGCAAACTGCCGAGCAGAGTTTGGTACAGGAAGTATTCGTCATTAGTATCTGGAACCATTCGATTCACAAAGTTGACTTTCTTAGAAGAGTTTACCTCTCTCCAAGACCTGACTTGCTGTTCCCATTCATCGGGAATTTCTGACAAAACGTTTATTCTGGCTCGCACATCTTCGCCGCGTTTGGTATCGTGGGTAGCTGTCGCATTCATTTTGTGTGGCCAAGCAGCTTGCTGCTTTTGGTTAAACTCGTGAAAATCTACCAGCGACACGCCGAACTGACTGGGGTTTCCTCCCACTTCGTTGAGGGATAAAAGCCGGTAGTAGACGTATAAAAGCGTGTCTTCAATGCCTTTTGCCATCAAAGGCCCTGTCAACTGCTGGAGTTTCATTACAAAGTGCCGGCGCTGCTCTTTTTGTTCGGCTGTTAGGGTTTCTTCTTCTTCCAGCAACAGCACCGTTTCGATAAATTTAAGTTCTTTGAGGAGTCGCGGTACTTGTTCTTTGGCGTGGGCGATCGCATATTTTACGTAAGTGCGATCGGACTCTCTCAAACCATCTTGATTGATGTAAGTTCGGTAGACTGGAAAAATTGTCAAAATCGCCGCCAATGCTTTTTCCAAACCTGGACGAGTAAAGTCGTTTCCCTGTCTGGATTGACCCGATATATTCTTCAAAAGTTGAGCTAGATTGTCTACATCTCCCGCCAAGTTTTTCTCAACAATCAGCCCTTTTTTATCTAAAAATAACTGTTCGTAGGGAACGGTCAAGCGAGTAAATCTCTGATATATTTCGCTAAATTGCTGCTCGCGATCGCACCGACAAAAAACGCCGTTTACGTAATTCAAAAAGTCGTAGCCGCTAGTTCCCTCAATCGGCCAATATGACGGCAAATCTTCTTCGTGTTCCAGAATCTTTTCAACAGTGATGTAAGTATCTCCGGTTTTCTCTCGGAGGCGTTTCAAATATTCTGTGGGGTCGTACAGTCCGTCGATGTGGTCGATTCTCAATCCGGTAAACTTTCCCTCATCAACCATGTCGAATATCAGAGCATGGTTTTTGTGAAAAACTTTAATCTCTTCAACTTTGACCGAAATAAGTTCGTTGACTGTAAAAAACCTTCGGTAGTTAATTTCTTCTGCCCCCACTTTCCAGAAAGCCAGACGGTAAAACTGCTCGGAAAGCAATTCGTCTAGCAGATTAAAGCTTTCGGAATTTCCCTTTTGTCCGTTAAAAAAATTGATGTTTTCATCGATGAATTCCTGTACAAGGGGATTTTGATTGTAGAGTTCCCACAGCAGTCCTTTGACAAAAGCTATCTGATCGTATCTGGTTTTACCTTTAGTTTCTGAAGGTGTATTTTTAATCAAATAAAGAATTCCCAAAAACTTGATAAAATCTGGATGGCGTCTGCCTAATTCCCTGGCTAAATGCCCCAAATTATGACTGATAAATTTAGCATACGATTCAATTCTTACTGGCAATTTTAAGCTATAATAATTGATGGTCAGCCCAATTTCGCTGTATTTGAGTTGAATCTCGCCATTTTCCAGACACTCTCCATAAAAATTGCCCAGCAGTGGAGCCAGCACTCGACCTCTGAGATGTTCGTAAGCATGATTCCATTCAATATCGAAGTAATCGAAATAGTCGGAATCTGGCCCGTGTTCCAATACGTCTAACAGCAGCAAATTTTGAGTATCGTAAGCCATGTGATTCGGGACAATATCTTGCAGCCATCCCATGTTCCGTTTCTTGATTTCGTATGTGAGGGATTCAAAATTTTCTGATGTTCCCAAATCGGGATTGAGCTGATTTGAGTCAACGACATCGTATCCGTGAGAGCTGCCTTTTCTGGCTTTAAATATCGGTGAAGCGTAAAGGTCGGTAATTCCTAAATCTTCTAGATAGCTAAGGATTTGTTTGGCGGCTTCAAAGTTAAAACCTCCATGAAATTGAATCCGATAAGTTGTTGTGGGAATTCTCAGCACTGTTAATTTGACTCCTGGTTTTTTAGGGTTTTCTCTTTTAATATATGAGGCAGAGCCTCCTCGACTGCATTCCCGGGCAGAGGCTGGGAACGAGAGAGGCTCTGCCTCCCGTTTCTTGTGGGACTAGATTCCGCGACAGAGGCTGAGAACGAGATAGGTTCTGCCTCCTGTTGCTTGTTCCTAGGCTCTGCTAGGAAACGCCTGTATTTGAGGCTCTGCCTCCCGTTTTAATTACTCTAATTCATAGAGTGCGAAACTATGCGGTTTAATGGTCAATTTTTGCTCTGGATTTATTTTTTCAGGCAAGCTAGAACCTGAACCCATCCATTTTTCATCAGCAGAGTCTAAAATTTTGTGACCGTTGCCTTGGGGCAGTGCAGCCGTAAAAGCGACATCTTGCGTGTTGAAGTTTAGAATGCAGAATATCTGGCTGTCATCTGTCCAGCGACGTAGAAATAAGATTTTTTCCGCTTCAATGCTGGACACTTCTAGACTGTTTTTGTCGAGTTTTTTAAGGGCTGGTATTGTCCGCCGCAGTTGAATCAGATGTTGGTGCCATTCCCAAATAATTTTGTGTTTGCCTTCGGTTTGTTTTTCCCAGTTTAACTTACACTTATCGAAAGTCTCAGGACTCTGGGGGTCGTGAAACTCGCCTCGGCCTTCAAAGATTTTAAATTCTTGTTGTTTGTCTTTGCGGATAGCTTCAATTAAGTTTTCATCAGAGTGGGAAACGAAGTAAAAAAACGGTGCTTCTTCTCCGTATTCTTCTCCCATAAAAAAGAACGGAATGTAGGGAGAAATTAAGACTGTGCCGGCTGCGAGTTTCAATCCTTCAAAGTCAACTATTTTGGATAGTCTGTCTCCCAAAATGCGGTTGCCGATTTGATCGTGAGTTTGGGAAAACACTACAAATTTATGACCCGGTTCATCCTTAACAGAATTGCCGTGTTTCCGCTTTCTGTGAGGGGCGTACTGGCCGGAGTAAACAAAGCTTTCTTTGAAGGCTTTTTCTAAGTGTTCGCACTTGCCGAAATCTTGGTAGTATCGGTCGTCTTCTCCGGTGAGCAAGGCGTGCAGTGCGTGGTGGAAATCATCGCACCATTGGGCGTCTAGTCCGAAGCCCCCCTGTTCTTTAGGACGTATAGTGCGGACATCATTTAAGTCACTTTCGGCTATTAAGTAAAGTTGCCGTCCTAGTTCTTGAGAAATATCGGCTGTGGCATCGGATAGTTCTTGTAAAAAAGGTCTTGCACCTACTTCAAAAATTGCTTGAATTGCATCTAATCTCAGGGCATCGATGTGATAGTCTCGAAACCAGTAGAGGGAGTTTTCAATAAAGTAGTTGCGTACGCCGTCGCTGTAGGCGTCGTCGAAGTTGAGGGGGTCTCCCCAAATCGAGCCGTATTTTGATGTAAAGTAGGGACCGAATTGACTGAGGTAGTTGCCTTCGGGGCCGAGGTGGTTGTAAACTACATCGAGAATTACTGAAATACCGTGTTCGTGGCAGGCGTTGACGAGTGTTTTGAAGCCTTCGGGGCCGCCGTAGGAGTTTTGAACTGCGTAGGGATATACGCCGTCATATCCCCAGTTTCGCTCGCCAGGGAATTGGGCTACTGGCATTACTTCGATGGCGTTGATTCCCAATTCTTTAAGTTGTTTTAGCTGGGGAATTATTGCTTCAAATGTTCCGGCTTGGGTGAATGTGCCGACGTGCAGTTCGTAAATAATCATTTCGGCTAGCGGCACGCCTTGCCATTTTGTGTCTGTCCAAGTAAAGATATTTTCATCTATTACTTGCGACGGGGCGTGTACGCCTTGAGGTTGATATTTTGATGCTGGGTCTGGTCGGTCGGTTTTTCCTTCGATTTGGTAAGTGTAAAGGGTTCCTGGTTCGATGTCTGTAGCTGTGGTTTGCCAATAACCTTCTGCCGATTGTTGCAGGGGTATCAGGCGTTTTTTTGGGGAAACAATTTGGACTGCGATTTGTTTGAGGGTGGGCGCCCAAACGGTAAATTCACATTGGTTATTGCCGAGGTAATTTGCTCCTATCTTCACTTTGAGCTGTTCTCCTTATAAAATAGGTTGGTAGTTCGATCGCCCGACGCGCTATCAAATGCTTGCCCTTAACGTTCAGCGCCTGTTTAGACGGTAATATTACTTAATATAACAAACAACTAACTTTAGACAGAGGCATCAAAAGCTAAAATTGTGTAAGGGGCAAAAGTAGCGGTTAGTTATCTCTAAATTAGAGCATGAATCCGCACGGGGGCGATCGCCAAATTAACGGCCTGGAAGCGTTAATATTTCTGGTTGATATCATGTCGAAAATCTACCTAAAGGTAGGTCAAAAATCAGCGCGAGTGTGGATTTTATGGTTATGGCTTTTGGACGGGAAATCTGCTGCAATCTCGACTCGGCGGAGTCTCGGGAGTGGTTGGTGACAAACGGGATCGGCGGTTACGCTAGCGGGACGATCGCAAATCTCCTCACCCGCCGCTATCACGGCTTGCTGATAGCCACCCTCAAACCCCCGCTGGGACGCACTTTGATGCTCGCCAAGCTGGACGAGACGGCTGTGTATAACGATCGCGCATATCCGCTTTATACAAACCGCTGGACCGACGCGACGATCGAACCCCACGGCTACAACTACATCGAAAGCTTTCACCTAGAAGGCACGACGCCTGTTTGGAGGTTTGCTCTCGCCGAGGCTATCCTGGAAAAGCGGATTTGGATGCAGCAAGGTGCTAACACAACATATATTCAATACCGCTTGCACCGCGCCTCAAAGCCGATCGCCCTCGCCGTCAAAGCCCTAGTCAACTACCGCGACTACCACCACACGACGAGCGCCGGCGACTGGCAAATGAGCCTAGAAACTTTGGAAAGCGGGGTTTGTGTGACCGCATTTCCCACGTCTGCACCCCTATACCTGCTGACGGATGCCGAACCAGAGGCTAAATTCCGAGTCTCTGCGCCCTTATACAATTGGTACTACGGATTTGACTTGGCAGCCGAAAAGCGCCGCGGATTGGACTGCTGCGAGGATCACTTGCACGCGGCGACTTTTCACATGATGATCGCACCGGGAAGTTCTCTCACATTGATAGCCAGCACCGATAAAAATCCCGAACTCAACGGCGGTACAGCTTTAGAAGTGCGCCACACTTATGACCAACAACTGCTGCAAAACTGGTCAAAAGTGAGCGAATCTCCCGACTGGATCAATACCTTAGTGCTCGCCGCCGACCAATTTATCGTCAGCCGCCCCCTACCGGAGGAACCCGAAGGCAAAACGATCATCGCCGGATATCCCTGGTTCAGCGACTGGGGGCGCGATACGACGATCGCCCTACCCGGCCTCACAATCTGTACCGGGCGATGGGATATTGCGCGATCGATTTTGCGGACATTTGCGCGGTATGTCGATCAGGGGATGCTGCCGAACCGCTTCCCGGATGCGGGCGGCGCACCGGAATACAACACCGCAGACGCCACTCTGTGGTACTTTGAGGCAATTCGCGCTTATATCGATGCCACGGGAGACGACGAACTTTTGAGCGAACTCTGGCCTACTTTATGTGAGATCGTTGATTGGCACATACAGGGAACTCGGTATAATATCCGCGTCGATCCCGATGACGGTTTAGTCTACGCGGGCGAAACCGGCGTGCAACTGACTTGGATGGACGCAAAAATCGGCGATTGGGTAGTGACACCCCGGATTGGTAAGCCGATCGAACTCAGCGCGCTTTGGTACAATGCTATACAAGCTATGGCAAGTTTTGCTCGAAAACTGGGCAAGCCTCACAATGAATACCAGCAATTGGGCGATCGAACGGCCGCCGGATTCCCTCGCTTCTGGAACGCCTCAACCGGTTACTGTTACGACGTTCTCGACGGCCCCGACGGACACGATAGCTCCCTGCGGCCCAACCAAATATTCGCCGTTTCCCTGCCCCTAGACTCGATTTCTCCTCACTCCGCCAACTCCTTGTCAGCGGGGATGCACCAGGAAACCCGCTATACACCGTTACTGACGCCCATCCAGCAGCGTGGCGTGGTGGACGCCTGCGCTCAACAGCTTCTGACTTCTGTCGGCCTCCGCAGCCTCTCGCCGCAGCACCCGCAGTATCGCGGCGCATACGGAGGCGACCAATTGCAGCGCGACAGCGCCTACCACCAGGGCACAGTTTGGGGCTGGCTGATTGGCCCGTTTGTCTTGGCGCACTTACACGTATACAAAAACCCAGCACAAGCGAGCGAATTCCTCGAACCGATGGCACATCATATAAGGGGCGGCGGAGTTGGCAGTCTGGGCGAAATTTTTGAGGGCGACGCCCCTCACTCGCCTCGGGGCTGCACGGCTCAAGCTTGGACTGTGGCTGAGGTGCTGCGGGCTTGGTTGGCAATTAATACTGTGGGTGTTTAAATGGGGAATGTTATCTTTGGTTGAAAAAGAGATTTATGGCATTATTATTAGCGGGCGATATTGGCGGAACAAAGACGATTTTGCGCTTGGTGGAAAGGACTGTTAACGGTGAAATGAACGCTCTTTACGAGTTTCGCTATCCGAGCGGGGAGTTTCCCGATTTAGTACCGATGGTGCAGCAGTTTTTGACGGAAGCTGCTATTAAGTTGAATGGGCCGCTTGTGCCAGAAAAAGCTTGTTTTGCGATCGCAGGCCCGGTGGTTAACAACACTGCAAAACTGACTAATTTACCTTGGATGCTGGAGGCGAAGCGTCTGGAACAGGAATTAGGAATATCACACGTTAGTTTAATTAATGATTTTGTCGCGGTTGGCTACGGCGTGTGGGGTTTGGACGATCGAGATTTGCACACTTTGCAAGTAGGAAAACCCCGCGAGCACGATCCAATTGCTGTGATTGGTGCGGGTACTGGTTTGGGAAATTGTTTTGGAATTCCCGAGGCAAATGGCATCAGGGTTTTTTCTTCGGAAGGGGGGCACGGTGACTTTGCTCCTCGTTCGGAGTTGGAGTTTCAATTGCTAAAATATTTGTTAGCAAAACACGACATTCCCAGAATATCGATCGAGCGTGTGGTTTCGGGACAAGGGATTGTTTCAATTTACCAGTTTTTGCGGGACAGAAAGTTTGCTCCTGAATCGCCGGAGATAGGGGAAGTTATCAAAAAATGGGAGTCAGAAATCGGTAAAAACGAAAAGACTGTCGATCCGGGAGCGACAATTGCACAGGCGGCACTCAAAAAGTGCGATCGGCTTTCGGAACAAACAATGCAAATGTTTGTAGAAGCTTACGGCGCTGTCGCGGGAAATATGGCTGTGTCACTGTTACCTTACGGCGGTTTGTACGTAGCCGGCGGCATCGCTGCTAAGATTTTGCCGCTGATTCAAGAAGGGGGTTTTATGCGAGCTTTTACGCACAAAGGCCGGATGGATTCGCTGTTAGAAATGATGCCGGTTCGATTGGTTTTGAATGATAATGTAGGGTTAATTGGTGCGGCAGTTTGTGCGGCCGGTCTTTAGGGGATTTCAATTTGAAGTTATCTCATTGATTACTCGGCGGTTTAAACCGCTACTACACAAACAAAGCCTGCCTTCGCAGGCTAAGAGATAAAGGGGGTATTTAAGCCGGATTTACTATTATACTAAATCCGGTTAATTTACCTTATTTATTCTTCAGTCCGCGCAGGCGGACTTTGTTTGTATAGCAGCGACTTACAGTCGCCCGGTATAAAGTGGGTAATAAACTCATCTCATCTTCAAAATCTTCTCAGCAGCACCTTCAGATATCGGCATCACCGATAACCGATTGCCTTTCCTCACAACCAAAATCTCATCAGCACTAAACTTTTGTTTCAGTTCATCCAAAGATATTAACTTAGCAAACTCCTCAACAAACTCAACTCTCACAGTTTGCCAGCGAGGTGCATCAAACTGCGATTTAGGATCGTAATATTCGCTATTCATATCGAACTGGCTCGGGTCAACAATCCCAGTTTCCACGACGCGGACTAATCCGACAATTCCTGGTATTTTAGTATTAGAATGGTAAAAAAATACTAAGTCTCCACGACTCATTTGTCGCAGGAAATTGCGAGCTTGATAGTTGCGAACGCCATCCCAAATGGAAGTGCGATCGCCCTTCAAGTCCGCAATACTGTAAACATCCGGTTCCGACTTCATCAGCCAGTAATTCATAAAATATCTTTCCGCTTCTGCAACCAAAGAGTCAACATCAAATAAACGCAAATATGCACGCACAAAATACCCCAGTTCAAACCCAAATTTTCCCACGTTGGATCGTAAACAGGAGTAGGCTCAAACGGCTGAGGAAGCGTACTCCCATCCGGTAATGTAGTAGGCGCCGGAACCATCCCATTCACATTAACTAAAGAGCCGTAAGCACCCACAGACCAGCGGCTTAACATCAGCCAAGAAAACTTGCTCGCCACACCTTCCATCTTAAACAAAACTCCAGAAAAAATAATCTGAGGCAGCAATAATAGAGGTAAAGCGCTGTTAGCTTGAGAGCCATTTTTAACAATCGCGGAAACCACTAATCCGAGACTGACACAACTCATTAAAGTTAGGAATGTGGTAATACTTGCTCCCACAGGCCAGGAAATAAAACTCGGTTCGGGGGATTTAAAAGCAATCAGAATAACTCCTACCATTAACAGTGTTTGCAATACTGCCAAACCCGAAAGTATAAAAAATTTTGAACCTAAATAAGCAAACAATCCTAAATTGACCAAACGTTCTCGCAAATAAATAGCAGATTCTTTGACAATTTCTTGCAGAGAAGTTGCCAGTCCTACCCAAATCGCCGCGCACGTAAATACAAATAAAACTCTGAGCGCTAAAGGTGCTAAAGTTGCCTCCGGTGCGCCAATTAACGGGTCTTTATCTCTGACGGCTAGCCGCAGTAAACTAATGCCGATCGGCGCTGTTAAAAGAGCTAAAATCAAGTTAACTAAGTCGCGGGAAATAAGCTGAAAATATCGCTGGGCAAGCAAAACGAGTTGTTTGACAAAAGATTGAGATTTTGGTATAGAAGGTGCTGAAGGTGTTTTTGCATTAGCGTTGCCTGTGCTGAAGTGGTTGACAATATAGCGCTGATAGTAGGGAGATTTATTAAACTTTTCTGCCCAGCTTTGAACGTTGGTTTCTCCTGTTTCTAATTCGTTGTAAATGTCGGCAAAATCGCCGATTTTGACATCGAAAAAATCGAGCGCTTCCGCAGGCGGGCCGAAGTAACAAAGGCGTCCGCCGCGACCCATAAAAACGATACGATCGCACATCGTGATATTTGCCGTCGCGTGAGTCACCAGAATCACCGTCCGGCCTTGATTTGCCAACTTTCGCAGCAGTTGCATCATCTTCTTATCCAAACCCGGATCGAGTCCTGAAGTCGGTTCGTCTAAAAAGAAAAGTTTCGGATCTGCTAACAGTTCAACTCCGATGCTGACCCGCTTTCGCTGTCCGCCGCTAAGCTGTTTTACCAAAGCCTTGCGACGATGAGTCATTTCAATATCTTCTAAAGTTTTTGCGACTACCTGATTGACATCTGTATCGGGAGGTAAGCGCAATTTAGCGGCATAACTCAAGACTTCTTCTACGGTCAAATCTGCGTGCACAATATCATCTTGAGGCACGTAACCGATTTGATTGCGGTAAATATTGAAGTTTTCGCGCAGGTTGTCGCCGTTGAGAAACACAGCGCCGTTAGTAGTTTTTTCGATGCCTAAAAGCGTCCGCATTAAAGTAGATTTACCCGCACCGCTACCGCCGACTAAAGCCACAAACTGCCCCGGTTCGATCGCCAATTTTATCCCATCCAAACGCTTCGGAATCACCAGATTGTCAGCATCCAAACGAATCTGATTGCCTCGGTCTTGCACTTCTAACTGACCGCTGCGGTAAGTTAGAGTAAACGGGCCGATCCGAATTGCATCTCCCTCGGACAATTGTACAGAATTTGTCACTCGCTGACCGTTAACAAAAACGCCGTTAACGCTGTGGTCTCGCAAAATATAATTGCCGCGACTGTCGAGGTCAATTGTCGCGTGGCGTCTAGAAACAAGCGGCGAATCTAATTGCAGCGAAGCATTAGGATCGCGGCCCAACAAAACCGACCGATTCTTAAGAGGAATTGACTGCTTGCTAGGTACAGCAACCTGATTCGCCAAGGGATTAAAATAAGTCAGCAAAACTTGATTTTTTGGGTCAAGACCGATTTTAATTTCTGTGCCGTTTTTCAGACAATAACCGTCATTGGGAGTGATGCGAGTGCGATCGACAAATAAGCCATTAGTGCTCGGCTGCTGACCGTCACCGTCGTAAATCCAGTAATTATGACCAATTTGGCGCAAAACAGCGTGAACGCCGGAAACTGCGCGCCAGGGGTCGGGAATGACTAAATCAGCCCGAGTGCGATCGCGCCCCAATACGTGTTGCGGCTGTTTTAACTCTAACTGTATGCTTTGTCCTTGACTGGTTAATACTAAATAAGGTCGATCGCTTAAAGCAGTGGCTTGTCCTATATTACCTATCATATTTAAATAGCGTTTTTTGCACTCACTTTGGTCAGCATATCAAAAGTATGGCAACAATCTACTTATTTATTTTAGAACTCATGCAAAATGTATATACTATCGTCTTCCGCGCAGGTTACATCTATATTATTTATTCCCTATTCCCTATTCATTCTGTCAACTGTCAACTGTCAACTGTCAACTGTCAACTGTCAACCGACAAACTACGAAGCCGATTAATTGCTGCCGCTAATTCAAACCGTCGAAACATCGCAAAATCCCCTTCAGGAAAAGGCGATAAAATATCCATCCCCTGCGCGCCAATATCTGCCATCACCAAATCAATGATTTCCGACAAAGTGCGTTTCCCGTCCATGTATTGCTGCTTAGCATAAACCATTGCCGCAGCGATCGCCCTTAACTGTCCGCTGTCCACAATTTGCTCAACAGCACCCAAATCAATCTCCTCAGTTCCGAAAGCCAATTCATCAACATCCCGCACCTTCACCCGCACATCTCGCCGTCCCCGACTCGGATCTAAACTAGCAGGAACCGGCACTCTTTGAGTAATCTCACCAAAATTTTCTCCCCCTTCAGCAGCGCGGCTGGTAGAGTAATTCTTTGCTATTTCTTTAGCTTTTTCCGTCACGTTATATGCTTCAAAATTATCCATTGAAATCACAGTATCCACCACATCAAAATAATCGCCGCTTCCCCCCATGACTAAAATAGTCGATACGCCATAATCTGCGTACAATTGTTTGACTTTATCGATAAATGGCGTAATCGGTTCCTTATCCTTAGCGATAAGTGCCTGCATTCTGCGATCGCGAATCATAAAATTAGTCGCCGCCGTATCCTCATCCACCAACAAAACAGGTACTAAATCCTCTTCACAAGAGGCGGCTTGCATCCCTGTCGCAAAAGATTGAGATTCTTCCCTCTTCCTTCTTGCCTCTTCCTTCTTCCTTCTTCCTTCTTCCTTCTTCCTTCTCCCAACTTCCAAAGCCTCAATAATATTAGCAGCTTGCGACGTACTGCCGCTCGCATTTGCAGTAGAAAATTGTACAGTATCTCTACCTTGCGGCAAATGATTGATAAAAGGCGAAATATCCACACCCGCAACACTTCTCCCATCTTCCGCCCTAATTTTAACCGCCGCCGGACTTGTCACCACAAATTCCCTACCATCACCCGGAATCTGGTTGTAAACTCCCAACTCAATCGCCATGAGTAAAGTTGATTTGCCGTGATAGCCGCCGCCAACAATCAAAGTAATGCCCGCCGGAATACCCATACCGGAAATCAAACCGCGATTCGGACAATTAAAGTCAACTTTTAACGACGGCGGCGACTGAAAAGCCACAGCATTATTTAACAAAGGACTGTTGTCAACACCGCTGCGGCGGGGCAAAATAGAACCGTCAGCCACAAACGCAACTAATCCTTTTTCAGCTAAGTGTTTCCGCAGCCAGTCAGCATCTTCTACAGTTTCAACGTGACGGCGACATTCTGCAGCATTTAGGCTAGAATATTTCAGAGATTGGCTGACAATTTGCGGAATATCTTCGCACAGCATTTCAGCAGCTTGTCGCCCTAAGATACTGCGTCCGCCTGCGGGAAGTCCCACAACAAATCGCAGTTCAACTCCTCCTAAATCTTCGATATCTGATGCAGTTGAGGAAATGATAAATGCCGAAGTTCGCTCTAAAACTTCTTGTCCGAAGCCAGTCACTGCAATCAAACCACTTTTGCCAGTACCGCGTTTGCTGCTGATACTGTGTGCGGCTTTGTCAAACTGGCGAGTTAGGTAATCTTGCAGGGCTATTTCTCGACTGCGAGAATTGAAAAGTTCGCGGGGAATTTGAGCAATGTTGGGGGAAACTATGACTCTAAATTTACTGGGAGAAGCAAACGGATCTCCCTGCACGTAATCAATAATTAATGTGAATTCAGAAAAGTCGTAGTTATCTTTAATGTCTTTGTAGGCTTTGTAGCCTCGATTGTCTAGTTGCAGTAAATGCCGTTGCAGACTTTCTTTGTTAGTCATTTGTTATTGGTTATTGGTTATTTGTTATTGGTTATTTGTTATTTGTTATTTGTTATTTAGCTGCTTTTAGCTGGTTCCTCGGCTCTGCCTAGGAACTGATTTCCAGAGGCTCTGCCTCGCTTGCTTGGTGTGGGAAAATTGGAGGCAGAGCCTCCGGATATGCGTTACCAGGCAGAGCCTGGTAACGAGTAGATTACCGATTACTAATTACCGGATTTCTAATAATTTAGCTGCGGCATTAACAACAATTTGAGCAGAACCGGCGAAAAAAGGTCGATCGATAGTTGCTAGGGTATCGCTAGATTGGTGATAGTGGGGCGATCGCAAATTTGCAGTATCCGTCACCAACACAGCACCAATTCCTTTATACCAGAAAGGCGCGTGGTCGCTCCGCAAAACATCGGGAGTCAGCAACCCTTTCAGGGGAACCGGCAGCGCCACCACCGGCGGCAAATCGGCTTTTCCCGACTCCGCAAAACTTTTCAATAGCAGCGGATGTTCCGCATCCCCAATCACAGCGATAAACTCGCCTTTGTCAGGAGATTTTACCCCCGATGCTTCTAGAAAAGGTTGCGCTGTCAATCCTTCGGGATATTGCTGGCATCCGGGGGTGTGGCAGGCATAACCTACCATATCTAGGACGATCGCTCCTTGCAAATTTTTTAACCGCGCCGCGCTACCGGTGAATGCTAAACTGCCTAAAAGTCCGATTTCTTCCCTGTCGAAAAATGCTACTTGCAATGTCCGAGGCGTGGGGCGAGAACCCAGCAATCTTGCTACTTCTAAAACTACTGCAACTCCCGTCGCATTGTCGTCAGCGCCTGGGGAGTTTGGTACAGTATCGTAGTGTGCTGCCACTAAAATTGCACCGGCGTTTGAGTCAGTGCCTTTTCTCTCAGCGAAGACGTTGATTCCGCGATCAAACGGCTGCAAATCTGCGGAAAATCCTAATGTTTGCAGTTGTTTAGAAATGTAATCTCTAGTAAAAGAGCGATCGCGTTCTCCCTCACGTTCTCCTGCTAAAGTCTCGACGTGTTTCCACAACCGGGACGGGTCAATTTGCGGCAAAAAAACTGCATTTTTTTCAGCAGGAAGCGGTGAGGGAGACGAGTTTTGGGAACTGTGGATACTGCGATCGATCGAAACTTCGGGTACAGCCGACAACCGCTGCCACGAGTCAGAACCCCAACCCACAGCGGCCACCGCAACCAAAATAAATAGCGCTATCCAAATCAATTGTTTCATCAGTAAGTCTATTTGAGATTTTAGACAGGGCTTACGCACTCCTCGCTCTCATAAACCGGGTTTTTTAGCGGGAGCAAGGGCTGCAACGAAGTCTTTTCCTACAACCAGGTTGATGCGTCCAGGACTGTTAAATTTTAGATTTTACATTGACACCACAGTTAAAAATAAACCTGTTTCAAAAAATGAAACTCAAAACTCTTAATATTAGCTGCTGCCATACCCGGTTTTGATTTTTTTATTTACCTAAAAAAGTAGTAAAAACCTTTGAATGTCGCCGTCGAATCTGTCTTGCTTATTTGAGCCTTAGACGGCAACATTCAAAGTTACTAATTCATTTTTAACATTCACAATTGAAAACTATTTTTTGTCCCACTCAATCTCCTTATTTTCCAATATCAACCCGCCGCTGCTGGGAAAAGCATAAGGAATAGTTGTTGCAGAAAATTCAACTATTTGAGTTGGTTGTTGAAACCACTCGGAATAACTGGGATTTAGTTGATCGTATAGTGCTTTTAAAGCTTGGATTTCCGCCTCTAGTTGCGCTGCTGCTTGATTGATTCTGCGAGCTTGTGCTTGCAAACGTTTTTCCCCGGTTTGAACGTGGTTTTCTACTTCTTGCCAGTGCTGTCCGGCCAGCAAGTTGTCTAGTTCACCTTGTTTGTAATTGAGTACAGCCTGTTTTTGTTCGAGTAGCTTTTCAATATTTTTAGTCTCTCGGTCAATTTCCTGGATTTGCTGCAACCACTGCTCCCCAAAAGCAGCAGTTTGCTGGTGGAACTCGGCAATGGCTTCAGGAGTATTATTTTTGGGAAAACTGACTGCCACTCGGCACTCTGAGCGCTGTACGGCAAGTTTTTCCCGCGCCTCTTGCAGGGCGGTAACTTCTGCTTGCAGCGCGCGGACTTCTTTTTGGAGTTCTGGGATGGTCTGACTCATGGGTTCAATTAGGGGACCTCTGCATCGATTTTAAGCTAATTGTTTATTTTTCTAACAAATCCCGGTCGCCTCCTTACGGGAATTATCTAATTTTAGCGCGCTCCCAGCCGGTGTCTAGGCAGAATGGCGGATAATTTGTGGCACAATGGCTGATGACACATTTTAAATTAAGATTAAAATTGTAATTAGTTATAAAGCCAAGTTATTAGCTGGGTAAAATTTAATTTACAAGTCCACATAAATTAAGGTTGGCTGGGTTTTCCTATGGCAGAGCAAGTTATGCTAAAGTTTTTAACATTTATGATTGCCAGAAAAAGATTTATTTAAAATTAGGAATAAGAGCAAATGAAAATAATTTTTCAATTAATGTTAGGATATTTTGTGGTTGCTATTTTTGGTGCGAAATGTGGCATAAATCCAAAAATATTACCGACAAGTCTAGGAGATGGGCATGGCACTCGCCCTGTAGAAGGGATTTTGATTCGGTCTCAGAAATATAGCTATTTGCGATCGGCATCTCGCCCCCTTACTTCTGCAACCGCCGCCTTATTTTTGGATAAATTATCCCAAATAGAGCCAGTAAAATTACCGACTTACAATTATATACAATCTCAGGACAATCCTAAAAAAGAACCTACTATTAGGTTAACAATAATCGGTCATTATCTGGTTTTTGTTTGTGTAGTAATCTCATTATTGATCAGGGGTAAAACAGTAAATAGCTTATCCAAGACGATGAGGTTAATCAAGCCGAAGTCTGAAACAGAGAATGACAAGCTACCAAAAGGAGAAAAAGTGTTGTATCAAAAAAAAGAACAGGATATCTGGCATACTATTGCCCAAATGACCCAAGATTTGCAGCAAACTGCCGAATATGCTCTCGATATTTGCGAGGAAATGAACGTCTCGATAATTGCGACCACCCCGGGCGGTCATATCCTGTCGTTAAACCAAGCTACCTGTCAACTTCTGGGATACTCTAAAAAAGAGTTGTTAGGCAAACCAATAGCGGGACTTTTTAAGAACAGTGAATCACCAAACCCGGAGTTAGAGTTAGCAATTTTAACAGCCGAAGGTTCTGTCCGCAACGTCGAAACAGTCTACCTTTCTAAACACCGAAAAAAAATAATTGTACAGCTTTCTATTTCAATTATTCGCGACGGTCAAGGCAAGGTCAGCGGCAAGTTGTATATAGCACAAGATATTACCGATAGCAAGCGGGCTGAAAGAAATTTGCGGCGCAGTGAAAAAAAGTTTCGCCAACTGATAGAAACTGTGAATGCTGTGGCATTTATCTATCACCGCAGACAGTTCCGCTATGTTAATGCTCAGACAGAAGCTCTGACAGGATATAGTCGCGAAGAATTACTAGCATTGGATTTATACGACTTAATTCATCTAGATTTTCTAGAAATAGTTAAAAAATGGGGTAAATCCAGCCACGCGCGCTCAACAGCAGGCTCTAAATATGAATTAATAATAGTCACGAAAACCGGAAAAATGCGCTGGATTGAAGCAACTGTAGATATTATAAAATTTGAAAAAAAAGCCTCAATCTTAATCACAGCGTTTGACATCAGCGATCGCAAATTAGCAGAGTTAGAACTAGAAACATCTCTTTCGTTGCTTCAAGCAACCATTGAATCTACTGCTGACGGCATTCTGGCGGTTGACGGCGAGGGAAAAGTTGTCAGCTTTAACCGCAAGTTTGCCAAAATGTGGCAGTTGCCGGATTTCCTGCTGGATTCGAGAGATAACAACCAAATTTTGGGGTTTGGAATCAACCAGTTAAAATACCCGGAAATATTTCTCAACCGTGCTAAAGAATTGTCCGATCGCCCCGCAGCAGAAAGTTACGATATCATCGAGTTGACAGATGGCAGAATCTTCGAGCGCTACTCGTTGCCCCAGCGCACGGGAGGCAAAATTATTGGTCGAGTATTCAGTTTTCGGGATGTAACGGAACGGGTGCAATCCGAAGAAAAACTACGCAAAAGCGAAGAACGCTTTCACCTGCTGACGCGGGCGACAAATGATGCCGTATGGGATTTTGATTTGTTAAAAAATGAGTATTGGTTGAGCGAAGAGTTTGAAAAAGTTTTTGGATACAAACTCAACGAAACTCAGACGATAGAATTAGAATCTTGGTGGCTAAATATTCATCCCGAAGAACGGGAAAGAGTGATGTTAAGCTTCAACGAAACAATGAACTCAGACGCTCAATGTTGGTCGGAAGAATACAGTTTTCACCGGGCAGACGGGGGATATGTTTTTGTGCTAGATCGCGGCTATATCATCCGCAATGAAAGTGGCAAAGCAGTAAGGGCGATCGGTACGATGATGGACATCACTCAGCGCAAGCAAGCTGAAGAAATTATTCGCTATCAAGCTGTTTATGACCAACTCACCGGTTTGCCGAACCGGATACTTTTTAACGAGCGGCTGCTGGCTTCCTTAAAACAAGCTAAACAAACCAAAAAAATGCTAGCTGTGATGTTTTTAGACTTGGACAGGTTCAAAAAGATTAATGATACACTAGGTCACGCTGCGGGCGATCGCCTGTTAGAAAGTTTTGCAGGACGGATCAGCGACACTTTGCGATCGACTGACACGGTTGCCCGCTGGGGAGGCGACGAATTTACCATACTGCTTCCCGATATCAATTGCTTAGAAGATGCAGTTAAAACAGCTCAAAGAATCCTCCACAATTTAAAGCCAGCATTTAAACTAGAAGGACAACCGTTTCATGTTAGCAGCAGCATCGGCATTGCCCTTTATCCCGATGATGGTGAAGATGCCGAAACTTTAGTCAAAAATGCCGATGCCGCCTTGTACCGCGCTAAAGAAATGGGAAGAAATAACTATCAATTATATACTTCAACAATTAATCCCCAAGGCAGCCAGTTGCTAACTATAGAACACAGGCTGCACGAGGCTTTAGAACAGGGAGAATTTGAGGTTTTCTACCAGCCAAAAGTCAACATTACTACTTGGAAAATTCAGGGCATGGAAGCCCTGCTGCGCTGGCAACATCCAGAATTAGGTTTAGTTACTCCCGCTACCTTTATCCCGATCGCCGAAGATAACGGATTAATTGTAGCTATTGGGGAATGGGTGCTGCAAACAGCCTGCACTCAAAATAAAGCTTGGCAGGATGCTTTGCAGCCAGATTTGCGGGTAGCAGTCAACGTTTCGGCTCGGCAGTTCCAGCAATTTAATTTATTAGAAATGGTAGCTAACTGTTTGGAAAAAAGCGGTTTAGCAGCCAAGTATTTAGAGTTAGAAATTACCGAGACTACAGCCATGCAAGATGTGGATTATACCACAAAAGTTCTCAGGGATTTGCAAAATATGGGAGTGCAAATTGCGCTGGACGATTTCGGTACGGGTTATTCTTCTCTAAATTATCTCAAAAAGTTTCCGTTGAATATCTTAAAAATAGACAAATCTTTTGTCAGCGAACTGACGACTGATCCGTGCGATCGGGCGATCGCCAATGCTGTAGCGACGCTGGGGCGAGATTTGAACTTGAGCGTGGTGGCAGAGGGAGTAGAAACTAAAGAGCAGTTGGATTGTTTGCGATCGCTCCACTGTCACGAAATTCAGGGTCACTATTTTAGCAAGGCGCTCTCGGCTACCGATGCTAGTAAACTTTTGGTAAATTCTCAGTTGAGGAAAGTGCAAATTGCATAATTGGTCAGTAGTCAGTAGTCAGTAGTCAGTAGTCAGTAGTCAGTAGTCAGTAGTCAGTAGTCAGTAGTCATTGGTCATTAGCGGTTGAGACGGTTGAAAAAGACGGCCGTGTCTTCTTCAACCCACGGAGGTGGGTTTTGTTTGTATAGACGGGGTTTCAACCGCCTGGTCTTGTGCGATCGATCGCCCGCGCCACTTAAAACTTAAAATAGTGTGCAGAATAACGGACTTGCGGCTAAAGACAGAGGAAAATATCGCTACCCCAATATAAAGGCTTTGTCTATGCAGCCAATTCGCACATTTAACGTTTCCCCCTCGCTACCGACAATTCTCGAACCCCTACGCAAACTTGCCTATAACTTGCACTGGGATTGGAACGTTGATACCAAAGACTTATTTCGCCGACTCGATCGAGACCTGTGGGACTCCAGCAACCAAAACCCGGTGCTGATGCTCGGAACCATATCTCAAGAGCGACTGCAAGAAATGGCAGAAGACGAAGGCTTCATTGCCCAAATGAACCGAGCCGCCCAGCAGTTAGACGATTATCTCAAAAACCGCGCCTGGTATCGCAAACAGCGCGGTACAGAGCTGCAGGAATGCTACGCTTACTTTTCGATGGAATTCGGCTTAGTAAAAGCCCTACCCATCTATTCCGGCGGTTTGGGCGTGCTCGCAGGCGACCACCTCAAATCAGCTAGCGATTTGGGCTTGCCCTTAGCCGGCGTGGGCTTGCTCTACCAAGAAGGCTATTTTTCGCAGTATCTCAACGCCGACGGCTGGCAGCAAGAACGCTATCCGCTCAACGATTTCTACAATATGCCGCTCCACCTAGAACGCAATCCCGACGGTTCGGAATTGCGGATTGAGGTAGACTATCCAGGCCGCAAGGTGTATGCCCGGATTTGGCGGGTACAAGTGGGAACGGTTCCTTTGTACTTGATGGATACAAATATTGAACCTAACAGCCGCTACGACCAAGATATTACCGACCAACTGTATGGCGGTGACAAAACTCTGCGGATGCACCAAGAAATCATGCTGGGCATCGGCGGCGTGAAAATGCTCAAGGCATTGGGGCTGACAGTTACGGCTTATCACATGAATGAAGGCCACGCGGCTTTCATGGCTTTGGAACGCATTCGGATGCTGATGGAGGAATATCACCTGAGTTTCGTGGAAGCGGAACAGGTGGTGGTTTCGAGCAGTATGTTTACGACTCACACGCCGGTACCTGCTGGGTTTGACTTGTTCGAGCCGGATATGGTGATGCACTATCTAGGTCAGTATCCCAAGATGTTTGGCTTGTCGCAAGAGGAGTTTCTGGGGTTGGGCCGGGAGAATACTGGCGATTTGTCCGCACCTCTGAATATGGCAATTTTGGCAATTAAAATGTCGAGTTTTGTCAACGGGGTGGCAGCTTTGCACGGTGTGGTGTCGCGCCCGATGTTTCAGGGTTTGTGGCCGGGTTTGCCGCAGGAAGAGGTACCGATTACTTCGATTACCAACGGGGTGCACGCTCGCAGTTGTGTGGCGAAGTCTACTCAGGAGTTATACGATCGATACCTTGGCCCGGACTGGGAAATGACCGGTAAGGACGATCGCCTGTGGGATAGAATTGCGTCGATTCCTGATGAGGAATTGTGGCGGAATCATGAACGTTGTCGATCGGAGTTGGTGGTATTCGCGCGGGAGTGGCTGCAAAAGACTTTGCGCGAGCGGGGAGCGGCTCAAACCGAAATCGAATACGCGCGCGAGGCTCTCAATCCGAAGGTGCTGACGATCGGGTTTGCCCGCCGTTTTGCTACTTACAAGCGGGCGACGCTGTTTTTGCGCGATGTCGATCGAATTATGCGGATCATGCGGGATCAAAACCGCCCCGTGCAGTTTGTGATTGCTGGGAAGGCTCACCCGATGGATATTCCGGGTAAGGAATTGATTCGGGATATCGTTCACTTCATCCGCGAACACGACACGCTGAGTTCGATGGTGTTTCTGCCGAATTACGACATTAACGTCGCTCGGATGATGGTATCTGGCTGCGATGTGTGGCTGAATACGCCCCGCCGCCCCCGGGAAGCTTCGGGTACTTCCGGGATGAAAGCTTCGATGAATGGTTTGCCGAATCTGAGCATTCTTGACGGTTGGTGGGATGAGGCGGATTATGTTCGTACCGGTTGGCCGATCGGACATGGGGAATTTTACGAAGATACTAAGTATCAGGATGATGTCGAGGCTAATGCTTTGTATGACTTGATGGAAAAGGAAGTTGTACCGCTGTTTTACAACCGGGATGCTGACGGCATTCCCCGCGGTTGGACGGCTAAAATGAAGGATTCGATTAGCTTGAACTGTCCTTTATTCAATACTGCTCGGATGGTGAAGGATTACGCGCGGCGGGCTTATTTCCCGGTGAGCGATCGATTCCAAACCATGACTTCTGACGAGTGCGCTCCGGCTAAGGAATTGTCTCACTGGAAGAAGCACGTTCTCGCGAAGTGGCACGATATTAAGATTGAGGCTGTTGATATTTCCCAGGATAAGGAAGTTAAGGTCAATCAGTCGATCGCGGTTAAATCTCGCATCAATCTGATGGGATTAACGCCTGCGGACGTGCAAGTCGAACTTTATCAAGGTTCTGTTGATGCTAACGGCGATATCATTGGTGGCGTGCCGGTGGTAATGGAGTATTTGGGAGAAGATGCTCAGAATGCTAGCCTTTATACGGCTGACATTACTTATACTTCTAGTGGTTTGCAAGGTTTGTCGTTGCGGGTTTTGCCGAAGCACGATAATCTCAGCAGTCCTTATGAAGCTGGCGTGATTCTCTGGGCACATTAAAGGAAGGAAGAAGGAAGAAGGAAGAGGGAAGAAGGAAGAGGAAAGAAGGGCACGACACGGATTCGGACACGGATACACGGATGAATTTAACTGTGTTTCCCAATTCTCCCCCTCTCCCCCTCGCTGTCTCCTCCTCCCTCTCCCACTCTTGTTATCGAAGTTGGGGAATGACTATGTAGCCGGTTGTGCAATGATCGCCCAATACCAAATTCCGCTCTATTCCCAGTACCACAAGTGACGGCGTATATAAGCGTACAGCAAGGCATCTCGCTGGTTTTCTAAGGCTTTGATGGGGGCAAAACTGGTGGGAATTTCGGGAATGTTGGAACCACGGATGAACGCTGATGAACGCTGATTATTATGCGGGATGTTTACGAAATTCAGAGTTGGTTCGAGCATTGATCAATATCTACAATATACTGGCAGAATTTCATCAATTAGAGTTGACATTCTGCCAGTTTTCCTTGTTTTTGGCGTTGCTAAATAAAGGTATAAATTCAAGATTTCGGAATTTTTATAAGCCCAGTCGGATGAGTTTTGTAACATCAAGCAAAAAGTGGATTCATACCGTGAATCAGCCCAGCCCAGAATCTATAGACCTCTTGCAAAAATAATTAGGACGATGCTCAGAGCAACGTCCCACAATTTTTTTTTCTTGTGGGATGGCTTTGAGCAGCGTCCGAAAATTTGATTAAAAGGACTTATGCAAGAGGTCTTATATCCATCAATATGAAAGCCGCCGAACAAAATAGTGGTTCCACAATAGTCACACTTTTTCATACTGCTATTTCATAAAATTGAAGGTAGCCTTGAGACACCTCTAGTTTAGCTTATTTACCTACACCCGCTGGCTGCTGACGGTTTCGCACTTCCAGAAAAATCAACAAAGCATTAACATCAGCCGGATTCACCCCGCCAATTCTCGCCGCTTGGCCAATAGTCAGTGGCTGCACTTTAGTCAACTTTTCCCGCGACTCTTTCGAGAGAGTTGTAATTGCCATGTAATCCAAATCCGCAGGCAATTGTCGGCGTTCATGTCTGACAATTTCATCAATTTGATTTTGCTGTTTTTGCAGATAGCCGGAATATTTGATATCAATTTCTGCACCATCTTTCTCAGCCAACTTCAGACTAGAATTGCCTAAATTGTAGCGTTCCAAATCCACATAATGAAAACCAGGACGACGCAACAAATCAGCGAGAGTAATCGAACCTTTAATCACTTGTTGAGTCTCAGCAAAAATTGCCTTGCCAACTTCCTCGTGTTCTTTCACCCGCGTCGAGTACAAGCGTTCCTTCTCTGCCACAATATTAGCTTGTTTGCGATCGAACAACTCCCACCGCCGATCGCCAATCAAGCCAATTTCCCGTCCCAGCGGAGTCAAGCGTTGGTCAGCATTGTCCGATCGCAATAATAGCCTATATTCCGATCGCGAAGTCAACATCCGGTAAGGTTCCCGCAAATCCTTCGTGCACAAATCATCGATCAAAGTGCCGATATAACTTTGCTCGCGGGCAAACACAATCATCTCCTGATTCTTCGCAAACCGAGCCGCATTAATCCCCGCCACAATCCCCTGTGCAGCCGCCTCCTCATATCCAGTCGTACCGTTCACCTGACCCGCGCAAAACAGCCCTTCAATCTTCTTAGTCATCAGCGTTGGAAAGCACTGAGTTGCCGGCAAATAATCGTACTCCACAGCATAAGCAGGGCGCATCATCTCGCACTTTTCTAAACCGGGAAGAGTCCGCAGCATTTCCAGTTGCAAACTTTCCGGTAAACCAGTCGAAAATCCTTGGATATAAAGTTCAGGAATATCCCTACCTTCCGGTTCGATAAAAATCTGGTGACTTTCCTTATCTGCAAAGCGCACAATCTTATCTTCAATACTCGGACAATAGCGCGGCCCCTTCGCATCAACCCAGCCGCCGTAGACTGGAGAAAGATGCAAATTGTCTCTAATTAACTGATGAGTAGCTGATGTAGTTCTAGTTAAATAGCAAGGCATTTGTTCGCGTTCTACCCAAACTTCTGGATCGAAACTAAACCAGCGAACCTCTGCATCTCCCGGCTGCGGTTCTAGGTTGGTGTAATTGAGAGTACGTTTGTCAACTCTTGCCGGAGTTCCTGTTTTTAACCGACCCGTTTCAAAGCCCAAACGGTTGAGAGTTTCCGTCAAGCCAACGGCGGCAAATTCTCCGGCGCGTCCAGCGGGCATCGACTTATTGCCTACCCAAATTGTGCCGCCTAAAAAAGTGCCTGTGGTGAGAATTACGGCTTTGCATTCAAAGGCAACACCGAAGTATGTTTCAACTCCGATAACTTCTTCGTTTTTGCCCAAAACTAAGTCTGTTACCATCGCTTCGCGGATGGTCAAATTCTCTTGATTTTCAACAATATTATTCATCACAGCGGCGTATTCCCGCTTGTCTGTTTGTGCTCTCAGCGCCCACACTGCGGGGCCTCGCGAAGAGTTGAGGATGCGTTTTTGTAGGTAGGTGCGATCGGCCATTTTGCCAATTTCGCCGCCCAAGGCATCGACTTCGTTAGTAAGTTGAGTTTTAGCGGGGCCACCGACGGCTGGGTTGCATGGTTGCCACGCGATTTTGTCGAGGTTGAGGGTGAGTAAAAGGGTGCGACATCCGAGGCGAGATGTGGCGAGGGCGGCTTCGCAGCCGGAGTGTCCGCCACCTACTACGATGATGTCGAAACTGTCTTGGAATTGTACTGGGATTTGTGCGGTCATGGCTAATTTAGGGGAAGCGCAGGCGACAGACAGGATTTTCGTCTCTATCTTTAGTTTAATCTAAGTTTAAGGTTCAAAGATACTTATAATAATGTAGCATTTATATTCAAAAGGTTGCTACAAGGCGATATGACGATTCTATTTTATGTAGATGAGGGTGGCACGACCTGGAACGATAAACAGACAAATTTATTTTTTTTAGCTAGCTTTGCGATCCATGTCCAGGACTGGTCACAAATGGAGAGAGAAGTTTCAGCACTTAAAAAGGAGCTATTGAGTCGAAGGGAACCTGAAGACTGGGAACTTAAGGGGCGTGATATTTGGCAAGGGCTGGGTTCATTTAAGAATTGCAAACAGGAAATTCGCCTTGGATATTTTAAGAAAATTTCCCAAACTCTGAATCAGTTACCTTGCCATATATTTGCTGTTCAAGTGAATAAAAAAAGATTGCAGGAAACCCGGGGAGATATAAAAGATGACATTGACTTGTATCGCTTAAGTTTTAATCAACTATTAGAGCAGCTAGATGATTATTTAAAGCAATATAACGAAACTGGAATATTACTTATGGATTCGCGATCTGCTCATCATACCAGCATTCAGGATGACAGATTGATCAGAGTGTATCGAGATTGGAAGTCACAAAAAGAATCTTCTAACTTTGTGGAATTACCTTTATTTGGGGTCTCAAACTTTTACACGGGTTTACAGATAGCAGATTATGTGGTGTATTTGATCGATCGTAGTTCAAAGGAATCAGAGACAGCCCGTGGCAATGCCGAATTGGAGGAAGCATTCAATTTACTTGAGCCGAAAATGCAGTTGGTTAAAATTCCTATTCTCCAGCATAAAATCCACTTTGAAGACCGCTCAAATGAAGGGTAAGTTTAAATGCGAATCCACGACTATAATAGTCGTGGATTTCGCCCTTACTGAGTGTTCACAAGAACAATCTACGCCTTGGCAGGGCGTTGTTTTGTCAACCGGGGTATTGTTATTAAATGTTCTAGTGTTTCAGCTTGACAGGCGCACGGCACCTCAACCGTACCATAACTCCCCGTGCAGTTCGGGGCACCTTGTCTTCGACAGGCGCACGGTATCTCAACCGCGCCATACCTCCCCGTGCAGTTCGGGGCACCTTGTCTTTGACAGGCGCACGGTATTGCAACCGTACCATACCTCCCCGTGCAGTTCGGGGTACCTATCATTTAATATCAGTATATAGTATGATCAAAGGTTTTGTCAAATATCGAACTGTCATAATTGAGGTAAACTAATCCAGATCTCAGCCATGCGATCGCCCGCAACATCCCCCCCCAAAATCCAGCACAATCGATCGCCCTCAATACCATCATCTGCGCTATAACAACAATCATTAACAACCGTACACAGCAAATGAAATATTTCTTCTTATCCGACGGCTGGAAAGTTGGGCGCGTCTGGGGTGTAGGCGGTGAGTGGAGTCACGCCGCCTGGAGGCGCCAGCCGGACATCCAACAGCTCAACCTCTGTCTTTCCGATCGCAACGAAAAAATGTGGCTCTACCGCGTAGAAGACGCCGTACTCATGGTAGAAGTCCAACCAGCAGTCCGTCCCGATCCCGCCGATCCCGCCAAAAATATCGGCAACGTCACCCTCACCAGACTGATCGATGCCGAGCAAGTCCTCGAACGCCTCGGGACGATCGCCGCCCGCTGCGAAATGGGCAACCCGCAACTAATGTAATGTCGAACATATTGCAATCGGTTCTAACACTCGATACACTTCTTTAAATAACTTTCATTTTTATACCTCCTCCTGTGAAGGTAGAAAGGATTCGGCAAAAGACAGAATTTAAACCCCGGACATCACCGCTCGGGATGGAAAATCTGAATTTTCCGTCAAAATGACATCATCACTTACACCTTGGAGAACCGCAGTCAATGGGACTACCCTGGTATCGCGTACACACAGTCGTCTTAAATGACCCAGGCCGATTGATTTCTGTACACTTAATGCACACTGCCCTCGTGGCAGGTTGGGCCGGCTCAATGGCCCTTTATGAACTAGCAGTTTTTGACCCCTCAGACCCAGTTCTGAACCCGATGTGGCGTCAAGGGATGTTCGTGTTGCCCTTCATGACTCGCTTGGGAGTTACGGGTTCTTGGGGCGGTTGGAGCATCACCGGCGAAGGTAATGTCGATCCGGGCTTCTGGTCTTTTGAAGGCGTCGCCGTCGCTCACATCATCCTCTCTGGCTTGCTGTTCTTAGCAGCAGTTTGGCACTGGGTATTTTGGGACTTAGAACTTTTCAGAGACCCTCGCACCGGTGAACCAGCCCTCGACTTGCCAAAAATGTTTGGCATTCACCTGTTCCTCTCCGGCTTGCTCTGCTTCGGCTTCGGCGCATTTCACCTTTCGGGACTTTTTGGCCCGGGAATGTGGGTGTCCGACCCCTACGGCCTGACCGGTCACGTCCAGCCAGTGGCGCCTTCTTGGGGCCCTGAAGGCTTCGATCCGTTCAATCCGGGCGGCATCGTGGCTCACCACATTGCAGCGGGCGTAGTCGGCGTAATTGCCGGTTTGTTCCACTTGACAGTGCGGCCGCCGGAACGTCTTTACAAAGCCCTGCGGATGGGGAATATCGAAACTGTACTTTCTAGCAGTATCGCTGCCGTGTTCTTTGCAGCCTTTGTGGTTGCGGGTACGATGTGGTACGGTTCTGCTGCAACTCCGATCGAACTTTTTGGCCCGACTCGCTATCAGTGGGACGGCAACTATTTCCAACAAGAAATCGATCGCAGAGCTCAAGCTAGCTTGGCCGGTGGCCAAGGCTTCCAAGAAGCTTACGAACAAATTCCTGAAAAATTGGCTTTCTACGACTACGTGGGCAACTCTCCTGCTAAAGGCGGTTTGTTCCGGGCCGGCGCGATGGTCAATGGCGACGGTATTGCGAAAAGCTGGCTGGGTCATCCAGTATTTACTGACAGCGAAGGTCGGGTATTGTCGGTTCGCCGCCTCCCCAACTTCTTTGAAACTTTCCCAGTGATTTTGACGGACAAAGATGGGGTCGTTCGCGCTGATATCCCCTTCCGCCGTGCTGAATCAAAATACAGCTTTGAACAAAGCGGAGTTACCGTCAGCTTCTACGGCGGCGAACTTAACGGTCAAACCTTTAATAATCCTCTAGATGTTAAGAAGTTTGCTCGCGCTGCTCAAAAAGGTGAAGTGTTTGAATTCGATCGTGAAACCTTGAACTCTGACGGGGTGTTCCGCACTTCGACTCGCGGTTGGTTCACTTTCGGACACGTTTGCTTTGCTTTGCTATTCTTTTTCGGCCATATCTGGCACGGTTCTCGGACTATTTTCCGCGACGTGTTTGCTGGAGTTGAGGCTGACTTGGAAGAACAAGTCGAGTGGGGCTTGTTCCAAAAACTGGGCGACGTGACCACAAGAAGAGAAGAATCTCTCTAGATTTCGCCAGCCTCTGGGTAGGGGGGAAACTTCCCCGCTACACAAAAACCCGGTTTCTTCAAGAAACCGGGTTTTTTTAGTTAATAATAAAACCAACAATTAAGATAAAATAATACGGCAAGGGAAGATAGGGAAAATTTAACATGGAAAGCGTTGCTTACATTTTGATTCTGGCTTTAGCATTAGGTGTACTATTTTTTGCGATCGCCTTTCGGGAACCTCCCCGGATTGGCAAATAATTAGCTATACGCCTCCAGCAAGTCCAAAATATCTTGAACCGGACTGCGGTTAGCCCGCATCATAGTGATCTAATTTGGTGCGGGACTATTTCACCGCTGTGTGCTAAGTGATTTTTCTAGTCCAGCCATTCATCAGACCCCAGGCGGTTAGATGAATGGCAATTTGCTGGCAACGCCTGTTAAAATCAGCAATCATGCGCTGTTCCTCCTGCCAACACACAAATAGTCGCGTTCTAGAATCGCGTTCAGCCGAATCAGGTCAAAGCATCCGTCGGCGGCGCGAGTGTTTGAGCTGCCAGCACCGCTTCACAACTTACGAACGCATAGAATTTGTGCCGATTACGGTGATTAAGCGGGACGGCAAGCGCGAATCTTTTGACAGGTCAAAATTAGTCAGGGGATTGATTCGGGCCTGCGAAAAAACCGGTTTGTCTTCCGGGCATCTCGAAACTCTGGCAGAAGAAATCGAGGCGCAACTCCAAGGTCGATCGCTCCGAGAAATCGCCAGTTCAGAAATAGGGGAACTGGTGCTGTTGCACCTGCGACCGCTCAGCGAAGTCGCTTATGTCCGTTTTGCCTCCGTATATCGGCAATTTCGAGGCATCCGAGATTTTGTAGATACCCTAAATCACCTTCAGAATCCCCTCAACGAAGCTGAAGTTACAGAAACTGGGACAAATTTTGACGTAGATTTGCCGGATCCCGAAGCAGTCGATCGAGAAAGCCCCGCATCCTGCGCTAGTCCCAGCTAAGCTCGCTCAAATTAATTTAGAGAAATATTCTGGGAGATGGAAAACCGTATCGCGAGGAAGGCCCGGAGTTCGATCGACTCAAGGGACTCTCAGTCGAGCGAAAGTTCTTTTTTCTCAGTAACAGTGCTGGGTGTGATATGATCATCATCGGTCTAAAATTGAGTATCACTAGACAACGTAAAAACTTAACTGAATTAGTTGAGTGCGTAGTCACACCGATAGGTGTTGCAGTTTAGGAAAGCTAAATTTGAACAAAACCTAACTAAAGGTCGGTGACTAATTAAATACGGTAAGGCATACCGAAATTTACGCTTCTGAAGAAACCGACCTCTACTTAGACTGGAGTAATCCCGTCGCCAGCAAGTCGGATCGTTGAATGAAGAATCTCAGTTTATTTATACCTGAGAGTGTCACAATAGTCTACTTGACTCGGAATGTTAAGATTACACGTTTTAACACAGAGTATGGAGTAACAGTAATGGCAAGCGCTGGTGTGCAGTTGCACCCGGCAAAAGTTAGCAAAAACTGACTTTAGTAAAAGATTTGGAAAAAAGTTAACCGCTTTTTCACCAAAATCTCTAATATCTGCCGGCACAAACGAAAAACATGAAGGAGAGAAATCCTAGGAAACTATTCGCATGGTCAATCTCAAAACCACAGTCAAAGACATCGGCTTTACTCACGAAGATTTTGCAGCCCTACTCGATAAATATGACTATCACTTTAGCCCGGGCGACGTAGTAGCCGGTACAGTTTTTAGTATAGAACCCAGGGGCGCTCTGATTGATATCGGTGCTAAAACAGCAGCGTACATTCCCATTCAGGAAATGTCTATCAATCGAGTCGAAAGCCCTGAAGAGGTATTGCAATCAAACGAAACCAGAGAATTTTTCATTCTAACCGATGAAAATGAAGACGGACAATTAACCCTGTCCATCCGGCGCATTGAGTATATGCGGGCGTGGGAAAGAGTGCGACAACTGCAAGCAGAAGATGCCACAGTACGATCGCAAGTATTTGCCACCAACCGTGGCGGCGCACTCGTGAGAATAGAAGGCTTGCGAGGCTTTATTCCCGGTTCTCACATCAGTACCCGCAAACCGAAGGAAGAATTAGTCGCCGAAGAATTACCATTAAAATTCTTAGAGGTAGACGAAGACCGCAACCGCCTAGTGTTGAGTCATCGTCGCGCCTTAGTTGAGCGCAAGATGAACCGCCTCGAAGTCGGGGAAGTCGTCATCGGTACAGTACGCGGTATCAAGCCTTACGGTGCCTTTATCGACATCGGCGGCGTCAGCGGCTTGCTGCACATCTCGGAAATTTCACACGATCACATCGATACGCCTCATAGCGTCTTCAATGTCAACGACGAAGTGAAAGTGATGATCATTGACTTGGATGCCGAGAGGGGCCGGATTTCTCTCTCCACCAAGCAGTTGGAACCGGAGCCTGGAGCGATGGTCAAAAATCGCGAATTGGTGTACGAAAAAGCTGAGGAAATGGCAGCTAAGTTCCGGGAGAAAATGCTGGCTCAAAAGCAAGCTAAAGCAGGCATAGAAGTTGCTGTAGAATCAACTGATGCTGATGATGATATCTCCGACGAAATACTCGAAGATGTGCCCTCAGCAATGGAAGAGGATGAGCCCGAAGTAGCAGCACCCGAAGTAGCAGCAGAAGCAGCACCAGAGGTAGCAGCAGAAGCCGCACCAGAGGTAGCAGCCGAAGCAGCACCAGAGGTAGCAGCAGAAGCCGCACCCGAAGCAGCACCCGAAGCAGTATTAGATGTAGAGGAAGAAATCCCTCCTGCGACGGAAGAATAACATCGTAGTTAGTGTGATTAAAAGAGGGAATTTTCCCTCTTTTTTTTTGAGTTAGTCATTAGTTATTAGTCATTAGTCGCTGCTGGGTGGTTGATAATTCAATACGGTTCACTTAACAGTATTTATACCCCGGAGATCCCCCTAAATCCCCCTTAAGAAGGGGGACTTTGAGGGCATTCTTGTCCCCCCTCTTTTTAAGGGGGGTTAGGGGGGATCTGTCTTAAGTGAACCGTATTGTATTATATACGACTTCCTGCGAGCGTCAACATGGCAGGTAAAAAAAATTTATAATTAGTCCAAACGCAGATTCCTCTGACGCAAGACGCCCGCATCTGCAATCCAATGGCACTCTTGGCAAAAACAAATTGAACTAGGGGCAAATAGTCTCGCGTGATGCGATTGAGCGAATTGCCGACAAAGCTACCCAAATAGTAAAGGATGGGTAGCTTTGTCCATAAATTAAGTTACAGTTTAAAACCCTAATTATTCGCGGTGAGTTCAGTGCCTCACCCGCAATTCACTGCTGGATGCAGAACCTCTATATTTAGGGTGTACGGCCCAAGAACACCTAACCGATATAAGTAGAACGCCAAACCACTTTTTGCGTCCAGGACTGAATTACTACAACCGCGATCGCCCGTATTAAATAATCGCAAAAATCCTCGCCCCCATCTAAAATTCCGAATAGCTCAGCAGCCGCACTATTTTTTCATCATCGTTCAATTCGCCAACAATTCGTCGCACCGGTTTCGGCCAGATTTTAATCAAAGTAGGAGTTGCTGAAATCTGATCTGCCTCAGCTTGTTCTGGATGTTTCAAAACATCAATTACTTTTAAAGTGTAGGGACGATCGAGGCATTGCTCTAAAAACTGGTGTAAAGTTTCGAGGGTGCGTTCGGTGCTGGGGTTGCTGCCGGAAACAAACAGACGCAAAACGTACCCTTGAGTTTGTGGCGGTGGGGTGAGTGCTGTTGGTTTGGGAAGCCGAGTCTGCTGCGATGGCGGAAAGCCCAAGGGAGTTACGATCGAACTACTCCAGTCCGATCGAGCTTCGGGGCTGGCATACTGTACAACTAAGTCGTGATTTTCCCAAAGTTCGGGGAATTCTTCGTAATAAGTAGCGATTGCCATCGGTTCGCACATTTCTTCGCTCCGGGGATGCCACACTAAGTCGCCAGTCCCAAAAATGGCGTTCAGCAGCGTTTGATGTCGCAGCACGGGGGGGTAAGCCTCGGCAGCAACCCGCACCTGCAGATCGCCTGGATCGAGCCAGCAGTCAACGGTTGCCGTGTAGCAAGGTATCAGAAAATGCGGCGGTTCCGACAAACCGAGGATCTCCTGTAGAGCTACGCACAACTGCAAGTGCCATCGAGTTTGCTTGTGGGGGTCTATGCAATAGATTAAGTCTCCCCCTGGTGTAAACAGCGCAATGCCTTTGAAAATTTCTGGCAAAATCGGGCGATCGACTTTCAATTCAGTACACCAATTAAAGTTAACAGTTAACTGTTAACTTTTAACTGCTAACTGTTAACACTCGACCTTTAGACTCGACCCCGAAGCATCTGAGCCATTTCGTTCGGGAACGGCGAGTTCTCTACACAAAGTTCTTCAGTAATCCGACCTTCTTGATAAAGGCCGTAGAGCGACTTATTCATCGTCGTCATGCCTTCATAAGTATCTTTGATCATGATTTGATTGATTTCCTCATTCTGACCCTTCAGAATGTATTCCTTAACCACGTCGGTATTGATCATAACGTCGTGGAAAGCAGCCCGCTTTCCGTCTGTGGTTTTGCACAGCAGTTGAGCAATAATTGCCACTAGGGATTCGGAAATTGAAACCCGTATGGCCTCTTGTTCTTCCGCCCCGAACATATCCAGAATCCGGTTCAGGGTTTTAATCGCACTGTTAGTGTGCAGGGTTCCTGCAACTAAGTGACCGGTCTGAGAGGCTTTGAGGGCGATTTCCACCGTCTCTCTGTCCCGAATTTCTCCGACTAGCAGCATATCCGGGTCTTGCCGCAGAGCGCCTTTGAGAGCGTTGATAAACTTGAGGGTGTGCCTGCCGACTTCGCGGTGCTTGATCAAGGATTTTTTGCTTTCGTGTACGAATTCTACGGGGTCTTCGATCGTGATGATGTTGTAGGCTTTATTCTTATTGATGTAGTCGATCATCGCCGCCAAGGTGGTAGACTTGCCCGAACCTGTCGGGCCCGTCACCAAAATCAGCCCTTTGTGGTAGCCGCATATTTTCTTAAATACCTCCGGCAGCTTCAATTCCTCCATTGTCAATATTTTGGCAGGAATTAGCCGCAGCACCATCGCCGGGCCGGCCAAGGAGTCCATGCAACTGATCCGAATGCGGACGAAGCCGAAGTCGAAAGCGCCATCAAAGTCTAGGGTTTTTTGGAAACTTTCTATTTCTTCATCGCTCATGCACTCGCGCAGCCAGCCAAAAAACGTATCTAAATCCGTCGGTGGATAGCCGATGTCGGCAATCTCGCCCCGCGTGCGGAAGCGGGGAACTTCGTTTACTCCGAGGTGAAGGTCGGATACTCCTTCTTCTTTGGCTCGGATTACTAGCTCTTTCAAACTCGGAACTCCGCCGCTGCTAGAGTTCGGGTCTTTAGGTGTGGCGAAGGATTGCGGCGCTGGTGCGGGTGGCGCTGCTGGTGCGGGTGCCGGGGGC
>ENA-ORBV01002620-ORBV01002620.1-microbial-mat-metagenome-genome-assembly--contig:-NODE-2620-length-37722-cov-19.191340_pt1 | contig 37722 bp, 30 predicted proteins | sample MGYA00237777_ERZ505514 | MGnify/ENA primary metagenome ERZ505514 (study PRJEB26160, sample SAMN06269048) | microbial mat metagenome | isolation source: Oligotrophic lake microbial mat | place... | reverse complement strand
TCGGGGTGGCGAGGATGACGAGGCAGACGTTGCCGACCGCGATCTCCCAGTTGGAGGTGTTGCCCGAGCAGGTGTTCTTGATGATGATGTTGCCAGCGGCGTCCACGTCGATGCCGCGGTCGTTGTCAGCACAGTTATTGCTCTCGATGCGGTTGTCGCCGCCGGTGGCGTGGATGCCCGCGCCGTCGCCGATGTTGCCGTTTGCTTGGCAGGTGTTGGCCAGGACCAGACAGTTTGTGGTAACGGCGATGCCGTTGCCGGAGTTCCGGTTCGCCAAGCATCCGGTGATCGTGCTTGCGCCGCCGGCGAAGATGCCGTTGCCGGTATTGATGTACGCCGCGCACCCGGTGATCGTGCTTCCGCCGCCGGTCGAGATGCCGTTGGCAGTGTTGTCGTAAGCCGAACACCCGGTGATCGTGCTGCCGCTGGCAGCCGCGATGCCGTTGGAAGTGTTGCCCGCCGCTGAGCACCTGGTGATCGTGCCGCCGCTGGTGGTCGAGATGCCGGTCCCGCCGTTGAAGGCCGCCGAGCATCCGGTGATCATGCCGCCGGTGCCGACTGTGATGCCACTGCCAGCGTTGCCGCTGGCGCGGACATCGATGACGGTGGAGTTGTCTGCGAAGTTGCTTCCAAGATCAACGCCCTCATCCCCCCAGCCGCGGACCGAGCCGTTGCAGATAGTGATGTTGGTGAGGTTGAAGATCGTGGCCGACACGCCGTCGAGCGAGGCGGCCAGGCCGCTGAGGTCAAAACCCATGAGGTCGAGCGTCACGCCGCTGGCCGCGATCTCGATGCCGTGCTTGCCGACCACGCCGGTGATGTTACCGGTAAGGTAGTACGAGCCGGGCTGGGTGATCTTAAAGAGCGAGTCGGCATCGCCCGGGGTGTTGGTGAGGTTGATCGCGGTGCGCGGCTCGACCTCGGTCAGCGTCTTGTACGTCGAAGTCACCGGGCCAGCGGGCGGGTTCAGCGGCCCGGCGAACAGAAGCCCGGCGGCGACGAGGGTGAGTGCGGCGGCGGTGATGATGGTGGTGCGATTCATGGTTGAGATTCCTTGGGTGGGGTGGGTGAGGGATCAATACGAGAAGTTGGCGTTGGGGTCGGTGGAGCCGAGGCTGCTAGGGGCGGAGAAGCCGTTGATCGCCGCGCTGGCGGGGGCGCGGCGGTCGAGGATGGGTCCGACGACGTTATTGGCGACGATGGTCCAGTCGATGGTATTGCCCGAGCAGGTGTTCTTGATGATGATGTTGCCGGCGGCATCCACGTCGATGCCGCGGTCATTGTTGATGCAATTGTTGCCCTCAATGCGGTTGTCGCTGCCGGTGGCGTGGATGCCCGCGCCGTCGCCGCCGTTGCCGTTGAATGAGCATGCGTTGGCCAGGACCAGACAATCGCTGATAACGCGGATGCCGTCGCGTGTGTTGAACTGCGCGGTGCAGTTGCTGATCGTGCAGCCTTGGAAGGCCGAGATGCCGTTGCCGTTGTTGAAGGACGCCGTGCAGTTGCTGATCGTGCTGCCGCTGAAGGTCGAGATGCCATTGCCGGTGTTCTGGTACGCCGTGCATCCGGTGATCGTGCAGGCGTCGGAGGTCGAGATGCCGTTGCCGGTGTTGTTGAACGCCGTGCATCCGGTGATCGTGCTGCCGTTGAGGGCCGAGATGCCGTTGGCGGTGTTTTGGGACGCCGTGCAGTTGCTGATCGTGCTGCCGCTGAAGGTCGAGATGCCATTGCCGGCGTTCTGGTACGCCGTGCATCCGGTGATCGTACTGAAGCTGCCGGTCAAGATGCCGTTGTCGGTGTTGTTGCTGGCGCGGACATCGATGACGGCGGAGTTGATCGAGGAGAAGGTTCCAAGGTCGACTCCCTCGTCGCCCCAGGCGCGGACCGAGCCGTTGCGGACGGTGATGTTGGTGAGGTTGCTGACCGTGGCCGACACGCCATCGAACGCGCCCATGCCCGGGATGCCGCTGAGGTCAAAGCCCATGAGGTCGATCGTGACGCCGCTGGCGGCGATCTCGATGCCGCGCTTGCCGACCACGCCGGTGATGTTGCCGGTGAGGTAGTACGAGCCGGGCTGGGTGATCTTGAAGAGCGAATCCGCGTCGCCGGGCGTGTTCGTCGCGTTGATGGCGATCCGCGGCTCGACCTCGGTCAGCGTCTTGTACGTCGAAGTCACCGGCCCGGCGGGCGGGTCCAGCGGGCCGGCGATCGTGACCATCGCCGCGGCTCCCAAAAGTGCGAGCGCGGCGATCGACGTGCAGACAAAGGCGGTGCGGTTCATGTGGATCTCCCCCTCGACAGTCTGGGGGGCCACGGGCCCGCCGTCTCGTCGGATCCCCTACAGACTACCAATCGAGGGGGGAACCCGGAAACCAAACTGCGCGGTCCGACCCGAAAATCGGCCCTCGCCGCGAGCGACTACGGCTGCGGCGGCAACGCCCCACCTAGCGTCGCCCGCACATCCCGCCCCAGCAACTGCTCCAGCGCCGTCGGCGTCCCACCGATCGTCGCCGTGACCGCCTCGGCCTCCGCCAGGTTGTACCCCCGGTGCTTGACGAGGTAGGCCTGCCACATCGTCCGCGCCCGCCCGCCGCTGAAGCAGTGAATCAGGACCGGCCCGTTGGCCGATTCAACCGCGTGCGCGAACGCTTCCACGTCCGCCGGTTCGTACCCATCATCCCCGCCCAGCGGGATATGGACGTAGCGCACGCCCTGGGCGTGCAGGGTCGCCGTCTCGTCCAGGCCCTGCTCGGTGATGAGGTCGGCCATCTCCGCACTCGAGCGCAGGTTGATGACCGTGGCGACGCCGTCGGCCTGGAACTGCGCGAACGCGGCGGCGTCCGGCTGCGGGCCGAAGATCAGGTCGCCGGCCCGGTAGAAGTCCTCGTGGGTCGAGAGTTCCGCTCCGGTGAGCACGGCGGGCTGGTCGGGCTGGCGAGATTGACGTGAGCCGGAGCACGCCCCAAGCGCCAGCGGCAGGGCAGGGCGAGGCAGAACAGGCCGATCGGGCGGATGGTCGCGGGTCGCATGGGATGCTCCTTGGTCGGGAGCAGACCGACAGCCCCGGCAAGGGTTTCCGTTCTTCACGAGGCGGGCGGCGCCAGCCCCCGCACGATCGGCACCAGGCGCGGTCGGTTCTGGGATGGCACAAGGCGGCTCGAACGGGGGCTCGCGCCGTGCGCCTCGTTGCCGACTATCGCCCCGGGCGCTCCGGCTCCAGCGGAATTGGTGCATCATCCAGCCTCGCCCGCGGCTTGTGGAAGACATCCAGCGGCGGCAGCTCGGCCAGCCGCGCGTGGGCCGCCGCTTCTTGGGCCTGGGCCCGCTCGAGCAGCCGCTGGTCGCGTGCGATGGCGGCGTACGAGTTGGCCACCGCCCATCCGCACATCACCGCCAGCTCGATCAGCGAGAACACGAACATACCCAGCGACACGACCATGCCGAGCATCGCCAGCCCGAACCCCAGCAGCCAGATGCCCTGGAAGACGTACCAGATCACGACGTATGTCCCGCACAGCACGATGCCCCAGGCCGCCAGCCCCAGGCGCGTCACCAGCGAGTCGTTGCCCGCGGCGGTGCCGATCTCCGCGAAATGGATGCACAGCGGCACCAGCGACACCAGCCCCACCAGTTGCAGGATCCACGACGCCATGCCCGCGGCCCGGATGCCCGCCGCGAATGGCATCGGCCCGCCCGGCACGACCAGCCCGTTGCCGATGGCCGCGTTCTGGCGAGCGATCAGCAGCATCTGCGTCGCGGCACACAACCATGCGACGGTCCACGCGGTCTGGAGGATGCGGTTGGCCCGCCGCAGCCACTTCAGCCGGTCGTAGCGGCCTTGCAGGTCGCCCGGAGGGTGCTCAGAAGCCGTGACCAGGTACACGCCGGCCCACCAGATGACGCCGATGCCTGCGACGAAGACCGAGGCGCCAAGGCCCTTGAGCCAGCCCGCCAGCACGATGGACGCGAACAGGGCGACCACGCACGTCGCGAGCAGGAAGAACCCCAGGCGCAGAATCTTGAGGTACGACATCGGCGCGTCGGTCAGGTTCTTGAACAGGAACCGCCCACGCCCGAACGAACTGGCCACCGGCGCCCCGCACTCCGGGCAGTTCCCGCCTCGCGGCAGGCCCACCAGGTTGTACCCACAGCGGACGCAGGCCACATCGCCCTCGATCTGGGCGTTGCGGAACGACGAGAGACTGCGGGGGTCGATAGGCATGAGAGGTGGGATGCGCCCAGAGGCGTCGGGTTCCAAACATGGTACCACGGGGCGCGGTGAGGCGGTGGCATGCGTGCCGCTCTGGGCAGCCATGCGTTGCGGGTCGGTGGTCCGCAGGCCGCCTCAAGACAACACGAACCCCGTTTCTCAAAGCCCTCCCTCACGGTCGGGCTGCTCATGGGCCGGGCCGCTCATGGGGCCGCGCCTCTCATACCATCGCCCACGAATGGAACCCTCGACTCCCAGCCTGGATGCCCTGGACCTGCGGGCGATCGCCGGGCCGCAGGCGCGGACGATCGCGCTCAAGCCTCCCGGGCCGGTGTCGGTCGGTCGGCTTCCCCTGTGCGAGGTCGTGCTGGACGACCCCGCCGTCTCGCGTCGCCACGCGACCTTCATGTATCGCGACCACGCCTGGTTCATCACCGACGCGGGCAGCCGTCACGGCACGCAGGTCAACGGCAAGGACGCCGCCCAGGGCGAGTGGCTGGGCGTCATGCACGGCGACCATGTGACCATCGGTCCGTGGACGTTCCGTGCCGTCGAGCCCGATCGCCACGTCCATACCTCTCGCACGCTGGCCGACTTCACCGAGGGGTCGTCCGCGGTCAAGAAACTTGACGATGAGCCCAAGGCCCTGCCGGGGCACCTGCTGTCGCGCCTGCTGGAGTGCGCCGGCGGCGTGGCCGGGGCGTCGCGAGAGGATGCGCTGCTGTCCTGCATCCTGGACAACACGATCGCGGGGCTGATGCTGGAGAACGCCGCGTTCATCCGTCCCACGACCGACCCGGCGGTGGTTGAGGTTGTGGCGGTCAAGAGCAGCGGCGACCGCGTCGAGGCCTTCCGCTTCAGCCGGTCGCTCATCGCCACCGCGGCCGGTGGCTCCGTCGCGGTGCTGAACCCGGGCGTGGCGTCGCACTCGATTGATGCGCTGGGCATCGTCGCCGCCCTGTGCGCGCCCGTCGTGGTCGATTCAACGATCGTGGGCTACCTCTACGCCGACCGCCGGCGCGGCGGCACGCACATCCACAGCGACGCTGGCGGGTTCTTCGACGCCCTGGCCAAACTGGCCGGTCTGGGGCTGGCGAACCTGCGCCGACGCACGGTGGAAGCCCGCCAATCCGATCTTGAACGCGAACTCGTGGCCGCCCAGGAGGCCCAGCGGTACCTGCTGCCCAAACCCAACGGCTCCGTGGGTCGAATCGAGTACGCGATGATCTCGCGTCCCGGACGCCTGCTCTCGGGCGACCTGTTCTCGGTCTTCGCCCTGCCCGATTCCCGCGTCGCCTGCTTCCTGGGCGACGTGAGCGGCAAGGGAACCGCGGCCGCGGTGCTCATGTCGGGCCTGCAGGCCCGCGTGTCGGCGGTGCTGCGCCTGACCGGTGACCTGCGGGCCGCCATCACCGACGCCAACGAGTACGCGGCCATGCACGCCGCCGCCGGGCGGTTCGTGACGCTCTGGGCCGCGATCCTGGACCCGGACGACTCGACCATGCAGATCATCGACGCCGGGCACGGGTTGACAGCGCTGGCCCCGCCCGACGAGCACCCCATGACGCTGCAAGTCGACGGCGGCCCGCCGCTGGGCGTCGATGGCGACTATCCGTATGAGGTTGTCGAGCGCCCGCTGTCGCCCGGATCGAGGCTGGTCCTGTTCACCGACGGCGTGAGCGAGCAGTGCAATCTTGAGGCGAGGCAGTTCGGCGTTGGCGGGTTGCTCGGCTCGTTGCGCCCGGCCACTGATCCGAAGGATGAGGTTGCGCACATCATGGCCCGCCTGCTGGACTACGCCGGCACCAGCCAGTTGATGGATGATTCGACGGTGGCGGTGCTGCGGGTCGTGTAACGGAGGTTCCGGGGACGAACCGACCCGATCGCGCGCGCGATCGGGCAACGCACCACATACCACCAGCGCGATTCACCCCGGGGACGACCGCTCGGTCGCCCGACTGCTCGCGCAGTCGGCTCCGTTCGCGGGCGCCAACTACACCTTCACCGCGCCAACCAACTCCCCAATCCCCGCCACTCCCTGCCTCTTCACCCACTTCTCCAATCCCCGGATCACCCGCAGCGGACTCCGCGGGTCGGCCATCAGGCTCGTGCCCATCTGCACCGCCGACGCCCCGGCCAGCACAAACTCGGCGGCCGCTTCCCACTTGGTCACCCCGCCGATGCCGACCAGCGGCGTCGAGGTCGAGAGGGCGATCTGCTGGTACACCAGGTGCACGAGGCGCACCGCGATCGGATGAACCGCGGGACCCGATAGCCCACCCGTGACGTTCGCCAGGCGTGGATGCCGCGACTCGACATCGATCGCCATCGCGGGCACCGTGTTGCACAGGCACAACGCGTCCGCGCCCGGGCGGTTGGCAGGACCGGCGGTGGGTGATGGGGCCGCCCCGGGCCCGTGCGTCGTGCCCAGCGCGGAGGCGGGGTCGATGGCGGCCTTTGCCACGTCGATGATGCTCGGCATCCCCACCGCGATCGGCGGCAGTTTCACCCACAGGGGCGTGCGGGGAAGGGCGGATCGGACCTGCCTCACCAGCTCCGCCAGCGAGCGAGGATCGACGCCGAACTCCGTGCCGCCTTGGACGTTGGGGCACGACACGTTCAACTCAACCGCCTTGACGCCCGCAATCTCGCCCAGCGATCCCGCGACGCGCACATAGTCTTCGATCGAGAACCCGGCGACCGACGCGACCACCGTGGTGGGCACACCGGCAACCCGCGGCCCATAGTGCTCGACAAACCCCTCAATACCCACATTCGCCAGCCCGATCGCGTTGAGCATCCCCACATCGCACTCGACCACCCGCCAAGTCAGGGTGCCCTCGCGCGGCTGGGCGGTGATCGATTTGGTGACCAGCCCGCCGATGCCAGACAGCGGCAGCACGTCGCCCATCTCATCCAGCGTGCCGCAGGTGCCCGCGGCCAGCAGAACAGGGTTGCGCAGCGGCACGCCGGCGATGGAGGTGGCAAGCGGTTCGGCGTTGGGCACGCGGGAGGATACCCCCGCCCGGGTCCTGGGGTGGCATGGTCGCTGCTCTGAGCAGCAACCATGCCACCCGATCGCGCCGCCCGCTCTTCTATGATTGCGTGTGAGCCAGCGTCGCTACAACGTGATCGTCATCGGCGGCGGCCACGCGGGCGTGGAGGCCGCGTGGGCCGCCGCCAATCTGCTTGGTGGCAATGGTTTGCACCCTGTGCGAGTCGCCCTGGTCACCCTCGACCCCTCCAAGGTCGGCGTCATGTCCTGCAACCCCGCCAACGGGGGACTGGCAAAGGGCCAACTGGTCCGAGAGATCGACGCGATGGGCGGCGTCATGGGTCTGGCCACCGACGCCGCTGGCATCCAGTTCAAGATGCTCAACACCTCCAAGGGCCCGGCCGTCTGGGGGCCGCGGGCCCAGTGCGACAAGCACGCGTACGCCGAGGCCGTGCAGGCGATGCTGGCGGCCCGCCCGGAGATCGAGGTCATCGCCGGTGCCGTGGACGATCTGGTGGTCGAAGGCGGCGAGGCTCGCCGTATCACGGGGGTTGTCGTCTCCCCGTCCCCTTCGCGGGGTGGCTGGCACCCCACCAATCCGATGCCCTGCATCACTCTTGCCCAGACCACGCTCCTGAGCACCCACGCCGTCGTGCTGACCACGGGCACCTTCATGCGTGGCCTCATGCACACTGGTGAATCCCAGACCCCCGGCGGACGCCATGGCGAAGCCCCGGCCGTCGGCATCGCGGGCGCTCTCGCACGCCTGGGCTTCGAACTGGGCCGACTCAAGACCGGCACCCCGCCGCGCCTCCGCCGCGGCTCGCTCGACTGGGACGCCCTGCCCCCCCAGCACGGCGACGCCTCCCCAACACCGTTCAGCGACTTGACCGCCGCGAGCGATCCGTGCCACCGACGCGCGAGGCCCTGTGAGCTCGTCGGTGCGAACGTGCATGGGCGTGAGGCAACACCGCGGGCCAATCGCTCCGCCCCGACCCCAACGCCGGGCCATTCGAGGGCACATGCGCCGGCCAGGTCGCCGTCACGCCACGACCCATTCCCATCACTCGCGGCGTTCCCCGTCCTCCCCCAGGTCGCCTGCCGCATCACCAGCACCACCGCCGCGATGCACGACCTGATCCGTCAGAACCTGCACCGCGCCCCGATGTTCAGCGGGCAGATCGAGGGTGTCGGCCCGCGCTACTGCCCCAGCATCGAGGACAAGGTCGTCCGCTTCGCCGACCGCGACGCCCACACCGTCTTCCTCGAGCCCGAGAGCCTCCGGGACGACTGGATCTACTGCAACGGCATCTCCACCAGCCTGCCCGCCGACGTGCAGGAGCGCCTCGTGCGGGCCATGCCGGGCTGCGAGCGGGCCGAGATCCTGCGGCTGGGTTACGCCGTCGAGTACGACATGGTCCGCCCGCACCAGATCCAGGCGACCGGCATGACCAAGTCCATCGCGGGCCTGTTCCTGGCGGGCCAGATCAATGGCACCAGCGGGTACGAGGAAGCCGCGGCCCAGGGGCTCGTGGCCGGCATCAACGCGGCCCTCCTGGCGTGCCGATTGGCGGAGGCCGCGCGCGGCCGCGCGGGAAGCAACCGATCCCCAAGCGCCGCGGGCGACGGTTCGATGATCCGCGAGATCATGGACTCCTGCGCCTGGATGCCCGATCGCGCCGAGTCCTACCTCGGCGTGCTCATGGACGACCTGGTGACCAAGACACCCGTCGAGCCGTACCGGATGTTCACCAGTCGCGCCGAGCACCGCCTCCTGCTGCGAGCCGACAACGCGGCGGATCGCCTGACTCCGGTTGCGGAACGGCTGAGTCTGCTCGGGGACGCCGCACCTCTTGGTCGCGCCCGGCGCGAGCGGTTCGACCGGCGTCGGGCCGACATGCGCGCCGCCAATGCCGCCATCGACGCGGCCCGAATCGGCGATCAGCCACTGCGCGACTACATGGCCCGCCCTGAGTTCGGTGTGACCGACCTGGCCCCGGTGATCGAACCCATGCTTGCCCAAAGCGGCAAGCACCCCACAGCCGATGCTCCGTGCGACGCCACACCCGGCGCTCCGCTCGATGCCCCTCCTGACGCCGCCTGCGATCGCCGCGTGCTCCTCACCATCCTCGCCGACCGCCAGTATGCCGGCTTCATCGACCGCCAGCGGGCCGAGATCAAACGCCAAGCCGACATGGAGCGCCGCCGAATCCCCGCCACCCTCGACCCCGCCACCATCCCGGGCCTGCGCGCCGAAGCCCGCGCCGCGCTCGACCGTTTCCGCCCCGAGACCTTCGGCCAGGCCGGCCGCCTCGAAGGCATCACCCCAGCCGACATGACCATCCTCGCGGTCTGGGCCAAACGCACCGAGCCGCGTGCGTAGGCACGCGAAGTGCGGCCCGGCTCACCTGAGCCGACCGCGATTGATCAACCATGACCAACAGAACCCATCGCGCGGTCGACCAAGACCAACAGCGCCGACCGCGCGAGCGGTCGGGCAAGCGTCGGCAAACGGCACGGGTGTTTGGCCCACTGTCGAACGCCAGTGGTGGGTCTCGCGCTCCCCGCTCGACGCACGCTTGCCCCATCGCTCGCGCCATCGGCTCCGTTACGAGCGCTCCGCACGCCGTCGGGGTCGTCCGATTTCCCACGAGTTCGCGCTCGCGGCTCCGATCAAATCACCACGCACTTGCCCGTGCTCTTGTCATACCGCTTCACCCCCGCATCCACCGCTCTCGACCACAAATCAATCCCGCCCGCCACCGACCTCACGTTCTCGAATCCGGCCTGCTTCAGCAGCAGCGTCGCCTTCATCGAGCGCACGCCGTGGTGGCACATCACCAGAATCTCCTTCCCGCCCAGGTCCTCGACCTCATCCAGTCGCTGACCGATCTCCTGCAGCGGGATCAGCTCGCTCCCCTCCACATGCGAGCAGTCCCACTCCTCGCGGGTCCGGCAATCCACCAACACCGCCCCGCGGGCCTGGTCCGCCAGCGCCGTCTTCGCGTCCCGCGGCGTGATCTCCAGGTCCGGCTTGAACAGATAGCCGACCGGCAATCCTTTGCCGTCCAGCGGAGTCTGGGCAGTCGGCACCGACGGCGGCGTGGGAGGGGTCGTGGGTGAGGGGCCGCTCATGGCTGACCTCCCGGCGGCGCGGCGGGCGTCGGTGCCGGGGTCAAGGGCACCGGCGTGGGTTGGCTCCCTGCGGGAACCGCCTCCGGCGGCCGCACATTCGGCAACTCGGTGCCCGTCGCAGGGATCGGATCCGGCTCGGGCGCGGGCGCCGCAGGGCTGGGGGCCAAGGGCACCGGCGCCCACGGCATCCCCGCCGCCTCCTCTCGCGGCACCAGCGGCATCCCGAGCCGGTCCACCAGCGGATCGCCGGTCAACTCGCCCACGTCTCCGGGCCGCGACCCCTGGCGATGCCTCTGATACTCCCAGTGCGGGCTCCGCCCAACGGTCGGAATCCACGGCTCGAACACCAACCCCAGCGGCACCAGCACCGCCGCCGGCACAATGAGGATCGGCCACGTCACCGCGTCGTAAATCTGCTCGCTCTCCGAGGATCCCCCCGGCAGCGTGATCGCCTCGGCCAGCGTCGGGTACTGCCCCGAGGCCCGGGCCGACACCTCGAACCGCGTATTCCGCCGCGCGTATGTCGGGCGGTGCGCGAGCATGTCGCTGGCCACGATGAACTCCTCCTGCCCCCAGTTGTCACGGCTCAGCGAGGTGACCGACGGGGCGTCCGAGTCTCGCCCGATCGCGGTCGGCTTGGGCCGCAGCGGAGAGGGTGTCACCCCCGCCACCTCCAGCGTGTCATTCTGCTGCATCAGGCATCCCGGCAGCCCGAGGGCAACCAGCGCCAGCACCAGAGCCGGGGCGACGGGCGGGCAAGAGCGGCGGCAGTCACGCATCGTCATGCGCATAGGGTACTCGGGCCAGCAGCCAGGGGTATGGGGCCTTCGGCTCCCGGAACCATCGGCTTGCTCCGCCTCCCCACCCACAGCCCTGAAAACGCGCACCCTCCATTCCCCAAAGGTGGTTTGACCACCCGTCATCTCACTGCCCCAACCTCCTACCATCTTCCCCCCGGTCCTCGCGCGGCCCGGGCCTCTTTCCCCGGCGGCTCCCCGCCACAGGTCCAACACGCGATGCGTCACCTTGTCAGAACGGCCATCCTCTGCATCGTCGTCATGGCCATCTTCACCGGGGCGATCTTCCCCCCGGAAAAGAACCTGCGACTCGGCAAGGACCTCTCCGGCGGCGTCAGCCTCGTCTACTCCTTGTCCATCGGACCGGGTGAGGACGCCGCCGCCACCATCGCGAGCACCATCGACGTGCTCAAACGCCGTGTCGACCCCGACGGCCTCTACGAGATCTCCATGGTCGCCCAGGGACGCGACCGCATTGAGATCACCATGCCTCTGCCCAACCAGCGGGTCAAGGACCTGCGGGCGGCCTACGAGCAAACCCTTTCCGACCTGGGCCGCCTCGCCCTGGACGATCGCGAGTTCGCCCGCCTCATGGCGATGGACGCCGAACCCCGGCAGGCCGAGATCACCCGCATCTCCGCCGGCTCCGACTCGCTGGGGGCGGACCTGACCGCCGCCGCCGAGGCGTTCGACACCGGACGTAACGCGACTCGCGCCGTGGCCACCGCCGTCACCGCGGGCGCGCCGCCCGAGGAGATCAACGGCCTGGCGACCCTGAAGGCCGAGGCCGACGCCCGGTTCAACGTCATCCGCGAACGCGTCCTCCGCTCGGCCCTCACCGCCGACATGGTCCGCCAGGCCCTCTCGCTCTCCGATCGCGAGACCTCCCTCGAGGACGATCTGACCGGCAAGATGGTCCGCATCCCCAGCGCCCGCGAGACCGCCCTCGAGCGCCTCCGCGCCGACTATCCCGACGCCGGGCCGCAGCTCGACGCGGCCCTGGCCTCCTACAACGCCTACGCCGACGAGCGCCGCACGCTCGACGACCCTTCCGACCTGGTCCGCATGCTCCGCGGCGCGGGCGTGCTCACCTTCCGCATCACCGTCGATCCCGGTGCCCATCTCGATGAGATGCGCCTCCGCCAGGAACTGGCCGAAAAAGGCCCCGCCAACGTCCAGTCCACCGACGCCCGCTGGTACCGCGTCAACTCCATCCGCACCTGGTACAACAGCGTCCAGGACTACGAGTTCCTGCAGGCCAACCCCGCCGCGTTCTTCCAGGCCCGGGGCTACACCGGCGCCCAGCGGGGCGCCGACTACTACATCCTGTGCTGGGACGTGCGGGGCTCTCGCCTCACCCCCCTCGAGGGCGAGTGGGCCTGCCAGGGCGCCCGCATCACCAGCGACGACAAGGGCCGCCCCGCCATCGGCTTCTCCATGGACCCGCGCGGCTCGGTCCTGCTGGCCCAACTGACCGGCGCCCACGTCGGCGACCAGATGGGCGTCCTGCTCGACGACGAGGTCTACACCGCCCCCAACCTCAACAGCGAGATCGGCGGCAGCGGCATCATCGAGGGCGTCTTCACCAACGAGGAACTCAACTACATCGTCCGCGTGCTCTCGGCCGGCTCGCTCCAGGCCAAACTCAGCCGCGAGCCCATCAGCCAGATCACCATTGGCCCGGAACTCGGGCTGGACAATCTCCGGGCCGGGCTTCGGGCGGGCCTGTGGGCGTTTGCCATCTGCTCCATCTTCATGGTCATCTACTACTTCCGTTACGGCGTGGTCGCCGTCATCGCTCTCTTCGCCACCGGCATCCTCGTCCTGGGCGCCATGGCCCTCAACGCGGCCGCGTTCAGCCTCCCGGGCATCGCCGGCGTCGTGCTCACCTTTGGCCAGGCGATCGACGCCAACGTGCTCATCTACGAACGCGTCCGCGAGGAACTCAACGCCGGAAAGGACCTCCGCACCTCCCTGCGGCTGGGATACGACCGCGCCTTCTCCTCGATCATCGACGGCAACATGACCAACCTGATCGTGTGCATCGTGCTCGTGCTGCCGGGCCTCGCGACGCCCGAGATCAAGGGCTTCGCTCTCACGCTGGGCCTGGGCGTCATCGCCACCCTCTTCTCGGGCCTCGTGCTCAGCCGCCTGCTTTTCGACGTGCTGCTCGCCATGGGCGTCCGCAAGATGTCGATGCTCCCCATCGCCATCCCCGCGATCGACCGCGCCTTGAACTTCAAGATCGACTGGCTCAGCAAGCGTTGGGTCTTCGCCGGCATCGCCATCGCCTACATGCTCGCCTCGATTGTCATGGTCGCCATGCGCGGCGAGAAGATGCTCGACAACGAGTTCCTGGGCGGAACCAAGGTCACGCTCCAGTTCCGTGACGGCCCAAACGGCGAGCCCATCACCCTGACCCGGGCCGAGATGTCCGACCGCCTGAACGCGATGGTGACCCGGGCCCAGGCCCTGGCCGTCGCCCCGCTTGCCGACGGCGCCAGCCCGGAGGCGCTCGCCCAGGCCGATCAGGCCCGCCGCCGCGCCACCGCCATCGCCCAGCTCGCCACCGCCGAGATTCTCCCCGTCAACCCGCAGTCCGACGGCGTGACCTCCGACCGCTTCACCATCAAGACCCTTCTCTCCGATCAGGCGATCCTGCTCGACGCCCTGACCAGCGAGTTCGAGGACGTGCTTGATGTCAAGCCCGCCTACTCGTTCGCCGGCTCGGCACTGGGCGAGCGCGGGGCCGACGCCGCACCGGTCTACGCCATCCTCTCGCCCCGCCTGGAAGCGGCCATCGATGACCCCCGCTTCGCCATGGACGTGACCGACTACCAGGGCGGCGCGGCCATCGTCCTGCGCGATCTCACGCCCCGCCCCTCGCTCGAAGACCTGAACGAGTCGCTCGACTCGATGCGCCAGAAGTCCGACTATTCCTCCACCCTCGGGCGTCGCCACGAGGTCCGCATCATCGAGGGCAACCCAGACGACGTGCAGACCGCCGTGATCCTCATTCGCGACGAGGTCTACTCGTTCTTCGACAACCAAGAACGCTGGAACGCGAGCGTCAAGGCCCTCGAGTGGCGCCTGGCGATCCAGGGTCTGACCGAGCCCACCACGCTGGCCCAGGTCGAGAACTTCAGCCCCGCCGTCGCCGGCACGATCCGGGCCCAGGCGATCGGGGCGATCGTGCTGTCGTGCCTCCTGATCCTGATCTACGTCTGGGTGCGCTTCGGCTCGCCGCGCTACTCGCTGGCCGCCATCGCCTGCACCGTCCACGACATCATCACGGTCGTGGGCGTGCTGGCGCTGTGCCAGTTGCTGCACGAATGGCCCGCGACCAGCGCCATCGCCCAGTCCCTGGGCATACTGCCCTTCAAGGTCGACCTGAACATGGTGGCCGCCCTGCTCACCATCATCGGGTTCTCGCTCAACGGCGGCATCATCGTGCTCGACCGTATCCGCGAGATGAAGGGCAAGATGCCCTTCGAGACCGCCCAGATGATCAACGGCGCGATCAACCAGACCATCAGCCGCACCGTCATCACCTCCGGCACCACGCTCTTCTCCTCGATCGTGCTGTACATGGTCGGCGGCGAGGGCGTGCGGGCCTTCGCGTTCGCCCTGACCATCGGCGTGTTCGTCGCCACCTACTCGGGCATGGCGATCGTGGCCCCGATCGTGTGGTCGGCCAAGCGGAACAAGGCCGGAGCACCCGAGCCCACCACTCCCGTCACCCGCCCCGCCCTGCCGACCTAACCTGTCGCTGAATCCAGACCGGCACCAGGGGAAACGAAGCCCATGACCGACGGCTCTCGACGCCTGGTGGGCGCTACCTGCTTCCTTGCAGCGCTGTGGGTGCTGGTGTACTGGCTGTGGCAGCCAGCCCGCCCGGCCATCTCGTTCGCCCGGCCCGAGCCGGAGGAGCCCGACCCGCCGCGGGTCCATGACCGGGAGGCTGTCCGGGAGCCGGAGGTTGAGTCGCCGGTCGTGATCCGCCAGGGGCAGGCCAGCGGGCCGGGGTCGAGCGGAGCGTCGATCCGAGATCCGCTGGATACACCGGTGGTGCCCAACCAACGGCTCGCGGCGGGGGCGGACCTGACGGGGGGCACGCCATCGGTGCCGATGTTCCGCGACTACACGATCCGGGACGGGGACACGTTCGAGACGATCGCGGCCCGCGAACTGGGCTCGCGGACGCATGTGGACGCGGTGGCCCGGGCCAATCCGCTGAAAGACCCCCGTCGCCTGCGCGTGGGGGACGTGATCCGCCTGCCGCTGGACCCCGCCAACATCCAGGGCGGCCCGGCTCCCCGACCTGGCCAGCCCGGCCAACCCGCCGAGCCGGGCGTGCGACAGGCGGTCGCGAATCGGGAACTGGCGTACACGGTCGAGCCGGGCGACAGCCTGTCCAAGATCTCGCAGTTGTTCTACGGCACGGTCCGCCACGCCGACCTGATCTTTCAGGCCAACCGGGATCAGTTGCGGTCGGTGGATGACATTCGAGCGGGGCAGACGCTGCGGATTCCGCCGAAGCCGGAGTAGGACGGAACCCACCACAGAGACACCGGGGCCCAGCGGAAGGCATGGAGGGAGCAGAGCGCGGGGCGCAGTGTGCTACCGCAATGGCTCCGAGCCTTCGTGGCGATCCTCGTCGGCGCCCGCGAGCGTGATCGCGGCGGCCAGGACGGCGCGAACGACTTTGGCGAACCGCTCGGCGTCGATGGTCGCGATGGAGTCGCTGGCGCGGTGGTAGTTGGGGTTCCTGAAGTTGGCGGTGTCGGTCAGCATGACCGCGGGGACGCCCAGCAGCAGGAACGGGGCGTGGTCGGAGCGGAGGATGTCGGGGATGGGGATGGGGAAGTAGTCGGCCCGGTGCACGGGCATGGTCGGCTCGCCCGAAGCCATCGCGTCGGCCAACGCCTTGCTGAACTCCTGATGAGCGGCGATGCCGACCACGGCGATGAAGTCGCCGACGGTGGGGGCGGGGGTGCCATCGGGCAGGACCTTGAGCGGGCTGGCCTGCGAGTCGGGCGCATCGGTGAAGTAGCCGAGCATCTCCAGGGAGACCATGCCGATGACCTTCTCCTGGTCGTTGTTGATGCGATGGCGGAGGATGTGGGAGCAGTAGTCGCGCGAGCCGACCAGGCCGGTCTCCTCGAGGTTGAAGAAGCAGAGGCGGACGGTGCGGTCGAGCGGGTCGGCTTTGTGGGATTCTTTGAGGATTCGGGCGATCTCGAGCAGGGCGGCCACACCGGTGCCGTCGTCGTCCGCGCCGGGCGAACCCTGCACGCTGTCGAAGTGGGCGGACAGGACCAGGACTTCGGGCGGCGGGAGTGAAGCGGGCTGGTTGGCGGTGTCGTCGCCGCCCGCGGGCCGGCGTGCCCGGCCTTCGCCGTCGGTTGACGCGCGATCCGAGGGCGCATCCGGGGCGTGGGCCTGAGCTTGACCTCGTCCCGGAATCTCAACGACGATGTTGTGCCACCGCTCCGGCCCGCCCTCGAACTCCGGGCCTGGCCCATGGATCGGCAGCACCTGCGGCTCAAAGCCCATCGCTCTCAGCTGCTCCACGAGCCACTCCTCCATCTTGACAAGTGCCCGCTGGTTCTCCTCTCCACCGCGCGGCGAGCGAGACGGAGGCAACGCGGTGAGAGTCGCCATGAGGCGGTCCGGGTCGACGTGGTCGAGCAGGCAAGTCGGCGTCAGAGCTTCAGGCTGTCCCGAGGCCAGGCAAGGCGCCGGGATCATCCAGAGCGCCGCAAGCCAGGCGAGCATGAACCGGAGCGCCCCACGCCCGGAGGGCGCACGGCGGTCGCCGGGGGCTTCAGCCCCCGGGCCGCGCGCCAAAGGCCCAACGCCCGGAGGGCGTGCGAGACGTGAACGCGCGAGCATGACCGGCGAGGACGCGGCGGCGGTGCGCATGCCTGAGCGTACCACCGGCCCGGCACGGCTCAAGCCGGCGTGGGGTCATCGACGCCAAATGGCGCACAGAAGCGATCAACAGGGCGAGATTTCGGGAGATTCGGGGTCGTGGGCGGGCGTGGCTTGCCCTCACCCGGCGTCTCCCCCCCCTGCGGGGCCGGGATGGGGAGAGGGGAGCGGATCGGGTGTGAGGGAAGGCATCGAGGCAGGAGGCATCGAGGCATCCAGGAGAGGCTTCTCGCGGTTGGCGAACTTCATGCGGCCCATGCCGATGTAGACCAGGACCTCGAAGGTGAGCATGCCGGCGATGAGGCCCAGGGCGGGCAGGGTGATGGGGGCGAGCTGCATGGGGCCGCGGAAGATGCCGACGTTGTGGCGGTTGGTGATCTCAAGGAGCCCCCAGCCGACGACGTGGCCGACGACGGCCAGGACGGAGCCGAGGACCCAGCCGACACTGGCGTGGGCGCAGATGACCTTGGCGATGGTGGGGGTGATGCGCCAGCCGCGGCGTGGGCCCCAGAAGCGGATGCCGCGTTCTTCGACGAGGGTGAGGAGCCAGAGCAGCATCCAGCCGGCGGCCACCAATACGGAGACACCGGCTGCGCCACCGACGAGGGTTCCCAAGGTCTCGATGTACCCGATCCACCCCGCCTCGCGGATCGTGACCACGACGAGCACGATGTAACCCGCCATGGGCGGCATGGACGCTGCCACGCCGAGCGAGAGGGCGAGTAAACGCTTCTCGTCTGTGTGGAGCGACGCCACATCGAACACGCGGCGAGGGTTGCGCAAAGTCATGCGCCAGGTGGAGAACAACGACGACCACTTCGGATCCCGCTGCCAACGCGTTCCCGGACGCAAACCATGCGGCGATGAACCAACCTGTCGCCCGCACTCCGGGCACGCCCCTTCGGCGGGCAGGCCCTCGATCTCGTACCCGCAGGTCTCGCAGAGCAGGACGAACTCATCGGGCACGTGCTTCCCCACGGGGGATTGTTCGCGGGGTGGGGCGGCGGGGTTGCGAGCCTCCACAGCAATGGAGCCGATCGCGCGAGCGGTCGGGTGCCCGAGTTTTCCCGGCGCGGTGGGAACCACCGACGGTTGCCCGACCGCTCGCGCGATCGGCTCTGTTGACCGGGGCACTTGTTGCCCGGCGCGATAGGCACTAACCTTGCCCACCGATGGCCGACATCCGCCGCATCACGACCGCCGATCCGCTGTATCCGCAGGAGTGCGCCCTCCGTGAACAGGTGCTGCTCGGGCCGATCGGGTACGACATGGCCCGGTTCCGGCGAGAGTTTTCCGGGATGGAGGAGAAGTTCGAGCACTTCGTGGCGGTGGTGCGGCATGCGTCCGGGCCGCGCGTGATTGGCTGCGCGACGCTGCTGCCCGCGTACCCGGCGGCGGGAACCGGAAAGCTGATGCAGATGGCGGTGGACCCGCAGCGGCAGGGCGAGGGATTGGGACGGCGGCTGGTGGTGGCGGTGGAGAGCCGGGCCTTCGGCGAACTGGGCCTGACCGAGCTGTTCTGCCACGCGCAGCTGCCGGCGATTGGGTTCTATGACGCGCTGGGGTGGGAGACGGTGTCGGACGAGTTCACGGAGGCCGGGGTCCCGCACAGGAAGATGCGGCTGCGGGCGGAGAAGCCGGGGATGGCCGAGCGGCTGGTGGAGGAGTAGTTCGTTCGCCCGGAGGGCGAGCGGAGGTAGTCGGGGGCTTCAGCCCCGGGCGTGGCTCTTCAATGCAGTCATCGCCCGGAGGGCGCACGAATGGGCGGGCAGCATGCACGATGCCGCGTGTAATCCGCGTGGGTTATGCACGCGCCGATGCTTGAAGAGCCCCTTACCCGGCCCTCTCCCGTGCAAAGCCACGGGGAGAGGGTGCGAGATCAATGCACCGGCGCGTGTTTGTCACCCGGGAACTGCTTGACGCCCTTCTGAACGGCCGGGCGTCCCTTGCCGCGGAGGTCGGTCGGCGTGCGCTCCGGGATGATGAACTGCTCGGGCGGCAGGCTGGTCGAGTAGGCCAGGGCCGCCTCGGCGGCCTTGAGCATGGACTCGTCGGCCGCTTCGGTCACATCATCGTTCAGGGCGCGGATGCTCGCGTCGATCTCCTTTTCGGCCAGGTCGAAGAAGTGCTCGGCGGCGGCCTTGTCGCGTGCGAACTCCGGGCTGGCCGGTCCGCCGTTGGCCTGGCGGACGTCCATGTCGAGTTTGGAGAGGGTGCAGGCGAAGGCGTGGATCAGGATCGCCACGTCGGCGATGCGGGCCTGCACGCACTGACGCTCGATGATCTTGGCGTCGTGGCGCTTGCTGGCCATCTTGAACTGATAAGTGTGCTCACGGACCAGGCGGGCCAGGCGCTCGGCGTGGCGGGAGAGGCTCGCGTGAACCTTGGTCAGGCGCGGCATGGCGGGGCGGATGCCCAGGAACACTTCCTTGGCGATGGGCACGCCGGCCTTGATGACCTTGGCCTTGAAGGGCGACCTCTTGGCCGCATCGCGCACGCCCAGCATGTACTCGGCCAGCTGCTTGCCGCCGTAGGCGAAGATGAACGACTGCATCACCTCGTTGGCGCCCTCGACGATGATGTTGATGCGCGAGTCGCGGAAGATGCGCTCGATCTCGTTCTCGGTCATGTAGCCTTCGCCGCCCATGATCTGGACGGCGTCGTTGACGACGCGCCAGCCGTACTCGGAGCAGAAGACCTTGCAGATCGCGGTCTCGACCATGATGTCCTCATCCTTGCGGTCGAGAAAGCCGGTGGTCATGTACAGCAGCGAGTCCATGGCGTAGACATACGCGGCCATGCGCGCGATCTTCTGCTTCATCAGGTCGAAGTCGGAGAGCGGGCGCTTGAACTGATAGCGGGTCTGGCTCCACTTGATGGACTGGTCCATGGCGCGGCGCGCGCCGCCGAGCATGCCCGCGCTCAGCGTGCATCGCCCGTAGTTGAGGCAGGTCAGCGCGATGTTGAGACCCTTGCCCTCCTGGCCCAGCAGGTGGGCCTTGGGGACGCGGACGTCCTTGAACTTGATTCGCGCCTGCCAGGTGCCACGGATTCCGCACTTGCTGCGGTTCTTCTGGAAGATGTCGATGCCGGGCATGTCGGGGGTGCAGACCAGCGCGGAGACCTTCTCTTTGCCGTCGACCATCTGCTTGCACATGACGGTGAACATGCCCGAGAGGGCGCCGGAGGTGGCCCACTTCTTCTCGCCGTTGAGGATGTAGAACTCGCCGTCGGGGGTCTTCTCGCAGCGGGTCTCCTGCCCGCCGGCGTCGCAGCCGACGTTGGGCTCGGAGAGGCAGAACGCGCTGAGCCAGTCCTTGGCCAGGCGCGGCAGCCAGCGGGATTTCTGCTCGGGGTTGCCGAAGAGCATGACGGCCTTGCAGCCGATCGACTGGTGTGCCGAGACCATGACCGCCGTGGAGCCGCAGTACTTGCCAATGGTCTCCAGCACGCGGTTGTAGGACGTGATGCCCATGCCCTGGCCGCCGAACTCCTTGGAGATGGTCATGCCCAGCACGCCCATCTCGAAGAGGCGGTCGACGACCCAGCGCGGGATCTCTTGGTCCTGGTCGATCATGACCGCCGGGTGCTCGGTGCGGAGGTAATCCTCAAGGCGGGCGACGAGCTGGTCGCACGCGGCCACTTCTTCCGGCGGGATCGCCTGGGGATACGGGAACAGCAGCTCCTCGCGGATGCGCCCCCAGAAGTAGTTCTTGGCCACGCCCATCGATTCGGGCTCGGCCCCGAGCAACTGCTCGGCCTCGGCGATCATCGCCTTGTCCCGGTCCGAAACGCCCTTCATGTCCTTCAGGTCGGCCATGTCAAACTACTCCTGTTCGAGTCGATCCAGAACGCGGAGGCAGCGGAGACTGGACGCGGAAGGAGCGGAGCGAGGAGGGCCGGCCAGAATCCGGCCAGTCATCCGCACTCCGACGAAGCAATCCAGTCTTCGCGTCCTCCGCGTTTCCTCTCCGCGCTTGTTCTACTTGGACTTGGCGAAAAACGCCTCCAGAGCCTTCTTCGCTTCGGGGGTGTGTCTCAGACGCACGAGTTCTTCGCGTTCGACCGCGCAGGCCGCCTCCCAGCCGCGCGAGAGCCCGGCGTCGACAGCCCGAGCCACCGCTCGGGCCGACGCGGTGTCGGGCAGGTCGGCCTTCACGCGGTCCAGCGCGCTCAGCACGCCACCGGCCCAGGACGGGCGGCCGATCCACCGGAGGGGTTGCCCATCGCTCGACTTGCGCTTGCGATTGGGCGACGCGACCCAGGCCTTGGCCGTGGCGAGCAGGCTGTCGGCGTCGGGGGCGATCGCATCAAACAGCCCGGCCTGCACGGCTTGGTCATAGCCCATCGTCTTGCCGCTGGCGGTCAGGCGGATCGCCTCGGCTGGGTCCATGCGGGCGGGGAGCAGGTTGGTGCCGCCCCAGCCGGGGCAGAGGCTCAGGCCGGTCTCGGGCAGGCCCACGGGGTAAGGCTTGCCTGGCGCACCATCCTTGCCGGGGCCGGGGGGCGCGCCGATCAGGCCATCGCAGTGCATGGCGATCTCAAGCCCGCCGCCCAGGGCGGCTCCGCCGATCGCGGCCGCGGTGGGGAAGGGCATCTTGGCCAACATGCCAAACACGCGGGCGCCGTACTCGAGGTACCGGTGCAGTTGGTCGTCGGGCCACTCGCTGATGGACTTCAGGTCGGCCCCGGCGATGAACACGCGGGAGGCCGAGGCCAGGACCAGCCCGCGGATCGCGCGGCCCTCGAGTTCACCCTTGACCAGGGGGGAGAGCGAGGCGTCGATCCGGCGGAGCAGGTCGTGGTCGAGCACGACGACGGGGCGGCCTGGCTGCTCGAGGGTGACGGTGACAACGCCGGCGTGATCGCCGGTTTGCTCGACCGAGATGGGAAGGGGTGCGGTGTCCATGCGCGGGCGAGAGCCGCCCGGGACGAGTATAGGTCGACGCGACGTTTCGCGGGCCGGGAAGCAGTGCAGTTTGCTGTGTTTTGAGGAGCGGCACGCGCAGCCCGGAGAGGCAGCCCGACCGACAGCGCGCGCTCTGCGCAGCGGTTGGAACCTGTCCGCCCAGCGCCCTTCGTGGCGGTCGGGCCGCTCATCGCGAAGTCATCGCGTGCTCCCACCCGCGGCTCTTTTCACACCGCGAACGACGACCCGCAGCCGCAGGAAGTGGAGGCGTTGGGGTTCGAGAACACGAACCCGCGCCCCATGATCTCGTCGCGGAAGTCGATCTGGGTGCCCGAGAGGTAGAGCAGGCTCTTGGGGTCGGCGACGATGGCGATGCCGTGCTGCTCGAAGACCTCGTCGGTGTCCTTCTGGTTCTCGGTGAGGTCCAGGACGTAGGAGAAGCCCGAGCATCCGCCACCCTTCACGCCCACGCGAAGGCGCACCTTGGAAGCGTCGAGTTCTTGCTCCTTGATGATCTTCTGGATCTCGCGGGCGGCGGTGTCGGTGAGGATCACGCCGGTGGCGGAGGTGTCGGCGGGCTGGGTCTGGGTGAGGGCCATGGTGGGCTCCTGTGGTTATGCGGTGCGGTCCTGAAAAGTGAACCGGTTGGGATGCGTTGCTATTGCACCAGATGATACGGGGCAAACCAGCCGGCGGATCGTGAGTCTTCGGTCGCGTGGTCCGAGAAGGGTCGGTCGCTCCGAGTCAGAGGGTCGCCGTCGCCATCGTGGCCTCGGCGATCCCGTTTTTGGCCTTGTAGTCGGCGATGGCGGCCCGGATCGCGTCCTCGGCCAGGACCGAGCAGTGGATCTTGACCGGGGGGAGGTTGAGCTCCTCGACGATCTGCGTGTTCTTGATGGCCAGACCCTCATCGACGGTCCTGCCCTTGAGCCACTCGGTGGCGAGTGACGAGGAGGCGATGGCCGAGCCGCAGCCGAAGCACTTGAACTTGGCGTCCTCGATCTTGCCGGTGACCTGGTTGACCTTGATCTGCAGCTGCATGACGTCGCCGCACTCGGGTGCGCCGACGAGGCCGACCCCGACGTCCTTTCGGGACTTGACGTCGGAGGTTGAGCCGAAGTTCCCGACGTTTCGGGGGTTCTCGTAATGGTCGATGATTTTGGGGCCGTATGCCATGGTCAGTTGTCTCCGTTCTTGGTGGTGTCGGCGAAGGGGTCGAGGTAAAGGGTGATCCAGTGGTTGCTCTTGGTCTCGATGCTCTCCTGGAGCGAGTTGAGGATGTGGATCAAGCGACTGGCGCTGCCTGTCTGGACGCGGGTGATGACCGGCACGGTCCACCCGCTGGCGACCTGCTTGATCCGGTCGTCGAGCGCCACCCGGCCGAACTCAGCCACCTCGGCGGGGTATTCCCGCCATGGGTCTCGAATGGCGTCAAGAACCCGCCTCTGCGCCTCCGGGCTGCCTTCGCTCGGGCTCATCCCCGCACCATCCTTTCGGCCCGCGATACCGGGCGGGCACACGCATGAAGGGCTTGTTCCACCGCGTCCGCGTCGAGCGTCTCGGAGGCTCCGTCGTCGGCGATGATCCGTAGATTGTAGAGGGAGACGATGTCGATCAAGTGCCTGTTGGCTCTGTCGCGATGGACCCGGGTCCGAGCCACCAGCGTCGCACGAAGGTGCTCGGCCAAGGCGTCATGCGACCAGTTGCCGCGGACGGGGGGCTCACTTCCCCGTTGGAGCCGCGTCGCGTGGACCGCGGCGTACCCGGCGAAGTAGAACCTCGAGTCCGCAGATCTTCCGAACTGCTGATTCGCGCGGAGCCCGCGACCGGCCCCGATGCCGCTTCTCGCGAGTGCGAGCCAATCCGAGGTTCGGCGGGAGGCATTGCGCATCAGTGCTTGGCCCACTCGATCTTGGTGATGTCGATCCCCTCCTTGTGCATGTCGTACAGCGGCGACAGCAGCCGCAGCTTCCGCACCGCGCTCACGACCTTGTCCACCGTGTAGTCCACCTGCTCCGCCGTCGTCCACCGCCCCAGGCTCATCCGCAGGCTCGAGTGCGCCAGGTCGTCGCCAACGCCCAGGCTCTTGAGCACATACGACGGCTCCAGCGACGCGGAGGTACACGCCGACCCGCTGCTCACCGCGATCTCCTTCACCGCCATCATCAGGCTCTCGCCCTCGACGAAGCCGAACGAGATGTTGGTGATGTGCGGCAGCCGTCGCTCCGCGTGCCCGTTGATCTGCGTCACATCCAGCTGGCTCGTGATGCCCTGCTCCAGCCGCTTGCGAAGGCCCAGCAGGCGCTGGCCCTCCGCCACCATCTCGCCCGCGGCGATCTCGCACGCCTTGCCCAGGCCCACGATCCCGGTGACGTTGAGCGTGCCGGGGCGGAAGCCACGCTCCTGCCCGCCGCCATCGACCAGGGCGCTCAGACGGACGCGGGGCTTGCGCCGGCGGACGTAGAGGGCGCCCACGCCCTTGGGGCCATAGAGCTTGTGGGCGGACATGGAGAGCAGGTCGATGTTGTCGCGCTCAACGTTCACCGGCATCTTGCCGGCCCACTGCGTCGCGTCCGTGTGGAACAGCACGCCCTTCCCGTGGCACAGTTTGCCGATCTCGGGAACCTCGTTGATCGTCCCGACCTCGTTGTTGGCCCACATCAGCGTGACCAGGATCGTCTCCGGGCGCATCGCGGCCCGCACCATCTCCGCGGTGATGATCCCATCCCGCCCCGGCTCCAGGAACGTCGCGTCGAAGCCTTCCTTCATCAGGCGCTTCACCGGGTCCAGCACCGCCTTGTGCTCGTGGATCGCCGAGATGATGTGCCCGCGCTCCGTGCTGCCCGCCGGCGCCTTGGCGTACATCGACGCCCCGCCCTTGATCGCGATGTTGTTCGACTCCGTCGAGCCACTGGTGAACACGATCTCCTTGGGATCGGCCCCCAGAAGTCTGGCGACCTGCTCCCGCGCGTGTTCCACGCCGTCCTCGGACTCCCACCCGAATGAGTGGTTCCGGCTGCCAGGATTGCCGTACATCTTCGTAAAGAACGGGAGCATCGCCTCCACGACCCGCGGGTCGCAGGGTGTCGTGGCGGCGTGGTCGAGGTAAATCGGGAGCGTGACGGCCATGGCGGACTCCGTGCCCTGGGACCCGGTCCCCGGTGAGGCGGACGTGGCTCAAACCGGATAGCAAGGTCCGATTGTTTAGAATCGTTCTATTCTAGGCACCCGCTTCGGCGCCTGGGGCGCGGGCGTGACAGGGAAAACCCATTATCTGAATCCCGACCCGATCCACATCGAGTTCTGCCCTCAGGGGGCGGGTCTCGGCGCGGAAATCAGCCCCGGAATCGGATAATGCGTTTGCCCTGGCGGGAGCGAGCTCGCGCCAAGCGCGGTCCGCACCTCGATTCGGGTGCTCGGGGCGAGCTGCGCAGAGGTCGATACTTCGCGTGCCCATGCACGCGGCCACCCCGTCACGCCCCCGGCCTGCGATACACGAGGGTCACTCGGTTGCCCTTCGCGTTGTAGTCGATGCTCGCCATGTACGCCCGCATGAGCATCAACCCCCGCCCCGCGGGCTTGTCCAGGTTCTCATCCAGCGTCGGGTCGGGCACCGCCTCGGGCGTGAAGCCCGGACCCTGGTCCTCAACCGATATCTTCACCTCTTCCGGGCCGACGGTCACGTCCAGCGTCACGGGCGTCTCACGCGGCAGCCGGCGATGCCCGTGGCGAAAGGCGTTGGTCAGCGCCTCTTCCACCGCAAGCCGCACCGCGAACCGCGAGGCCTTGGCGTACGCGAACTTGTCCAGCGCCTCGAGCAGGCGGTTCTCGGCCGCCGAGATCTCACCCCGGTCGTTGTGCAGACGCAGCACGACGTGCTCGGGCTTGCTCGGGTCGGGATGGGCGCGGGGGCTTGGCTGCATGTCGACCGATCCAGCGGGGCGCAAGGGGGGAACGCACCGCCCCCGAACTGGGGCGGGCGAGGCCGGTCTCGCCAGTCTCAGGTGAACGTCGCCAGCGCGTCGGCGGTCGTGTCGTGGATCGAGAAGATGCGGTTGAGCCGCGTGATCATGAACACTTCCATGATCTGCGGATCGATGTTGGCCAGACGCAGCTCGCCCTTCTTGGCCTTCATCCGGTTGTTGATCGAGATCAGCGTGCCCAGCGCGGCCGACGACAGGTGGTCGACATTCGAGAACGAGATGAGCAGGCGAGGGCTGGGCGTGGCGTCGATGATCGCGGTGATCTCGTCGCCGATCGCCTGGATGTTCGCCTCGTCCAAGATGTTGCGATCGACGAACTCCACCTGCGTGACGTCCTTCTCATGCTTGATCCGCAGACGCGTCCCGCTGGCTGCCATCGATCGATCCTCCTGAACGGGCGGATGCATCACCCTCGGCCCATCATAGCGTCGGGGAAACCTCGCGTCAGGCTCGCGGTTGCCAGGAGCGACAACCCACGGCTGACGGGGACGGGCTTTCCAGCCCGGTTCGCACCGGCGCGAGTGGTCGGTTCGGCGGCGATCCAGTCGGTGCTTGGGCTGGCCAGCCAAGGCGAGTCCGTCACCGCTCCGCAGCCCGCCGCGCGATCGCGGCGGGCCGGACGCCATCTCTCTCGCGCTGGTTGCTCGTCCCGCGCTTGCCGAGCGTGCCTTGCCCACTGGAGGATGGACGCGAGCGGCCAGACCTCGCCGCAAAAACAATCCGGGTCGGGTGCTTCGCACGCCCGACCCGGACCATTGCTCAATAACTCTGCCCGGTCCGCCCCTCAAGACGCGGCTCGGACATCAGCCGCCGAAGCCGGTGCGGATCTGCTCACCGATGCCGGGGTACGCGTTCTCCTCGTCCTCGTTCTGGATGAGGACCGTGGGCTTGATCAGGATGAGCAGTGTCTGCTCCTCCTTGGACTCGATTCGATTCGAGAAGAAGCGATTGAGGATCGGGATCTTGGACAGGATCGGCACGCCGGTCTCGACCTCGAACTCCGAGACCACGCGCTGGCCACCGATCAGAATGGTGCCCTGGTCGGGGATGGTGACGGTCGTGGAGACCGACGTGACCGTGGCCTCGGGGAGTTCGACGACCGACTCGGTGTCGGCCGAGTTGATCAGCTGCCCGCCGGCGACGGCGGTGACGTTGCGGGTGCGGAACGGACGCCCGAGCTGCGACACGCTGGTGGTGATGTTGAGCGTGACGTACCGGCGCCCGCCCGTCACCGTGCCCTCGACATCCAGCACGACACCCTCGGAGATCACGTTGATCGTGGGGTCGAAGCCAACGGCCGAGTCCGACACGATGGGGTTCAGGTCCGACACGAAGGACACCTGCGTGGCGACGTAGATGTTGGAGCGCTGCCCGTTGGTGAAGGTCAGGCGCGGGGCATTGAGCGAGACGGACCGGCGGTCAGCCTGCGTCGCCTGCACCAGGAAGTCGACCTGGATGTCGTCCAGGAACTGCCCCGCGATGCCCAGCGCGGGGGATTCGGACAGGATCGTCGAGGCGAACGACGAGCCGGCCGCCAGCACCGAGGACAGCCCCAGCGAGTTCTGGGCCGACCCGATCGGGCTGAACTCCGCCGGCGGGATCACGCCCTGCGAGAGCGAGCCCGGCGCGGGGCTGGCGGCGGTGGGCTGGCTGCTGCCCGTGATCACGCGCTGGTACCCCCCCTGCTCGAAGTTGAAGAAATCCGAAGGCAGGATCGTGGGGTCTCGCCCCTGGGCGGCCACGACCGGAGCCGCGGTCGTGTTGAAGTACACGTCCAGGTCGAACCCTATCTGCTCGAAGAAGTCCTGGTTGACCAGCAGGAACCGGGCCTCGACGTTGATCTGCATCGCGCGGATCTCGCGCAGTTTGGCGAGAAGCCCCGCGACCTCGCGGTGGTTGCGGGCCGTGTTGGTGATGATGAGGTTGCCGTTGAGTTCCTGGATGTAGCCGGTGTCCCCGCCGTTCTCGCGCCAGCCATCAAAATCGACGTTCTGGGTGATGATCTCCAAGATGCGGTCGATGCGGTCCTGCAGGGGGAGGCGCTCGGTGTCCTCCTCGTCGTTCTCCTGGAACGGGCTCTGCCCGCCGCCGCCGCCGCCCTGCCCGGACTGGAGCACCGATTGCAGGTCGAAATCCGGGGCGTTGTCGTAGTCGGGGACTTCGATGAGCAGGTCGCGGATGTCGTAGATGACCAGCTCGGTCTGGCGACGCAGAGCCTCATCCGAGGAGATGATGACCACGCCGTCCTGGATGGCCCACGAGGCCGCGTCGCCGAAGTCGCCGCCCGAAACCTTGGCCAGAACGCGGTCCAGAACCGTGGACACGGGTGCACTCGACAGGCTCAGGTTGACCGGATCGCCGCGCTCGACGCCGATGGTCTCCAGAGCGTCCCAGTCGGCATCCATGTCGATCTGGGTCACGCCTTCGAGGAACGTCACGACGTTCTCGAGCGGGTTGTTGGCGAACTGGGCCGGGATGCGGGTGCTCTCCAGCTGGGCCAGCACGCGGCGATTCTCCGGGCTGTCGGCGTACGCCGTCGGCTCGCCGCGCCGGAACGAGATCGCGGGCCAGTCGGGCGGGAAGTTGACGATCCCCCGAGGCGGGCGGAGAGCCTCGGCATTGTCCCGGATCAGCCCCGCCTCCAGCTCGAACTGGTCGCTGCGGAACCGGTTGTACTCGGTGAACACCTGCGAGTCGAACAGGATGTCCTTCATGAACAGCGCGGCGGGGTCAATCGGGTCCAGGAACAGAATCTGGTCGATGACCTGGATCGCCTCGCGGTACTTCATCTCCATCTGCAAGGCCCGGGCCCGGCGCAGCAACTCGCGCTTCTGGCTCTCCCGATCGGCCGAAGCGCTGGCCTCGCGATCACGGGCCTCCTGCTCCAAGCGGGCGGCGGCCTCGGCCGAGGTCTCCTGGGCCAGCCGGTCACGCCGCGTGCTCACCTGCTGCAGCATCGCCGCCGCATCGGCCCGGTAGCGGTCCACATCGGCCTGCGAGAACAGGCTTTGGTTCGCCTCGATTGTCGCCTCGGCCCGAGACGCCAGACGCCCGGCCCCGTCCACGTCGCCCCCCCCCAGAGCCAGGTTGGCCTGCTCCATCAGGTTGGCGAACTCGGCCTGCACGCGCTGACGCTCCACGTCGCGCTCACGCTCCAGCTCGGTCAGTGGCTGCCCGCCCGACTGCACCCGGGCCCGGGTCTCGTTCAGGCGGTCCTCGATCATCGTCACTTCTTCAGCCGACAGCATCGAGCGGTAGTCGGTCAGCAGGCGGTTGTACGCCTCGTTGGCCCGCGCGTACTCCCCGTTCTGGAAGTACCCGTTGGCCTCACCCATGAGCGACTGGGCGCCCACGCGACGGGCCTCGTCCACCAGCGGGTCGCCGGTGGGCTGGGTGTCGATGTTCTGGGGGTTGCGGTTGACCACGCCGGGCTGCATCGCGCCCGCGGTCACCGTCGTGCTGATCCCGGTGCCCAGCAGCGTGCCCTGCCCGGACTCCAGGGCCATGATCTGGCTCTTATAGGTGGTCAGCGCGATCCGCTGATCGTCGCTCAGCAGCACGCCCGAACGCTGCACCGCGTCAAGGGTCGCCTTGGCCTCGACCAGCCGCCCGGCGTTGAACGCCTCGGTCGCCCGGGCCATCGCGTCCGGCACCAGCACCTCGAGCTCAACCCGGCGAGACTCGATCTGGTTCAGCAGCGACATCGCACCGGCCGCCTGCGAACCCGTCGCGGTCGCCGCCTGCGCCACGCCCTGAGCGTGCCGCTCGGCCATGATCAGGTCGCCCCGGGCCATCGCCAGGTCCGCCTTCTGCAGCGACACATCGTTGGGGTCCATCGACTGGATCTTGCGGCTTGCGGTCTGGAGCAGCGCGTGCGCCCGGTCGCTCTCAACTCTCGACAAGCTCGCCCCCATGTCCGGGCCAAGCACGTCCAGGAGCAGCGCCTGGGCTCTCACCACGCGGGCCGACGCGATGAGATCCGCCGACTGTGTCAGGCGAGACTCAACCGTTCCCTGCGGCAACGCCGGCTCAGGGAACCAGCCCGACTGGGTGGTCTGCCCCGACGCCAACCCCACCGAGATCATCGACCCCGCGACGGCGGCCAGCCAGGCGGCGGAGCGGAACACACGCGGGCACGACAGCGACTTCGACATAGCGATCTCCGGTGCGGGTCGAACCACGAAATCCGACCCCGGCGAAGCACAACAGGAACGACTGGAAGGAGTGAAGAGGACGGCCCGTGATGAACCGCCTCGTGAACTGGCCGCGAAAGCACTGGCAACGGAGTGGAAATCACGAGCGTCAGGACGCGCAGTGGCCCTGAAGAACGCTGGGGACTTCCCCGAATCGGCATCGCCCTCTTCGCCACATCGGCCGCAGTCGGGCAACACCATCCCCTAGGCCGCCGAGGCCAACCCAAGGGAGGGGGTGCAAGGTACCGGGGAGTCCGGCGGGACGCAACCCGGGAAGTTGAGAGGCAATGTGGAGAAAATGGAGACTCCACCCCGGTGAGCACCTGAAACCGGCGTACACAGGCGGGACACGCGGCTCTCCCCCAGCCCGGTTTGACGCGAGCGCGGCCGGTTTGTTCTGGATCGGTAGGGATCGACGCCCAGATGGCAAGTGGGGTCCAGTCGGCAGCGCCGGGACTGCGTGTTGGCGGGATCAAGTCGCTGTCGCGCCGAAAGTTGCGGGCAGCCAAAAGGGCGACCGGAGAAGCCTTGATCCGCACCGCCATCCCCGCACCGAACAGGCGTTCGCGGCCGTCGGCGAACGCCCCGCGGCGGCTAGGCCCGCAGTCGCCCCGGGCCCACGCGGCCGTCCAGATCGTGAAGTCCACGCGACCGACCACCGCGCACCGTGCGAGAATCTGGCACACCTCTGGCCAAGGGCCCTCTAGTTCAGCCACCGCACTCGATGCACCGTTCCCGTCTCCATCCTCAGCGCCCCCCGCTTGCCACCGAGCAAAACCCGGAGTTGCTTGGGCAGAACCCGGTCCGCCGTGACGACCAGTGGCTCAAACGCCACATGGACCGCGTCGCCCGCCTGCTTCATGGCCGCGTCCCGAGCCAAGGTCTCGGCCTGGGCCATGCAGTCCGCGTGCAGCAGCACCTCCGCGTACCGCAGCAACCCTTCCTCGCGTTTGGGCACCTCAACCAGCGTCCGAACGAGGCACCGCCACGCGGTCGAGCCCAGGTCGTTGCCCTCCTCATCCAGGTTCGACTCCGGGTCCACGTTCAGCACCAGCCGCCAATCCTCTTTTAGCCGTTCGATGATCTCATCGGCCGCCATCAGGTCGGGCTGGTCGTCCGGAGCAAGCAGCACGCCCCGGTGCTCGTGGGCCGCGGCATCCGCCCCTCCCGGCATCTCCACCTCTTCCAGGTCGAACGCCTGCAGAATCCGCTCGACCCTCTCCTTCATCTCCGGCGTGGCCCGGATGGTCAGAATCTTGTGCTCATCAAGGAACACATAGAAAAACGGGTCGTCGCACATCGCCCCGAACCCGCACAGCCCGTCCTCAAGCAGCCAGGGGCGGTAGCGGGCGATGCACTCGAGGTAACGATCGACGCCGCACAGGTCATACGAGATGTACGGGTCGATCTCGCGGTACGCATCGTGACCGATCACGTCCAGAATCGGGAACACGCGCGGCGGCAGCAGGCTGAAAAGCATCCGCAGCATCGGGTCCAGGCGGTCGCCCGTCACCACCACCTCATACGCGTACCGGTCGGGCCACTCTTCCCAGTCTCCGGTGTTGTTGTCCCCGTCGGCCGCCTCAAAGTTCACCGCGTACCCCGCCTTCGCGGTCATTGGCTCGATCGGATAGACCCCCAGCGGGAACTTGAAGCCCCCGATTTCCTTCCGAGCGATCGAAGTGTCCACAACGCAGCGGCCCATGCTTGGTCGCTACTGTATCGCCATCCCACCCGCGTGCGCGAGCACGCGGTGGATTCCCCGCCCCCTCCCATCGGTCGCGCCCCCATACCCGCGGCCCGGACTCCCACGCTCCCATGCCCGAACTCGACCCCTCATCCTCCTCCGACTCCCTCATCGTCTTGGGCATCGCCGTCGGTAACACCCGCACCCGCATCGGGCTTGTCGAACGGGCCGGCGTCGCCCAGGCCGAGAGCCTCGCCAACGGACCCGCCCCGGGCATGGGCGGCGGACGCGGGCACGAGCGCGAGGCTCCCATCGACCAGATGGTCGCCCTCATCGTGCGCCTCGCGAGCGAATCCCCCGCCGCTCCCATCCTCATCGCTTCGGTGAACGATCCCGTCGCCGACCGTCTTGAGGATGCGCTCCGCGATGAGGCCCCGCTGGCGGGTCGCGTCCACCGCCTCGGCCGTGACCTGCCCATCCTCGCGCCCCACACCATCGACGAGGGCTCGATGATCGGCCAGGACCGCCTGCTCTGCGGCCTGGCCGCGTTCGAGAAGGCCGGCCAGGCCTGCGTCGTCATCGACGCCGGCACCGCCGTCACCGTGGATTTCATCGACGGCACCGGCGTTTTCCATGGCGGTGCCATCGCCCCGGGCGCGTCCATGATGCTCCGCTCCCTGCACGAATGGACCGCGGTCCTTCCTCTGCTCACCCCCGAGCCGCTGCCGATAGGTGAGGACGAGCCGGCCTGGGGCACCAACACCAAGGACGCCATGCTGCTCGGCATGCACGCGGCCATGCGAGGCCTGGTGGTCCACCTCATCGACCGTTACGCCGAGGCCTTCGGCGGATACCCCCAGGTCATCGCCACTGGCGGCGATGCGCCGCTGCTCTTCAAGGATGAGCCGCTGGTCGAGCATGTGGTCACGGACCTGCAACTCCAGGGCATCTGGCTGGCGTGCAAGCGAGCGATCGAGGCGGAAGACGAAGACGACGACGAGGACCGGTGAGGCGACGTGCCATCAGGCGTGGCTCTGCACGCCTGATGCTCTTGTCCGCGGGGAGCACCACCCGCTCAGAGCCGCGGCTGGTCGCACCACTCGATCAACCGGCCATTTGATGGACTCCGTGACCCTCACCATCCTGACCCCCCCCGAGCCCGGCGCCATCGCCGTGTTGCAGGTCGCCGCCACCGATGCCGCCTCGCTCGAACAAGCCGCCTCGCGTGCTGCCATCCCGGCCCCACCCGTCGGCTCCCTCCGCCTCGCCTCCATCGCCGGCGTCGACCTGGGCGTCATCACTCGCTGGACCGACACAACCCTTCACCTGATGCCCCACGCCGGCCCGGCCGTCATCCAGGAAATCGTCCGTCGCCTTGAAGCCGTCGGCGTCACCCTCGTCCGCCCCGAATCCCTCGACCCCCGCACCCTCTACCCCGAAGCCGCCGACCACATCGAGGCCCGCATGTTGTGGGCCCTCTCCCAGGCCGCCAGCCCGCTCGCCATCGACCTGCTTCTTGACCAGCCCCGCCGCTGGCGACTCCCTGAATCCACGAGCGACCCCGCCCGCGACCGCATCCTCAATCGCCTCATCACCCCGCCCACCATCGCGGCCCTCGGCCCGCCCAACATCGGCAAGTCCACCCTCTGCAACGCCCTGGCCGGACGCTCCGTCGCCATCGTCGCAGACGAGCCCGGCACCACCCGCGACCACGTCGGCGTCATGATCGAAGTGGGGGGGCTGGTCGTCCGCTACATCGACACCCCAGGCATGACCACCCTGGGCTCCCGCCCCGGTGCCCCGCGCGAAGAATCCGACGCCGTCGCCATCACCCGGCGGGCTTTGGAGTCCGCCCATCTGGTCCTTTGCTGCGGCGACGCGACCGCCGGGCCGCTTGATCTGCCCGGGACCCTCGGGCCGGTCGCCGGCGCGCTGACGCTGGCGCTCCGGGCCGATCTTGGTTCCGCCGACTTCCCCCGCGACCTGGACATCGCGGCGGCGACCGGCGAGGGCATCGAGAGGCTCGGCGACGCGATCCGTGAGCGGTTGGTGCCTCGGGAGGCGATGGAGGCGACGGGGCCGTGGAGGTTCTGGCGGTGAGTTGCCCCTTGGCCCCGGAGCCGGCCGCGCGAGCGGTCGCGCACTGAGTGGCGACCGGGTGCTGTGGGCAAGATCGGGAGTTGCCGGTCATCGAACGGTCCCCGACTGCTCGCGCGGCCGGTTCTGTTGTGACAAGCGCTCGCACTTCCCGCCCCATTGCCGCCTCCTACCCTCCCACGTCATGCCACTCGACGACCACACCGCGCCCTCCCCTTCGGTGCAACCGGCCTACGCACAGCCGGGGATGCCCTACACCCCCTCCCCCGAATCCATCGCCAAAACCCTCGCCCGACACCCGCGCCCCGCCGGCGGCGATCCCCTCCGCACCGCCGGCCTACCCCTCGTCTCGCTCACCTCCATGGTCCTCAACAACCAGGACGGCCCCCAGCAGACCACCACACGCCGCAAGCCCCCGTGGCTCAAGGCCAAAGTCCCGGGCGGCGAGGGCTACAACCGCCTCAAGTCCATCATGACCGAGCACCGACTCCACACCGTCTGCGAGGAGGCCGGCTGCCCCAACATGGGCGAGTGCTGGTCGCGCGGCGTCGCCACCATCATGATCCTGGGCGACACCTGCACCCGCGCCTGCGGCTTCTGCAACGTCAAAACCGGCAGACCCGGCGCCGTCGACAAGGACGAGCCACGCCGCGTCGCCGAGAGCCTCGCCCTCATGGGCCTCAAGCACGTCGTCATCACCAGCGTCAATCGCGATGAACTCTCCGACGGCGGCGCGGGCATCTGGGCCGAGACCATCATCCGCACCCGCGACGCCTGCCCGAACATGAGCGTCGAGGTCCTGATCCCCGACTTCGAGGGCGACTGGGGCGCACTGCAGATGGTCATCGACGCCAAACCCCACATCATCAACCACAACCTCGAAACCGTCCGCCGAATGTACCCCGCGGTACGCCCGTCGGCCAAGTTCGACCGCTCCCTGGAACTCCTGCGCCGTGTGAAGCAAGCGGGCATGGTCGCCAAAACCGGCATCATGGTCGGCATCGGAGAGCGCGACGACGAGGTGATGGCGATGATGCGGGAGGTGCAGGGGGCCACGGCGGCGGCTGGGGAAGTGGCAACGTGGCAGAGTGGAACAGTGGCACAATGCACGGCGGACACCCGCGAGTCGCTCGAAGCCCCCGCCGCGACTGCCTCGCACTTTGCCACTGTGCCACTCGACCACTCTGCCACGTCTGGTTCCGGCCGGCCCGACGCCTGCGACATCCTGACGATCGGCCAGTACCTCCAGCCGACCCGAAACCACCTTCCCATCGATCGATGGGTGACACCCGACCAGTTCGCCGCCCTCAAGGCCGCCGCTCTGGGGTTCGGCTTCAAGGTCGTCGAGTCCGGCCCATTGGTCAGGTCGAGCTATCACGCGGACCATCAGGCGGACGTGCTGAGCACGATCGGGGCGGAGCGGGGAGGCGAACGGAGCGCCTCGTGAGCTACTTTGTCCATGTCAATCGTCACCGAAAGCGGGCCTGCTGGCACCGTGACTGTTGCGGATACGTCAAGATGCACGGCGGCGAGGGGGCGGTCGCAGACCAGGATTGTACGAGCGTGAGACGGTCGAGGATCTCAAGCGGACTTTGAGTCGAGAGACACACCCGTTCCCAAGACATGAAGTCGCCCCTTGCGGCAGGTGCAAGCCCGAATGACTCTCCTCCAAAGCGAGGAGCACAGCGACCTGCATTCCCCGAGGGCAAGACGCATGGCGGGAACCCGCGCGATCAGAGGCAGCAACGCCCGCACTTCGAGCCGAAAGAGCCGGGAGTCGTTGGCGCGCCGGGACACCATCATCCTTCGCTCGAACGGCCCCGATCGATTTGAGGGGCACCCGCTTGAACTCCCCGCCGTCCGCGGGCACGCGGCGACGTGGCACGGCTGCTACTGGGGGACAGTCAGCGCTGCCACGAACGCGGTCCGCCGGATGGTTGCCGACGGGCGGCAACCTCCGCAGCCGGTACACATCCCCGAGCGCGACCAGCAGTTCAACATCCGCCTCACCGCCGACGAGAAACTCCGCCTCGAAAGCCTCGCGTCCCGCGACGGCTTCCGCGCCGTCTCCCACTACGTCCGCTCGGCGGCCCTCGGTCGAAACAGCTAGGCTTCACCCGCGGACCTTCGATGACCTTCCGGCGCCTCCGCGACGCGGGCCGGTCGGCATCCCCTTCACCTGTTACATTCCTGCCCATGCCCGCCCCGCGTCAGGCCCCGCTTCCCGCCCATGCCTCCCTCGCACTGTTGTACGTCGGTATCACGCTTATCTTCGGTTCGCTGGGTTCGATGATCGCGCTCCTGCACGATCCGCCGGGCGGGTGGATGTACGCCGTCCTGCTCTATCTGCTGTCGGGCTTCCTGGCCGTCGGGTGGGCGTTCATGTTCCAGCGGCGCGGGCGGTGGTTCCTGCTGCTTCTCCCCCGCATCCTGCTGCCCGCGGTCGGCACGCCCCTTCTCATCCCGCGTATCTGGCACTGGTCGATCCTGCACGTCGGCGATGGATACTCCGAACTCGTGCGCCGGATCATCCTGGCGCCCATGGCCATGGCCAGCATCTCCATCGGGTTCACGCTGGTCATCCAGTGTCTCACAAGCGTCGAGCGCCCGGGCACCCGCGCCCGCGCTGAACTCGCCCTGGCCGCGCAGATCCACGCCTCCCTCGTCACGCCCATCACCCTCTCCTGGAACTCCCTGCAAATCCACGGCACCTCCAAGCCCTCCGGCGAGATGGGCGGCGACCTCATCGACGTCGTCGCCACCGACCACCGCCTCGACCTGTTCCTGGCCGATGTCTCAGGCCACGGCGTGCGGGCCGGCGTCGTCATGGGCACGCTCAAGGCCACCGTCCGCACCGCCCGGCGCGAAGAGGGCCAGGTCTTCGACCACCTCGTCACCCTCAACGCGGTGCTGGCCGATCTGATCGAATCCTCGATGTTCGCCACCGCGGTCTGGGTGCGATTCGAACCCGCCCCCACCCAGACCGCCTCACCCATCGCGATTCGCGCCTCGATCATCGTCGCCGGCCACCCACCCGTCTTCGGGTCCCGCGCCGCCGACCGCCAAAGGCACGAGATCGGCGGCGAGAGCATGCCCCTTGGCATCCTCCCGGTGCAGCCCTTCCCCGTCAAATTCTTCGACCTCGCCCCCGGCGACATGGCCTCCCGCGAGTGGAAGTACTACCTCGCCTGGTGCGCCGTCCACCGCAACGACCGCGCCGCCGCCGCCGTCCCGCTCTTCATCGCCGCCGGCGAGCAGCACTTCAACACCCCTGCCTCGTTCTACAACGCCGCGTGCTGTGCCGCGCTCACACATGAAGACGACCAGGCCTTCGCCCTCCTGGCCCGCGCCGTCGAAGCCGGCTTCAGCGACGCCGATCTCGTGGTCAGCGACCCCGACCTCGTCACGCTCCACGACGATCCGCGGTTCGAGCCCCTGGTCGCACGCATCCTCGCCGCGCCCGAGGCCAACGGCGGGAACTAGCGCTCCCGTCGCCGATCCCCGCCGCCACCCGCGCCCCGTCGTCTACACCCGCCTCCCATATGCCCCGGGCGTGACCCCCGTCAACTTCCGGAACGCCCGCGTGAAGTGGCTCTGGTCAAAGAACCCCACCGACGTGCCCACGATCCGAGGCGTCATGCCCTCCCGCAGCAACTGCCGCGCACGCCGGATCCGCAGGTCCATCAGGTACTCCCGCGGCGACATCCGCATCACCGCCTGTCTCTTATACACATCTCCGAGCCCACGAGACTAAGGCGAATCTCGTATGCCGTCTTCTGCTT